>Ga0307376_10003180_pt1 | contig 15433 bp, 15 predicted proteins | sample TR2MG_FD_202536 | JGI IMG/M metagenome (GOLD analysis project Ga0307376, IMG submission 202536) | Soil microbial communities from Risofladan, Vaasa, Finland - TR-2 | ecosystem: Environmental > Terrestrial > Soil > Coastal area > Acid sulfate soil | place: Finland: Risofladan, Vaasa | collected...
TGTGATGTGCCATTTGACTCTACCCTGATATTATGCAAAACGACAAGTTCTTTATTAAAAATGGCTTTTCGAAAGGCTATTGGGAATTCACTGCGCAATCCTTCACGCAGCATCGCAAAAATATTCATATTTGCCTTACCAACTGCCGGTTCCAGGTATTTTCCTGTATGTCCGCTGATATAAATAATGTCACCATTCTCGTTAACAAGAACACCTGCAGGTGAAAAATGATGCAACAGATAATGCTCGGCAAGTGATTGGATATTCAGTTGTGGCTGAATGTCTGCCAGTTTTTCCGGGGAAGCCAGGCTGGTGCTTGAGGATATATTTGGGAATTTAATTTGTTCATTAGACAGGTTTATATCCTCTCTTTTGAAGATTTTCAACCTGGGATCTACAGAAGTAAAAAGATGATTCTGCTTCCCCAGATTTTCGGAAATGCCCAGTACTAAACTTCCTCCAGGATTAAGACTATAGTAGAACAGCCCAATAAGTTTTTTCTGGAGCTCTGGTTCCATATATATCAGAAGATTACGGCACGAAAGTATATCAAGCTTGGTAAAAGGTGGATGCATAATAACATTGTGTTGAGCAAACACAATCGTTTCCCTTATTTCGGTCTTGATGAAATAGCCATCATCTGTTTTCAGAAAGAAGCGTCTCAGTCGTTCTGGTGAAACATCTGCAGTAATATTTTTCGAAAATATTCCTTTTCTGGCCATTTCAATACCTTCCTCATCAAGATCGGTAGCAAATATCTGTAACGAAAACCCGCCGTGCGGATTGATCTTTTCAAGCGTCTCATTAAATATTATGGCTAAAGAATATGCCTCTTCACCTGTAGAACATCCTGCCACCCATGCTCGTAAAATTGCCCCCGGCTTTAGATTTGATATTATATTTGGAAGGACCTCTTCTTTTAACTTGTTCCAAAGGGAAGTATCACGAAAGAAATTAGTCACACCAATCATCAATTCTTTAAATAGAAATTCCAATTCTTTTGGGTTCTCCTGCAAAAAGTCAACGTATAAAGCTATCTTATCAATTTTATGGATACTCATACGTCTTCCAATGCGACGATACAAATTATTTTTCTTGTATAATGAAAAGTCATTGCCAGTATAGGTTCGAAGAAGAACCATTATTTTTTCCAGGGAGCTCTTATCCCTGATCTCAATATCACTATCTGATCTGACAACCGTATTATGCTTAAGAAATTCCATCAGCCTTGAGGACAACTCTCTGGCCGGGGCCACAATATCGACAAGTACTGAATTAATTGCATTGGAAGGCATGCTTTCGAATTTAGCATCGGAAGGGTCCTGCACCATTGCAATGCCGTTCTTTTCTTTAATTGCCCTGAGTCCGGCACTTCCATCGGATCCCATTCCTGAAAGAACAAGTCCTATTGCATTCTTCTGATAGTCATGAGCCAGAGAGCTGAAGAAAAAATCAATCGGGAGTCGCATTCCTCTTTCTTCAATTGGTTGAAACAAGTAAAGTACCCCATTTAATATTGACATACTCGTGTTTGGAGGTATTACATATATGCAATTTTTTCTTGCTTCCATACGATCTTTCACCTGGTATACTTTCATCTTTGATATACGCTGAAGCAATTCAGGTAACATCCCTTTATGTGTTGGATCAAGATGCTGAATAACAACATAGGCCAATCCACTGTTATCAGGAACATTGCTCAGAAATTGCTCCAGAGCCTCAAGACCCCCTGCTGATGCACCAATCGCAACTATTGGGAATAGCATTTTTTCAGGAACAAAACCATTTTCTTTAGAGTCTATAGCCGATTTCTTTAATCCGGAATTCACTTCTAAAAATATATAATATAATTAATGAATTTCAAAGATAAAACATATTGTTATTGAGATAATATTGATTCTTTATATTTTACTTGTTCTTTTACCAATTCTCGTGCCTGACCAACCCAATTATCCTTCTCAATACTACCCGGGATAATTTCAAGCACCTCTGTTAGGGTTTCTATATCTGTCTTTGTCAGCTTACTTATCTGGTCAAAGGTATAGATATCAAGCGTATTTAACCGTTCCTCAACCCATAATCCAAGTCCATCAATAAGAGTCAAATTGTTGGCTTCATGTTTATAGGCAATCCCTAACTTGTCGTAGTAAATCCTCCCCTTTCTTTCCCTTATACGATTAAGTAATAATGCCTTATCGCCAGAAATCCTGACAAGCTCCCGGGCCTGATGTACCCATTGATCTCTTTCAATTCTGCCGTGAAAGAATTCAATTGCTTCAGTTACTGTAATAATATCATCTTCAGTAAAATTGCTGATTTGGCGAAATGTATATATTTCCAACACATTGAGCTTTTCCTGAATCCAGCCACCAATACCGGTGATTTTTGTTAAATCATCGGCTTCATCCTTATGGGCAATTCCTATCCTCTTATATTGAATGTTCGATTTTCTTTCACTAATCCGTTTAAACAGTTCAGTCCTTATATCTTTGGTACGAACAAGGTCAATGGCCTGATCAACCCATTCGTCTCTGTCAATCCTGCCTGAAAAGTATATAATAGCATCATTTATTGCTATAATATCCTTAACAGTGAATTTACTAATCTGCCTAAATGTATATATATCCAATGCATGCAGCTTTTCTTCAATAAAGGGGCCAATCCCGCTGATCATTTTCAGATCATCCTTTTCTGATTCGGTTGCTGTTCCAAAACTCAAATAATTTAATAAGTGTTTTCGTTGTGCTATATGTGAAAAGACAAGACGATCCATCTCTTTATCCTTTTCATCAAGACGTCTGTCCAGAGTTACTTTTTCAGCATTCAGATTAACGATGCGATTATTCAATTCATGTTTATCGGACTCAATAGCGTCTATCTTTTTTTCATAACCCGACTTACTATATAGCCAGGCTGTTATATACCCTATGATTGCAGCACCAGATAACATTGCTATTATTTCAATTGTAGCTGCACTTTTTGATTGAACTAAAAAGATTAATAAAGTATTCATGATTTTGGAATTTTATTGTTTATTTATTTTATTCTTATTTCTGTTCTCCTGTTATTTGCTCTTCCCTCCGCTGTGCTATTATTATCAACCGGCTCTGTTTCTCCACCGGATTCAAGCATGATCTTATTTGCAACCAAACCTTTAGCTTCAATATAAAGCATAACACTTTGCGCCCTCCTGTTACCCAGAGCCTGATTATAATCTTCGGTACCAATTGCATCAGTGTGACCTCTGATAAATAGTCGTGTTTCTGAATTATGTTCAAGATAGACACCAAATTCATTAACCCAATTATCAGTCTTTGCGTCAGGATTGAATTCAGATTTGTCAAATTCAAAGTGGATTATCAGGTTACCAGGCATTGTTACTGGTTTATCTGCCAGATTATTGGGTATTGAGTCAGCAACTCTTACATCTTCAACGCTGACTTTATTTATTATAATAGTCTCACGTTCACTGCAAAATCCTTTTATCTTACACACATATATGTAAGTTGATCCTGCTGACCATCCAAATAGTACAAGAAAGCCAATTGCCAGAATTTTCATCATTTTTTTTATAATTTAAGTGAATATTATAATCATGTCTTCAGATACAGGTTACAGAAAAGGCAACTTTTTCAGGCTTTCCAGACCTCCAAAATGAAGAGGCTTCTTTACTCCAGATTTGAAAAATCTTTCAGATTAAATCCATCCTTATTATCATTCGTGATCATCCTGTAGTTATAGTAATAGAGGTTTCCATCCACGTCAAAAATCATCTCAAAACACTTTCCGGCTCCTGCATTTTCTGGTGGTCCTACATGAAACATAAATAAAGTATTCGGAGGATTTGTTGAGATCACCTCCTTTATCTCCGATATGGTAAGCAACTTTAAATAATGTGGGTAAACAGCATTTATTTTCTCAGGAGAATCAGCATTCCAGGCCATCTTGTCTTTGTTGAGTAATAAGACTTTATCTTTATAATTTGCTGGTATGTCATAATATTTCAATCCTTTCAGATAAATCATGAAATGTTTTTCCTCCAGGATTTTTACATGCTTCTGCATGAACTTTACTATTGCAGGAAGAGCATATTCATAATCTGTAGAATTATCGCCGGAATATGAAATCGGAATGCTGCATAATTCCGGCATTTTGGTCATATTATTTGATACATCTCCAAGAACCAGACTCATGTAATTATAACTTATACCGCCAGGATCTTTATCAAATACACCCTTCATAAGCACTAAGAATGAATACTTTGTGCTATAACGTCGCTTCTCAAACTCCTTTTGATCGATAAATTCATAATCTATTGTCTTCCAGTATTCCCTTACAGCATCTTTGATAAACTGGTTGTAGAAACTCATTCCATCTTCAAGGACAACACAGGTTTTTGAATTCATAAACATCCCTATTTGCCGTTTCGTTGCCAGTTTAGGATTTGACATAGCTCCCAGACAAATTAAGCCAAATGAAAAAATGAATATACATTTCTTCAATTTACTATCGGTTAAAAATCCTCTAAGAGCATTTGCTATTTTCATTTTATTATATTTTATAAAGCTACTTACAAAGGTGAGAATGTTTTACCCCGCAGATGTTACATAACTTTTATTAAGATTTACATTATTTACAGATTCTATGACGTTATGAAGGTATAGTGGTATGACGGTATGACGGTAAGAATCAATTGCTGGGTTACGTATGCAATTATGCCGTTGTGCCTTTGCGCCGTAATATGTGAATGATGTAACTCTTATCCATAGTTATGTAACATTTTTCTAGCGTTATGGTCCTACCTTTCGCAAAAAAAATCATGGATCGTTTACCAACTAATTACATTATTATGAAAAAGTTACGAATGAGTTTAGCCGTTCTTTTAAGTGCGGTTTTAATTTTTCAGGGCTGTGCCTCCTGGAACAAAACACAAAAAGGAGCAGCTGTCGGGACTGCTGCAGGTGGCGGAATGGGAGCTGTAATCGGCAAAGTTGCAGGAAATACTGCCCTGGGGGCAATAATCGGAGCAGCAGTGGGAGGTGCAACAGGTGCTGTGATTGGCCATCAGATGGATAAACAGGCTGAGGAAATAAAAAACAGTGTGCCTGATGCAAAGGTTGAGCGTGTTGGTGAAGGAATTGTTGTTGAATTCAGCAGCAATGTACTTTTTGGATTTGATCAGACAAATCTCTCATTTGAGTCAAAAGCGAGTCTCGATAAACTGGTTAAAGTACTTAACACTTATAAAGATACAGATATTGAATTACAGGGACATACCGACAGTAAAGGCAGTCTGGCCTATAACGAGACTCTTTCTGAAGAGAGGGCAGGTTCCGTATCAGGATATCTGTTTGGTGCGGGCATAGCTTCTAACCGCATGACCATCAAAGGGTTTGGTGAAACAGTTCCAAAATATGACAATGAGACCGCAGAAGGACGTTCACAGAACCGAAGGGTTGAGTTTCTTATAACAGCAAATGAGAAGATGAAGGCAGATGCGGCAAAGGCAACAACGAAATAGATGGAAAATGGAAGACGGAAGAGGAAGAAGAATTTCGGATTGCGGATTGCGGATTGCGGACTAGGGGTTTTGAATTCAGTCTTCTGTCTTCGGTCTTCAATCCGAATATTAACAATTAAACAAATCAATAATTAAATAGACAATCATGAAGACAAGACTATTTACAATTGTATTAATACTAATACTTTCAGCACCTTTTGCCATAGCGCAGACAGGAGAAAAAGGGAAAATGTCCTTTGGGATTCTTGGTGGTGTAAATTTACAGAATCTGAACGGAAAACTTTCGAGTGGTGACAAACTTGAAAATGACATGTTGTTAGGTTTCCACGGAGGAGTGAATATTCAGATACCCCTTGCTCCGGATTTCTATTTTCAACCCGGATTGATGTTTGCTGTAAAAGGGGCTAAAAATACAACTACTATTTTTGGCGCTGAATTCACAGACGAAACCAGGATCAATTACATTGAAATGCCATTGAATCTGGTTTACAAAGGCGCGTTGGGAAACGGATTTGTTATGATCGGATTTGGACCATATATAGCTTATGGTATCAGCGGCAAGCAAATAATTGAAGGAAGCTCTTTTACTTTTGATAGAGGTACAGATTATGATGCATTTGATGCAGGTGGAAACATTTTTGCCGGATATGAAATGGCCAGCGGGATCTTTTTACAGCTGGATACACAATTCGGGATGGTGAATATTAATCCGGAAGACAAACCAACAACAAAAAATACCGGTTTCGGACTATCATTGGGCTACAGGTTCTAATCACAAATATTAAATTAAAGAAAGGGTGTCTCAAATATTTTGAAACACCCTCTCTTTTTATAAAAATTGATCCTGATCTATCTGAATCTTCCCGATCAACAACAATTCAAATCCTTTACAATTGAATTCTAGAAGATATACCTTATTGAGAACGCACCCCCATCTGCCCAGAATCCCGAATAGCCGATAAAATTGAAAGCCGGTTTCCAGTCGATACCCAGGTTAATTGGTGCTTCTGCAAAGCTATATTCCAGCCCTATAATGCCATCGATTCCAACAACTGTATAATTTGTTCCAGGCTCTCCCCAGTACTTATTGGTATAATCGCCATTCCAGAAACCAACATGACCTCCTAATCCATAATACCATTTCAATCTTTCTGTGTTAAATGCCTGGTTGTGTATTTCATAAAGACCGGTAATCTCAAACCCTCGCCATCTGCTGGCCAGGAGAAATTCCAGTGCTGACTTTTCTCTTGTGAAATGCTTAACAGTAAGGCCACTAGGAAAACCACCTCGTAAGCCGACACCTGTTCTGTAATCCTGGGCATTACTTAAAGCTGCTGAGCAAAATACAATCAAAAGTGTTATTAAGATTTTTTTCATTTTCATAATTATTAATAAGTTAACCAATCAACGTCAAAGGTATGTTGAATCCCTTTCATTATTGTTACACTATTCATTATCAGATTTATATAATTCACAGATATCAACAAGGATAAAAAGCCAGATATTAATGTCTCGCTTTGATGATTTAAACGTAAACTTATATTTTAAGATTAAACCAGGTTACAGAGAAATAATAATTTTTAACAGCTCTTCTGTGGTTTTTCCAAGCTTTTTCCCAATCATTTCAATCATTTCCCTCTCCTTCCCTTCATTGAATTGTACATCTTGATCAGAGAGAATTTGATATTTCTGTTTGAGCTTTACCTTTGTAATATTCCAGTAACCTGTTGTCTGTGGCTCCATTGTGTTTGTTTATTGATTATGAGATAGATTTGTCTTACAGTTGCTTCTAATTCAGGAAAACTAAACTTTGGAAATTTATTATTATGCTATATATTTATTACCCTCTTTTATTCTATTTTATTGACTTGAAATGTGATTTCCCATTCTTTGAGTTTACAGGATTATGGGGATTATTTGTGTTCTTATACCATCCTTTGTGTTTTCCGTTATCTTTCCTTATTTACACAGTACAAGATTCCGTACTCATAAGAAGACCGAGGCAAAAAAAAGGATAAGAACTATTCTGATTTTTTTCATTTTCCTGCATTTAATATCAATCTATTTAGTTTATGCTTTTCTGGGAGCAAGTAAAATAATTGATGCCCCACCCACCATTACAGCTATACCTAGAAGGGGTGACCAATTAAGGTGGTGAGGTATGTTTGCTGAAATTTTCAGACTTCCTATATCAACTACACGCTCCCTGGCAAAGTAAGTTATAGCAGTAAAAATGGTTAATGCCAGTCCAACTATTATGATTACTATACCGACTTTTTTCATTTCGCTTTTTTTAGTGAATATTAATTGATAAAGTTATACAGGTCCAAAGGGAAAGGGTTACACAATTACTTCTAAAAGTTATATTATTCACAGTACTTCCAGTCTTATGCTGAAAATCATTTTTCAAATATCATGGACAAAAAAAAGCCTTACTTAACGTAAGGCCTTTCATAATAAATGTCTTATATAATATTTAAATTACACTAGTTTAACATTTACGGCATTTAATCCTTTTTTACCCTCCTGAAGGTCATAAGTTACCTCATCATTTTCTCTTATCTGTTCACTTAAACCTGATGCATGCACAAAGTATTCAATCTCTGAGGCACCATCTTTGATAAATCCAAATCCTTTGGATTCATTAAAAAATTTCACTGTTCCTGTATTCATTACTGTATTTATTAATATGCAGCAAAGATATATATTAATATTCAGATAATGCGCTAATTTTCAATAAATTAATATTTCAACTGATTTTACAAGCATCTCCTTTTGGATGTGAGCACTCAGAGCAGGAAACCAAGACCTAAGCTTATCAGTATCTGGGCCCAGTTAAGATGACTCATCCCAAATGACCTGTTCCCATGCATCATTCCTCCAATCCAGGGTCCCCAGCTAATAACAGGAAAGCCACTATAATAACCACTAAAGCAATTAAATAGAGCCCATTTTTGTTTTTCATTTTGTTACAGTTTAACGGGGTTGTCGAATCAGGTCATTCCCTGATTAAAGGTACGCTGCCTTGTTTATGAGATAGTTATATAATTTTTGTAATAAGTTACATTATTTACACATCTCCCAGGATGCTGCGACTTTTGCTTTTAAGATTTTTGAAGTGCGATGGTGTAAGACCTGTAATTTTTTTAAACTGGTTTGAAAGATGTGCCACGCTGCTGTAATGAAGTTTCCAGGCAATTTCTGTAAGATTCAGTTCATCATACACCAGGAGTTCTTTTACCTTTTCGATTTTATGGGCAAGGTAATACTTCTCAATAGTAGTTCCCTTTACTTCAGAAAAGTGATTGGAAAGGTAAGTATAGTTATAATTAAGCTTTTCACTTAGGTAATCGGAAAGGTTGACTTTGATCTGTTCATCAGTATAATGCACCAGTTCTATGATAGATGTAATTATCGTCTCAACCAGTATGGTTTTATTATCCTCCAACAGTTCAAGACCGGTATTTTTAAGGGCAATCCTTAAGGTGTCCATTTGCTCTTTTGAAATGGGATCAGTAACTTCAGCCTCACCCAATTCAACATTTGAATAATGCAATCCCAGTTTCTCCAGTTCGGATTTAACTACCATCTTGCACCGGATGCAAACCATATTTTTGATGTGAAGTTTCAATCAGCAAAAGATTACAGTTAACTTCCTCATTATTAATAGTTCAAAGATACACAACTTTACGCATAATGATGTATAGATATAAAAGTCTTTCGTTAAATGTTAATATTACTGTTACTTCCATTGACCTTATCCCGGACCAGTTGTTAATTTATATCATTTATAAAATAAGCCACCCCTGGGGGCAGCTTATTTGGTATTATGATTTCCTAAAGAATACTAAGGTAGAATTACAGGATTATCGTCAAGAATAACGAAAGTGGATGTGCCTGCAAGAAGTACGGTAGCCATATCAATAGACTGAACCGGAATCACAATCTCACTGTTTGGGTCAGTATTGGGTTTTTTGCACCCACCTGTTAAAACAGCTGTTGCAATTGAAACGATTGCAAATGTTGTTAATAATTTATTGGTTTTCATATTTATTTAATTTGAACTGTGAAAATATTTTCACGCCGTAAAGGTGAGACTTTTGGTAATGTAAAGCGTTAAACAATTAGAGGTAAGAGTTGTATAGTTCACACATAGGAACTGTTGAAAGGGGTAAAAATGTTTCTGACTACATCTTCTCCATATACCAGTTCAATGTCTTTTCAATTTTCCTGGTATGAAAAATATTGGTGATAGCATGTTGAAGCCTTATAAAAGCAGTTTCACTTTTAACGATATAATCAAACGCCTTATGGTGCATGCAGTTTATTGCCACTTCAATCCTGTCCTGTGCCGATAACATCACTACCGGTATTTCAGAATTAAAAGCTTTTATTTTGTCTAAGGTCTCTATTCCGTTCATCGCGTTTCTGTCAATATCATCAAGCCGATAATCCAAAATGATTACATCAGGGTTGTGCGATAAACACTCAATACATTTTTCACCTGTCGAAAATGTTTCAATAGTAAAATCGGCATTCTGGAAGAATTCAATTTCTAATAGTTTTAAATAGATTGCGTCGTCATCAACCAAAAAAAGTTTTATTTTATCCTTCTTATTCATTAGTTACTGTTTTTTAGCGTATTAAACTCTTCCTTTAATTCCTCACATGCCTGAACACAAACAGTTTCAAGCTTCAATACAAGATCAGGGATTCCCTCACTCTTAATATGGGAGCCCGCATATTCCTGAACCAGTTTTGCCATGTTTTCGAAATCGGAACTTATGCCCATTATTAAAAATGAAGGGATCATTTTATGCACTGCTTTATACAATCTATCCCAATCCTTTTCATGAAGGCCTTTCTTCATATTACTAATTAACACAGGGGTTTGTTCCAGATAAAGCGAAATCATTTCCATCATCAATGCAGGATTAGATTTTGTACGGCGGCTTAAATAATCCAGGTCTGTGTATTTCACCTTTATATCTTTCGTATTCTTAATCTTTTCAGGATCATTCAATTGAACAGTCTTTTTCACAAATCCAACTATTTTGCTGTATAATAATCTTTCGTCAACAGGCTTTGCGATATAATCATTCATGCCAACTGCCTTGCATTTAGCTAAATCTACAGTTGTTACATCAGCAGTCAAGGCAATTATAGGAATTTCTGAATCCATATTATCCCTTATATATTCTGTAGCTTCAAAGCCATTCATTTCCGGCATCTGAAGGTCCATCAAAATAATATCGTACGATTTTGTCTTTAACTTCTCAATTGCTAATTTACCATTTGAGGCAATATCACATTCAAATCCAAAATCGTCAAGAAGGGTTCTCATCAATAACTGGTTAAGAGCAATGTCTTCTACAACCAATACTTTTATATCAGTAATTGTAGCATCCGGCTCAACCAGTTCTGCTTCCATTTCAGCCTCAGCATTTGTTTTCCGGAAAGGCAAAATAAAGCTAAATGTGGATCCGTAATCAATTTTGCTCCTGACACTAATTCTTCCACCCTGTGGCTCAACCAATTGCTTAACAATGGCCAGGCCCAATCCTGTTCCTCCATACAATCGGGAGGTGCCACTTGACGCCTGCTGAAAGTTTTCAAATATTTTTTTGATTTTATTTTTCGCAATTCCGATTCCGGTATCTGTAACAGAAAACTCAATGCTTACATTTTCATCATCTTCATCAATCAATTGTACTTTTACAGTAATCTCTCCTTTTGATGTAAACTTAACCGCATTGCTAACCAGATTTAAAATAATCTGGTGCAGTCGTACCGGGTCACCAACAAGTACCTCAGGAATTTTAGAGTCATACTCTTTGACGAGCTTCAAATTCTTTTCCTGAATTTTTGTTTCAAACAGATGTAACATTGCTGAAATTGACAGCGCCAATTTGAAAGGTGTCTTCTCAAATGTCATTTTCCCTGCATCAACTTTTGCAAGATCGAGTATATCGTTTATTAGAACAATCAGAGCATCGCCGCTCATTTTTATTGCTGTAAGATATCCCTTTTGTTTGGCAGACATATCAGTCTTCAGCAACACTTTCGTGAATCCGATAATCGCATTCATTGGGGTACGGATTTCATGACTCATATTAGACAAAAATTGCTGCTTGGCCTTTACTGCATTTTCAGCTATCACAGTAGCTGTTTCTGCCTTAGTTTTTGCCTCTTCAGCTATTTCGGTTGCCAGTTCTGCAAAAACAATTGCCTCTTTTAGTTCTGCTTCAAATTTTGTCTGGATTGTAATATCTCTTGCAACTATAACAACACCAACTACTTTTTTTCTGTCATCCTTATATACCGATCCATTGAATAACACATTGATAAGTTTGCCGTCTGTACGCCGGAGTGTAAAAGGGGAATCGGCAACTGATCCTCTTGCAAAAACCTGCTGATAAACTTCTCGTGCTTTTTCTGGTTCTGTGAAATGATCGAAGAAGTCGGATCCTGTTAATTTATTTCGGGAGAGCCCTGTAAGGTACAATGTAGCGGCATTCATATCGGTGATCTTACCAGATGTATTTATGGTAAGTATAGGATCAAGACTCGCCTCAATGAGACTCCGGGCATAGTTGGCAATAATTAACTCTGCAGCCCGTTTTTCTTTTTCGCCATTCTGAAAGGCAAGTTCCTTATTGGCAATGATTAACTCTTCCGCACGTTTTTCCTTTTCATTGTTCTGAAAGGCAAGCTCCTTGTTGGCAATGATTAACTCTTTCGCACGTTTTTCCTTTTCATTGTTCTGAAAGGCAAGCTCCTTGTTGGCAATGATTAACTCTTCCGCACGCTTCTCTTTCTCAAGGTTTTGATAAGCCAGTTCCTTGTTTGCAATTCGAAGCTCTGTGGCCATCTTTTGCTCACTGGTGTCCCTGGCAACAACAACAGCGCCAAGTATATTTCCTTTATTGTCTTTATATACCGACCCATAAAATAATACATCGGTTAGCAGGCTGTTTTTATGACAAAAAGTTAGGGGAAAATCTGTAACTGATCCATTTGTGATTACCTCCTGATAAAGTTCACGGGCTTTTTGAGGTTCGGTAAAGTAATCGAAAAAATCAGAACCGTTAAGCACATTGTGTGATATACCTGTAATATCCTCCAAAGCCTTATTCATATCAGTTATCCTGCCTGCAGTATTGATAGCAATTAACGGGTCCAGGCTGGCTTCTATCAGGCTTCTGGCATATTGAGTTTCATGTGCCCAGGTATTTTCCATTTAAATATTAATGATATTGAAGTTCCCAACTTCTTCAATTGGGCTACGCCTTTTGACTTTGAGTTGTTTAAAATGAGAAGGTGATAATCCTGTTACTTTTTTAAACTGATTGGATAGATGTGCTACACTGCTGTAATTCATCTTGAAAGCAATCTCAGTGATGTTCAACTCATCATATATGATCAATTCTTTTATACGCTCAACTTTATGAGCAATCATGAATTGCTCAATAGTAGTACCCTGTACTTCTGAAAACAGGTTTGACAGGTATGTATAATCATAATCTAATTTTTCACTTAGGTAGTCAGAAAAGTTCACTTTGATTATTTCATCACTAAAATGAACCATTTCAATAATTGTATTCTTAATTCTTTCCAGGAGAACAGCTCTTTTGTCATCCATTAATTCAAGCCCGGAATTGAATAAGGAAATTTTCAGCTGTTCTCTCTGCTCATCAGAGATGTTTTCCATTATATCAACCTCTCCTAAATCAACCAGAATAAAATGAAGTCCCATACTTTTCAGGACTTCTTTAACCGCCATTTTGCACCGGTTGCTTATCATGTACTTAATGTATAGCTTCAATTGATTTAATTTTAATCATTTAGTTATATATACTGTCCATTCCCATTCTGGTATAATGCGATTAATTGTTTTGCAAGGTAGGTGATATGGAAATAGAAAAAGTTACACAATTCATTATAAAAGTTACATGTTTTACATATGCCAATTACGTTCCGATTGAAGAATTAATTATTGCATATCTTTGCCTGTAGGAGGTCAATTAACCATCTATTCTGAACAGATTGAACCCTTGATTTAAAAAGATAGATTGGGACAACCACTTTTTATAATGAGAAAACTCTTTAAAAAATCCGCAACTTTGATGTGGTCATGCAGTTTCAATTACGATGAGTACTATACTCTGAGCTCAGCGCCTAAGAACGAGTTTTTCTGCAAAGATGCAACAGAGCATCTTGTTTTTGGTTGGACCGCAATGCTGAATCACCTATTTTTACACAAAATCTGATTAACGTGAAACATAAAATCCTGAAAAAGCAGAACATCTCAAAGATGTGTTTTGTATGTGGCGAAAAGAATGATTTCGGGCTGCACGCTAAATTCTACGAAACCGATGCTAACGAACTGGTCGCTTTGATCAATCCCTCAGAACAACACCAGGGTTATCCGGGACGTATGCATGGTGGCATAGCAGTGACCATTCTTGACGAAACAATTGCCAGGTCCATCTGCAACGGAAAAAATGAACAAATATGGGGAGTGACACTTGAATTGAAAACGAGATTCAGGAAACCCGTACCACTTGGACAGGAATTGAAGATCGTGGGGCGTGTTACCAACGAAGGAAACCGCTCTTTTGAAGGTACTGGAGAAATTATTCTTCCAACCGGGGAGATCGCCGTTTCTGCCGAGGGAAAATATCTGAAGGTGAATATCGAAAAAATCGCCAACGATCCTGGTTTAAATGATGACTGGTTTTTTGCAGAAAGTCCGGATGATCCTTCGGAAATTGAAATCCCATGAAGCCATCACCTGGCGTATTCCATTGTTGGATTCATTAAAATTTAACCAAACTTAAATAGAGCTTTTAGAAAGGGTTATGACAATAAAAGTATAATCATCCAGTTGCAACTTTTATCTTTTAGGGATACAATTAAATCCTCTTATTAAACTAAATATGAAGGTTTAATATTTTGCTGAGATACAAATAGAATCCCTTCATAAAGAGAACCGCTTCCATAATTGTGATATATGGTATTAACCTTTATCTCACTGCCACATAATTGTGAAAAGTATTTTCTTACCTTTATGTCTGGTGCGCTAACCTGTAAAATCAGTAGTGATGAAAAAAGCTTTTCGCAATTTTATCTTTCTTGCACTTTTAATAGCTGCTTTTAACCAAACATTTGCACAAAAAGCAAGTTATACAAGTAATAGTGGTATTACAATAGGTTTTGGACTGGGAGCATCTTATCAGCAGTCTGATATTGCCAATTCAAGGGGAGCCGGTTTCGATTTCTCATTGGGAAGTCATCTCTATAAAAAAGAAAATGCATTCCTTTCTGCAGATTGGAAATTCCGCTTTCTGGCAGGAGAGAACAGTGCTCATGATCACAGGATTAATCCTGATAATACATTCAGCAATATTCGTTACGCATTTTTCAACTATGACCTGGAACTGGGATTAACTCTGAACCGCCTGAGAGAAAGGACACGAATAGTGATCACAGGTTTTGGCGGTGCAGGAATAACGCACGGAAGGACTTTTACTGACCTGTATGATGCGAATGGCGATTTATATGATTACAACGTTATCAACCCAAACCAGGAGAGGGCACAGGTTTATTCCGACCTTATGACCCTTTCAGACAGAGATTACGAAACACACATGGTCAACAGGGCAGCAATTCTGCCAACGCTTGGTATATATATAGGCTATCAACTTTCACACAGTTTTTCATTAGGTATCGAGCATAAAACCAATTTCTCTCTTAATGAGCATAACAGCATTGCAGGTATTGATATAGATAACAACATTCAGACCGGATCGAGAAGAGACAGAAACCACTATACCACACTTGGTTTCAAATGGAGCTTGGGTGGCAGATCATCAGGATCAGCCCGTAGGAATACTTTTGCAGGCATAAATA
>Ga0307376_10003181_pt1 | contig 15429 bp, 15 predicted proteins | sample TR2MG_FD_202536 | JGI IMG/M metagenome (GOLD analysis project Ga0307376, IMG submission 202536) | Soil microbial communities from Risofladan, Vaasa, Finland - TR-2 | ecosystem: Environmental > Terrestrial > Soil > Coastal area > Acid sulfate soil | place: Finland: Risofladan, Vaasa | collected...
GATCCGCTCTGTCCACCAGGTTGTGGTGCATGCGCAAAGCCCGGTCAACTTCGCCGCGGCGGCGGAACAAACTGCCCAGCGCAAAGTGCAGCTCGACGGTCTGCGGATCAACCTTGACCACCTCGATAAAAGCTTCGATGGCCTTGTCCTGCTGCTCGTTTAGCAGGAAGTTTAGCCCCTGAAAATAAGAATTCGGGAGTACACTCGATTCTGAAAGCAGCTCTTTAATGTCAATACGTGCAGCCAACCATCCCATTCCGAAAAACAACGGAAATATCAGCAGCATCCATAATTGAAATTCCATAATTAAAGCGTTTATCCTGGCAACTGTTGCGATTCATCAATATCGGTCAGCTTTTCCTTGGCGCGAACCTGGCGTTTCAGGGCTGAAATTTCACTGCGTTGCTGCAACAGTTTGGGAAACATCGCGAGTACGCCCACAGCAGCGCCAGCGGAAAAAAATATCAGCAATGCAACCACGAGGTAGGACTGCCACTCATAGCCGAGGTAATACCGCAGCGTGATCGGCTGATCGTTTTTTGCCGCAAAACCAAGCAACGCGATGAACAGTACTGCTCGAATAACCCAGTTGAGATAACGCATGGCATACCCCGATAATTTCAGCGCAACGATAGCATAAAAAAAGGCGGCTATACCTTCCGATATGCCGCCAATTGAAGCGTTGATTCAGAAATCAAGCCTTCTGTTCGCAGACTCGCTCCCTGAGTTCTTTGCCTGCCTTGAAGTGCGGAACATACTTGGCCGGCACTTTCACCTTGTCACCGGTCTTGGGGTTGCGCCCCTGACGCGGCGGACGGTAATTCAGGCCAAAGCTGCCAAAACCGCGAATCTCGACACGTCCGCCACGCGACAGCGTTGCAGACAAAGCATCCAGAATTACTTTAACGGCCAACTCTGCATCCTTGGCCAGCAGTTGTGGATGCAACTCGGCCAGCTTGGCAATCAGATCAGAACGAATCATTTTAGAACCCCAATCTTAAGCTTCAGTCTTGTTGCCACTCATCTTGGCCTTCAGCAATGCACCCAGATTGGTCGTGCCGGCATTGGCATTACTCTCCGAAGAAAGTTTCTGCAACGCCGCAGTATCTTCAGTCTTGTTCAGCGCCTTGATTGACAGGTTGATGCCGCGATTCTTGCGGTCGACGTTGATGATGACTGCAGTTACGGTATCGCCTTCCTTCAGGTGGGTGCGAATATCTTCAACGCGATCCGCAGACACTTCGGATGCCTTCAGGTAAGCCTCAACATCGCCTTCCAGCGCAATCACCGCACCTTTGGCATCCAGAGACTTAACGGTGCCGGTAACTACCGCACCCTTTTCATGGCTGGAAGCAAAGCCGCCGAACGGATCGCCTTCCATCTGTTTGATACCCAGCGAGATGCGCTCGCGTTCGACGTCGATCGCCAATACCACAGCCTCGACTTCATCACCCTTCTTGTAGCTGCGCACTGCTTCTTCGCCGGGTTGGCTCCAAGACAGATCGGACAAATGCACCAGGCCGTCGATACCGCCATCCAGGCCGATGAACACGCCGAAGTCGGTGATGGACTTGATCTGCCCCTTAACTTTATCACCCTTCTTGTGGTTGATCTCGAAATCGTCCCAGGGATTGGATTGGCATTGCTTCATACCCAGCGAGATACGACGGCGCGCCTCATCGATTTCCAGAATCATCACTTCAACTTCATCACCCAGGCTTACAACCTTGGAAGGATGCACGTTCTTGTTGGTCCAGTCCATTTCCGAAACGTGCACCAGGCCTTCGATACCCTGTTCGATTTCAACGAATGCGCCGTAGTCAGTCAGGTTGGTCACTTTGCCGAACATGCGCGTGCCTTGCGGGTAGCGACGTGCCAGACCATTCCAAGGATCATCGCCCATCTGCTTGATGCCCAGCGAAACACGGTTCTTCTCCTGGTCGAATTTCAGAATCTTGGCTTCGATCTCGTCGCCGACAGTCAATACTTCGGATGGATGCTTGACGCGGCGCCATGCCAGATCGGTAATGTGCAACAGGCCATCGATGCCGCCGAGGTCGACAAACGCACCGTAATCGGTAATGTTCTTGACCACGCCCTTGACGATTGCGCCTTCCTTGAGATTCTCCAATACCGCTTCACGGTCGGCACCCACGCTTGCTTCAAGCACCGCGCGGCGGGAAACCACCACGTTGTTGCGTTTGCGGTCGAGCTTGATGACCTTCAATTCCATGGTCTTGTTTTCGTAAGGTGTGGTGTCCTTTACCGGACGAATATCCACCAGAGAACCCGGCAGGAATGCACGGATACCGTTGACCATCGCGGTCAGGCCACCCTTGACCTTGCCGCTGACATAGCCTTCCACGATCTTGCCTTCTTCCATCGCGATTTCCAGCTCGTGCCATGCTGCAAGGCGCTTGGCTTTTTCACGCGACAGCTTGGTTTCACCATAGCCATTTTCCAGCGACTCGATCGCAACGGTGACAAAATCGCCCGCCTTGACTTCCAGTTCGCCTTTGGCGTCGAGAAATTCCTCGATCGCAATCAAACTTTCGGACTTCAGTCCGGCATTAACGACCACCATGTTGTGGTCGACGCGCACGACCTGCGCGGTGATCAGTTCGCCTGCGCGCATTTCTTTGCGCGTCAGGCTTTCTTCAAACATTGCTGCAAAACTATCGGGATCTTGTACTGCTGCTGCGGTTGAGGTTGCGTTCATCGGATACACCTAAAATATAATCTGCCCAAAAATTAAATCGGCGCAGAGGGTTAGTTAAAGATCCCGTCAGACGGTGAGTCTTTCGGGGCATGTTATTTAAAGCTTTTCACCGGGTAATCTGCCAACATTTTCCGTGCCGCCAGCTCGATGTCCTGAACGGCTTCATCGATGCTTAGCGCCGTGGTATCCAGCAGACTCGCTCCAGGTGCCTGTTGCAACGGAGATGCGCTGCGCTGCGAATCACGCTCGTCACGCACACGTATATCCAGCAAAAGGGCGGCGATATTAGCATCGATCCCTTTTTCCATCAACTGCTTATAACGACGGCCAGCGCGCGCCTCGGCACTGGCGGTAAGAAATATCTTCAGCACCGCGTCCGGAAAAACCACCGAGCCCATGTCGCGGCCATCCGCGACCAGCCCGGGAGCCCTGCGGAAGGCGTGTTGCTTGTTCAAAAGCGCGGTGCGCACACCGGGCAAAGCCGCCACTTTGGAAGCCACAGCAGCACATTGCTCGCCGCGCAACTCATCACCGACCAGAACGCCGTTCAGAAATATCTGATTTCCCTCGAAACGAATCTCCATGCGTTCTGCCAATTCCGCCAGGCCCGATTCATCGGACAGCAGTATCCGGTCGCGCTGTGCCGCCAGCGCCAGCAAGCGGTACAGCGCGCCGCTGTCCAGATAGTGATAGCCGAGCCTGGCCGCGACCAGCTGTGCCACCGTGCCCTTGCCGGATGCAGACGGCCCGTCGATCGCGATCACCGGCACAGCCTGCACCACATCATGCAGCAGCGTGAAATAATTCGGAAAGGTCTTGGCGACGCAGCGCGGGTCATTGATGCGCATGCCCGCGCCGAAGGCGGCCAGCGAGAAACACATCGCCATGCGGTGATCGTCATAGGTATCGATGGCTGCATGCCGAATGTGTGCCGGGGGCGTGACACGGATGAAGTCCTCCCCCTCCTCCACCGTCGCCCCGACCTTGCGCAATTCGGTGGCCATCGCCGTGATGCGGTCGGTTTCCTTGACGCGCCAGCTGGCAATATTGCGCAGCGTAGTCGTGCCCTCGGCGAACAGCGCAACCACCGCCAGCGTCATTGCCGCATCGGGAATGTGGTTGCAGTCCATCTCGATCGCATTGAGTTTTCCGGCCCGGGGAGCACGGGCTTCCATCCAGTTCGCACCCATTTCGATCTGTGCGCCCATCAGCGCCAGCGCATCGGCGAAACGCACATCGCCCTGTATGCTGCCGCTGCCCACGCCCTCTATGCGCAGCGGCCCGCCACCGATCGCGCCCGCGGCGAGAAAATACGAAGCGGAAGAGGCATCACCTTCCACATAGATCAGACCGGGCGAAACATAGTAACTGCCAGCCGCCACGGTGAAGCTGCGCCAACCGTCTTTTTGCACTTTCACACCGAAGCGCGCCATCATCGCCAGCGTGATCTCGATATAGGGTTTCGAGATCAGCTCGCCGGTCACCTCCACGCTAATCTGACGATCCAGCAATGGCAAGGCCATCAGCAAAGCCGTGAGGAACTGGCTGGACACGTCGCCGCGCACGCTGACGCGATCGACCCCCGTCAGCGTCGCCGGATGGATCTGCAGCGGCGGGAATCCTTCGTTGTTCAGGCACTCGATATCGGCCCCGAGCTCGCGCAGCGCATCGACCAGGTCGCCGATCGGCCGCTCGTGCATCCGCGGCACACCCGACAGGTGGTACTCGCCCCCGGACAGCGCCAGAGCCGCCGTCAGCGGGCGGAACGCGGTACCGGCATTGCCCAGGAACAGCTCCGCCTGCCTGACCGGAAAATTCCCGCCGCAGCCGGTCACGCGGAACACCAGCGGTCCCAGCTCCTCAACAACTACGCCCAGCACGCGCAAGGCATTGAGCATGCGCCCGGTATCGTCGGACATCAGCACATCGCGTATTTCGGTCGTGCCCTGCGCCAGCGCAGACAGCAACAGGATGCGGTTGGAAATGCTTTTCGAACCGGGCAGCGTAACCGTGCCGCGCGCACTGAGCAACGGCGGAAGGTCGATAAAATTTTCGAATGTCATTGCGATTTAATTGCATGGCAGATTTGCGAGGGCGAGATGATACCGCAGTAGGGTGTGATGCGCATTGTTGCCGGAGGCGGCATACAGGTTGGGTTGAGCAATGCGATACCTGATGAAAAAGCCACCGGGACTGGTCCCGGCGTAGTGATTTTAGTCTTTCATGCTACGACTTCACTCTACCCGGCAAGCACGGCTCATTTATGATTCGCCCCGCTCTTTCACTTCAGTTCGCACCCACCCCTTGGCAAACGTGATTTGCAATTCAGCTCCAACCGCCAACGATCCCGCATCCGACACCACGCCGCCGCTTGCATCCTGCACCATGCTGTAGCCGCGTGCCAGTACTTTTGTCGGGTCGAGCAGGATCAAATGTTGCCCGGCATGATCGGCTCGCACCAAACGAGCTGCCTGACCTGCGTGCAGCGCTTTAACCAGTCGCTGCGCCAGATTGGCCTGTTGGTCTTGAAGACCGGCGAAATCGCTGCTCGCGGCACGCAGGCGTTGCGCCAGCGATTGCCACTGCCATTGTTGCTGCTGCTTGCGATAGACAAAGACACGCTGGATGCGCTGCTGCATCTGCTCTAATTGCCGGGTCCGGTGTTGCAGCTGTTGGGCAGGATGAACCAGGCGTCGCTGCAGGTAGTCCACTGCCTGCATCGCATTCTGCAAACGGTTGCGCAGCGCGCGCTGCAGGTGCTGCGCCTGGTCCTGCAAGCCCCTGAGCAGCGCATGGCGGTCCGGGACAACGCGCTGCGCGGCTGCGGTGGGCGTCGGTGCGCGTTCGTCGGCAACGAAATCGGCGATGGTGAAATCGGTCTCGTGGCCGATCCCGCTGACGATCGGGATCTCGCTGGCGGCGATCTCGCGCGCGACGACCTCCTCGTTGAACGCCCACAGGTCTTCGATGCTGCCCCCGCCGCGGCACAGGATCAGCACGTCGCATTCCCCACGCCGGTTGGCAACCGCAATGGCTGCGGCAATCTTTTCCGCGCTGCCCGCTCCCTGTACCGGGGCTGGATACAGCACCACGGGCACGCCGGGAAGGCGCTTTCTCAGCGTGGTGAGCACATCGCGCAACGCGGCGGCCTGCGGCGAGGTGACGATGCCGATGCAGTTCGGAAAGGTCGGCAAGGCACGCTTGCGATCTGCGGCGAAAAGCCCCTGGCTTTCCAGCAATTGCTTCAGCCGTTCGAAACGTTCATACAGTATCCCCAGCCCGGCCGGACGCATCTGTTCAACCGTCAATTGAAAGTCGCCGCGCTGCTCATACAGGGTGGCGACCGCCAGTACTTCAACCTGCTGGCCGTTGGCGACCGGTTCTTTCAGCAGCTGGTTTTTATGACGGAACATCACGCAGCGTACCTGCGCCTGATCGTCTTTCAATGAAAAATAAAAATGACCCGAGGCGGCCTTCACCAGATTTGAAATTTCACCGCGCACCCACAACAGCGGAACGCTGCTTTCAAGCAACTGCTTGATTGCAAAGTTGAGTTCTGAAACCCGAAATACTCGCGTCTTTTCGTCGGAAAAAATGTTCGAATTCATCTTGACAACCCAGAATAATCCACATGCTTAGGAAATTTGCCGCTTCGCGCCCCTTTATCCGGATGCAGAACCGCAAACATACGTTATGATTTTGTTTTTAAAGGATTTATATTATTCACAATAAATGAGCAATGTAATAAAATCTCTTTTGCCACGCCAAGTTAAAGTAGATTTCAGGGGGGTTACCCACAAAGTTATCCACAGGATTTGTGAATAAACGGAAATACTCTTTTCAAATGGTCACTTAACAAAATAGTGCTGAAGTAAATCCTGAGAAAGGTTGCTCAACTCAATGCGACAAGCTACAGTTGCGCCCTGATAATTTAAGCACATTTGGAGAAACCGCGTGTTTGCAATTGTAGAAGCAGCCGGCTGGCCGATATATTTTTTACTTGTTGCGTCCATAATTGCAGTCGGCTTGATCATTGAACGTTTAATGTTTTTGCGCGGCCAACGCATTGCCCCCCCGGCCTTGCTGGACGAAGTCATAAAAGAACTCAAGCAACGCGGTGTGAGCGAAGGAATGTTGGCCAGGCTAGCCGATAGTTCCCCGCTGGGACGTATTTTTGCGGAGGGTCTGAAGAATATCAAAAGCACTCCCGAAGTGATGAAGGAATCCATACAGGAAACGGGACATGCTGTCTCGCTCGATTTGGAACGTTTTCTTACCCCCCTGGGCACGATTGCTTCCATCAGCCCGTTGCTGGGGCTGTTCGGCACAGTGGTCGGCATGATCGAAATCTTTGGCTCTCAAACTGCGGTTGGCAACTCCCCCGCGATACTTGCACACGGCATTTCCGTCGCCCTGTACAACACCGCCTTTGGCCTGATCGTTGCGATACCCAGCATGATTTTCTACCGCTACTTCCGTTCGCAAGTGGATAGACTGATCATGGAGATGGAACAACAGGCCATCAAGCTTGTGGCAATCGTGCATAGCCAACATCCGGTTTAAGCGGCCATGAACTTTCGACTCGGGCGCAGGCGCGAAGAACCGGAGATCAATCTGATCCCGATGATAGACGTGTTGCTGGTGATTTTGATTTTCATGATGGTGACCACCAGCTATGCCAAGTTTTCCGAATTGAAAATCAATCTGCCGCAAGCAGGCGGAGAATCCTCCGCCGCAAAGGCCAATATAATCACCGTTGCCGTCGATGCCTCGCAACACTATGCCATCAACAACCAGAGTATGCCCTACACCGGTATAGATGCGCTGGCGGCCTCCCTGAAAGCCGCTGCAGGCAAGCAGACCGACCCGACCATCGTCATTGATGCGGACGCCAAGGCCATGCATCAATCCGTGATCAACATAATGGAAGCAGCAAGTCGCGCCGGCTACGGGCGCATCACCTTCACCACGCAGAACCAGCCGGAATAAAAATTCACATTTCATCCCAACTGATGAAACTACCGGCCACTCCACCAGGCCGGCCAAAGACAGCCCCCAAGTGGCGGGTTATGCTGCGTTGCAGGAAAAATTTCTTGTTTACATATCCATTATGCTGCGCTGCAAAATTTCCCCCGCGCCTTGCTGATGATGCCGCACGAGTTGCTTTTGCCCGTAGCGGATCGGCGTCCCCTTGTGGGGCATTTTGGCAAACCCTGAATTTTTAGAGGTTTAAAAGTGAATTGGCTGCAAAACCATTGGTATCGCATCACTCCGCTGCATTTGATTCTATATCCGGTCAGCATGATCTTTCGCGCGCTGGTGGCGTTGCGCCGGGAGTTGTATCTCAGCGGTTTCCTGCCCAGCCATCAACTGCTGCTTCCTGTCATCGTGGTCGGCAACATCAGCGTCGGCGGAACCGGCAAAACCCCGCTCACACTTGCCCTGGCAGAACAACTCATCAAGCACGGCTGGCATCCGCTCATCCTCAGTCGCGGTTATGGCGGTACTGCCAACAAACCACAACCTGTAAGCCAGTCAAGCACCGCCGCACAGGTTGGGGACGAACCCCTGCTCATGGCACGGCGCAACCTTTGTCCGGTGTGGGTGGGTGCAGACCGCGTCGCAACAGCCCACGCGGCGCTGCAAGCCTGTCCTCAATGCAATGTGGTGCTGTGCGATGACGGCTTGCAGCATTACCGTCTGCAGCGCGATGTGGAAATCGCGGTCATCGATGGCATGCGGCGGTATGGCAACGAATTGATGCTCCCTGCCGGCCCGCTGCGCGAACCGGTATCGCGATTACAATCGGTTGATGCCATTGTGGTTAACGGCGGCGATGCAGCAGGCAAAGAATATGCAATGAACCTTGGCGGCGAGATTTTTTACAACCTGCTCGATCCGCTGCAGACCGCGACCGCTGCAGACTTCAAACGGCCCAGCATCCATGCCGCAGCGGGAATCGGCAACCCGCAACGCTATTTCCAACAACTGGAGGCACTGGGTATCTCCTTTACGCCGCACCCTTTTCCCGACCATCATGCTTACAGCGCGGTCGATCTGTCCTTCGCGGATTGCGATGCGATACTCCTCACTGAAAAAGATGCGGTAAAATGCGCCGCATTCGCTGATGCGCGATATTGGGTATTGCGTGTGGATGCCCAGATCGACCCGGCCCTGATAGATCACATATTGCGAAAGATCGACCCCCATGGACTCCAAACTGCTTGATATCCTTGTTTGCCCGTTGTGCAAATCTCCGCTGATCTATCAAAAGGCCGCACAGGAACTGATCTGCAAGGCTGACCGGTTGGCCTACAAGATCGCCGACGACATCCCGGTGATGCTGGTCGACGAGGCGCGCAAGCTGACCCCCGAAGAAGCCGAAAAACTTCAATGACCGACTTTCACGTCGTGATTCCGGCGCGCCACGCGTCCACACGACTGCCCGGCAAACCGCTGCTGCCGATCTCCGGCAAGCCCATGGTGGTCAGGGTCGCCGAACAGGCCGCGCAAAGCGGTGCACAGCAAATCTGGATCGCCACCGACCACCATGCGATTGTCAACGCGGTGCACGAGCATGGCTTCAAGGCGTGTTTGACCCGCGAAAGCCACGCCAGCGGCACCGACCGCATCGCGGAGGTCGTTGAACAGCAGCGCTGGCCCGATTCGACAATTGTGGTCAATGTGCAGGGCGACGAGCCGCTGATCCCGCCGGCACTGATCCGCGCCGTTGCCGAACATCTGCACAACCATCCCGAATGCGCGATAGCCACCGCCTGCCATGCAATTCATGATGAAGCGGCGATGCGCAACCCGAACATCGTCAAGACAGTGCTGGACAAGGATGGCAACGCGCTGTATTTCAGCCGCGCACCGATCCCCTGGCCCCGCGATGCTTTTGCGGCACAACAGCCCCTGCCTCCCGATTTGCCGGTTTTGCGCCATATCGGCATCTATGCTTACCGCGCCGGATTCCTGCGCGCATACGGGCAACTCCCCCCAATAGTGTTAGAGCGCTATGAGGCATTGGAGCAATTGCGCGCACTCTATTATGGGTACAAGATCGGCGTGTTCATTGCCCAGCATGCTCCGCCAGGAGGGGTTGATACTGAACAGGATCTTCATGCTGCACGAGAACTGTTTGAATCTAAAATAAAATCGGAGGTAAGCAATAAATGAAACTGATACTGCTCGGTGCGCCCGGCGCCGGTAAAGGAACCCAGGCAAACTACATCAGGGAAAAATTCAACATCCCGCAGATTTCCACCGGCGACATGTTGCGCGCGGCAGTCAAGGCCGGCACACCGCTCGGTGTCGCGGCGAAGAAGATCATGGATGCGGGCGGACTGGTGTCGGACGACATCATCATCAATCTGGTGAAGGAACGCATCAAGGAACCCGACTGCGCCAACGGCTTTCTGTTTGACGGCTTTCCGCGCACTCTTCCGCAGGCCGAAGCGATGAAACGGGCTGGCGTGGACATAGATTACGTGGTGGAAGTGGATGTGGACGACAGCGAGATCGTGCAGCGCATGAGCGGGCGCCGCGTGCACACTGCCTCGGGACGCACCTATCACATCAAATTCAATCCGCCCAAGGTGGAAGGCAAAGATGATGTCACCGGCGAAAATCTGGTACAGCGCGCGGACGATACCGAAGAGACTGTGAAGAAGCGTCTGCAGGTGTACCACGAACAAACCAAACCGCTGGTGAATTACTACGCTTCCTGGGAAAAATCCGGTGTAGCGAACGCGCCGAAATGCATCAAGATTCCCGGTGTGGGTAGCGTGGAAGCCATCCGCGACAAGATATTCGCCGCATTAAAATGAGTTTTGGCTTCAAAAATGGACAGTAAGCCGGTTCTCACCCTGGAAAATGCCAAGCGCATCGCGGCAGCGGCAGAGGCCGAAGCGCAAAGCAACGGCTGGAGCGTGGTGATCGCAGTGGTGGACGATGGGGGTCATCTGCTTTATTTGCAACGCAGCCACGACACCCAGTTTGGCAGCGTTGAAACAGCGATCCTGAAAGCCCACGCAGCCGTGGCTTTTCAGCGTCCCACCAAGGCTTCGGAAGATGCGGTACACAGCGGCCGATTGATCCATCTCGCCCTCCCGGGCGTGATCCCCGCCGAGGGCGGCGTACCGTTGCAGATCGACGGGGTGGTCGTGGGTGGTCTGGGGATCAGCGGCGTGCGCTCGTTCCAGGATGGTCAAATCGCGGCGGCGGGTGTGGCCGCCCTTGCTGAAAAATAGCACTATTCTCCCGACAGAACTGGGATACAGTTTCCGCAAAACCCGCAAGAATATGCGGACAGAATGTAACGGGATTTCTTCCTGAAAGCTATGAACATAACGATCAACTTCACCGACCCGGATGGGGCATCTTAATTCTGATGCAGTTCTGCCTGACCGGCAAAATCTGGTTGATATCTTCAACGCAGCACTTGCCGCTGTCGACCCTTTCAATGCCGTTCTAAAAGCGCTCCGCATCGAGCAAAATCAGTTGCGCGTTGCCGGCGCGAACTACGACCTCCCACTATTCGAGCGCATCATCGTGGTTGGAGCGGGCAAGGCCACGGCGCGCATGGCATTGGCTGTCGAAGCGCTGTTCGGCAACCGGATTTCAGCGGGTTTGATCATGGTCAAGGACGGACACACCGCTGCGCTGAAGTTCATCGAGCAGGTGGAGGCCGCCCACCCGGTGCCCAACCAGGCAGGGATTGCTGGTACGCAACGCGTCCTGGAGATGGTGCGCGGCTCCGATGAAAAGACGCTGGTCATCTGCCTGATCTCTGGAGGCGCCTCGGCGCTACTGATCGCGCCGGTCGCAGGCTTGACGCTGCAGGACAAACAGGAATCGACCCGGCTTCTGCTGAATGCCGGTGCAACGATTAACGAACTGAACGCAGTGCGCAAACATCTCTCTGCGGTAAAGGGCGGCTGGCTGGCGCAGGCTGCATTTCCAGCACAGCTGGTGACGCTGATCGTATCCGACGTGATCGGCGACCCGCTCGACGTGATTGCCTCGGGGCCGACATCGCCGGATAACTCGACCTTCGCGGAAGCGTCGGCGGTGATCGCAAAATTCGGCTTGCAGGAAAAACTGCCGCCGCGTGTCGCGGATTATCTGCAACGCGGCAGCGCCGGACAGGTGCCTGAAACCGTGAAGGCCAACGATCCCTGTCTTGCCGTGACGCGCAACGTGATCGTGGCGAGCATCCGCCAAGCGCTGACCGCGGCACAGCAAGAAGCCGCACAACGCGGATTTGCCACGAAGACGATTTCCGAAAAACTTCACGGGGAAGCGCGCGACGCAGCGCACTTTCTTGTCCAGGCCGCACACGCGGAAATGACCGGGATGAAGCCTAACGAGCGGCGCTGCCTGCTCTGCGGCGGCGAGACCACCGTCACCGTTCGCGGTACCGGCATGGGCGGCAGGAACCAGGAACTCGCGCTGGCATTTGCACTGGAGATCGAGGGCGATCAGGGCGTGGCGCTGCTCTCTGCCGGCACCGATGGCACGGACGGCCCGAACGATGCCGCAGGCGCGATAGTCGACGGCGGAACGGCAGCCCGGGCGCGCAGTCTGGGAATAGATCCGTGCAGTTATCTCGACAATAACGACTCCTACACGTTCTTTCAGGATTTCGATACTGCGACAGGCGCTCAGAGCCATCTCAAGACAGGGCCGACCGGCACCAACGTGATGGACATTCAGATTGTATTATTGAACAAAAGCGCCCATCCTCACGCATAATCTGACTATATTTTTCAGACGGCACCTTAAGTTAGCCGATTTACTACGCCGCGTATAACCATTAAGTGCATAATGTTATAGCCCTTCAGGGCATATTGCTATAACCAACAAGACACGACACCTTTTATAAATTGGAAGTATCCTTACAACCTGTAGTTGCTTGTGGATGCGCTGGCATGCAATTTCGATGTCGGGGCGATTGGCTGATCAATCTTTAAGGGGAGGTATCATGTCAGGTGGTCTTGGATTTGCATTGTTGTGCGCCATTGTTGCAATTATTTACGGTATGTTTTCCATCAAATGGATACTCGGTAAACCAACCGGCAATGATCGCATGCGCGAGATTGCCGCCGCAGTCCAGGAAGGCGCGCAAGCCTACCTGAACCGTCAGTACACCACCATCGGCATCGTCGGTGCCATCCTGTTTGTCGTTATCCTGGTCGCGCTGAAATGGCCAACTGCCGTCGGCTTTGCCCTCGGGGCGATCCTGTCCGGACTGACCGGTTACATCGGCATGAACGTGTCGGTACGCGCCAATGTGCGCACCGCGCAGGCCGCCAGTGAAGGATTGAACGCTGCGCTCAACATTGCCTTCAAAGGGGGTGCAATTACCGGCCTGCTGGTCGTGGGTCTGGGACTGCTGGGCGTGACCGGCTACTATGTATTCCTGACCATGGTGATGGGTGCCAACGCAACCGAGGCCACCCATTCGCTGGTTGGACTGGCTTTCGGCAGTTCGCTGATCTCCATTTTTGCCCGTCTCGGCGGCGGCATTTTCACCAAGGGCGCGGACGTGGGTGCCGACCTGGTGGGTAAAGTCGAAGCGGGTATTCCGGAAGACGACCCCCGCAACCCGGCCGTGATCGCCGACAACGTGGGCGACAATGTGGGCGACTGCGCCGGCATGGCCGCCGACCTGTTCGAAACCTATGCCGTGACCATCATTGCCACCATGGTACTGGGCGGATTGATGATTTCCGGTTCCCCCAATGCAGTCATCTACCCGCTGGTGCTGGGCGGCGTCTCCATCATCGCCTCCATCATCGGCACCTTCTTTGTCAATGCACGCGAAGGCGGCAAGATCATGAACGCGCTGTATCGCGGCCTGCTGGTGGCAGGTCTGCTTGCGGTGGTCTCGTTCTACCCGGTGACCACCTGGCTTTTGGGTGATGGCGTGATGATCGGCGGAAAACTGGTGTCGTCCATGAACCTCTATCTGGCTTCGCTGATCGGCCTTGCGCTGACCGGCGCAATGGTGTGGATCACCGAGTATTACACCGCGACCGAGTTCAGTCCGGTGCGCCACATCGCCCAGGCATCCACGACCGGTCACGGCACCAACGTGATCGCCGGACTGGGCGTGTCAATGAAATCCACCGCGGCGCCTGTGCTGGCCGTGTGTCTGGCGATCTATTCCGCCTACGCACTGGGCGGCCTGTACGGCATTGCGATCGCCGCAACGTCGATGCTGTCCATGGCGGGTATCATCGTGGCACTTGACGCCTACGGCCCGATCACCGACAACGCGGGCGGCATTGCCGAAATGGCCGGGTTGCCGGACGCTGTGCGCAACATCACCGATCCGCTCGACGCCGTGGGCAATACCACCAAGGCCGTCACCAAGGGCTACGCCATCGGTTCTGCCGGACTGGCTGCACTGGTGCTGTTCGCCGACTACACCCACGCGCTTTCTGTCAACCATCCCGGATTGACCTTCGATCTGTCCAATCACATGGTGATCATCGGCCTGTTCATCGGCGGCATGGTGCCCTATTTGTTCGCCGCGATGGGCATGGAAGCGGTCGGTCGCGCGGCCGGTTCGGTGGTGGTCGAAGTGCGCCGCCAGTTCAAGGAAATTCCCGGCATCATGGAAGGCACCGGCAAGCCGGAATACGGCACCTGCGTGGACATGCTGACCAAGGCCGCGATCAAGGAAATGATCGTCCCCTCATTGCTGCCCGTGGCCGTGCCGGTAATTGTCGGTCTGACGCTCGGCGCTCAGGCACTGGGCGGCGTACTGGTCGGCACCATCGTCACCGGCATCTTCGTGGCGATTTCTATGACCACCGGCGGCGGTGCATGGGATAACGCCAAGAAATACATCGAGGAAGGCCACTATGGCGGCAAGGGTTCGGAAGCGCACAAGGCGGCGGTCACAGGCGACACCGTGGGCGACCCCTACAAGGACACCGCCGGTCCGGCTATCAACCCGCTGATCAAGATCATCAACATCGTCGCACTGCTGATCGTGCCGCTGCTGATGCATTAAGCAGGGCTGTCAGAATAAATGACAGGGCGGTAATTCGCCCTGTTTTTTTGCCTGTGCCATTATAATAATTGACCCCAAAATAGAGGTACTGCAATGCAAAGCGCAACCGATGTCACGACTGTTGCTCATGTCATACAGATGGCCGTTGCACCCGTTTTTCTGCTGACAGGTATAGGTGCGATACTCAATGTAATCACCAATCGTCTTGCCCGCATCGTGGACCGATCCAGGGTACTGGGCAATCTGGACGATCAAATAATACCCGCACAGAAACGTGAAATGGCAATGCTTACGCGCAGGTCGCGATGGGTCCACTGGGCGGTCACCCTGTGCACGATGTCAGCTCTGTTGGTCTGTATCGTGATCGCGGCACTTTTTGTAGGCGCGGTGACAAGCATCGATCCATCCCGCACCGTTTCACTGCTTTTCATTTTGGCCATGTTTGCGTTGATTTCCGGTTTGCTGTGTTTCCTCCGTGAAATCTTTCTGGCTACCGGAAATCTGGGCATACGAAAAAATAAATGAACTGTACAAACTGCCCATCCGGGACAATTCGCTAACCAGCGGAGCCACGTTGATCGCTGTGTAACGGGCAGCGGACAGGTCGCTATACTGTCACTTTGCCCCTGAAAATACCGTAAGATAAGACTGTTTAAATGACAGCAATCATGCAAAGCAAAGGAAG
>Ga0307376_10003182_pt1 | contig 15428 bp, 32 predicted proteins | sample TR2MG_FD_202536 | JGI IMG/M metagenome (GOLD analysis project Ga0307376, IMG submission 202536) | Soil microbial communities from Risofladan, Vaasa, Finland - TR-2 | ecosystem: Environmental > Terrestrial > Soil > Coastal area > Acid sulfate soil | place: Finland: Risofladan, Vaasa | collected...
CCATAACCTTCTGCAGGCTAATGCCGTGTATCGAGCCGGCGTCACCGCTTGCAATCATCTTCACGCCGACGCAGGTCTTTTGATCTGCACCATGGTAAACAACACCGAATTTTTCCACCGGCGAAGATTTGATTGCGTTGATGAGGTCAGCAAAATTCACGACAGCTTCTCCAAAAACTCTCTGCGTTCTACGGATGCATACGTGTTGCCTGCATACGTGCCCTTCGACGTATACCACCGTCCAAATAAGCAATGCGGCTCCGAAATAAATGCTTCGTCTGTGTAGAACGAACACTTTAAAAGACTGATACTGCGCATTAGCAATTCTCTAAACATTGCCCTTCTCCAGCGCAATCTCGTTCAACTGCTTCGCATACTTGCAAAGCCTCGGATAACCATTCTTAGCTGGCTTCGTCCACTTAGCCAACTGCCAATCAAGCAAGGTGCCTTTGCCGATAAATGTCTTTGCAGTAATTGTTCCGCTGCGGGCATCGGCACCGCTGAAACCGACTGCGTTCCAAACACGAGTGTCGTTTGCGCGTTGCTCGTCAGCCGTCTGCCGCTGTAGCAATGCAACCAGCGCACGACCTACAACGGTCTCGACATATTTCCGATTCGGATTTTGCAACATTGCCTTCAACGAATCGTGTGTTACAATTTGTTTTACCTTGGCCATGATTTACTCCGCTGCGTACTTGGCTTGCAAACGAGCAAGTTCAGCGCGCTCTGCTTCTTCGCGTTCTGCTGCTTTCGTCTTTGCCGTTGCGCGAGCCTTGCGAGCTTTTGCAAGACGCTTGTCACGCTCTACGTCCGTTTCCTGACGGTACCAGTGAACTGCTACCTCAGTGTTGTCCCAAATCTGGCAAATATCGATGACTGCATTTTCGCCGTGTTCCTCTTTCAAGCCTTCGATAAATTTCAAAACGTCAGCGACTCGACCATCGAAGTCATACAATTCGATGTTCTTAGATTCTCGGATTTGTAAATATCGCTTTGCCATCAAATTCACCTATTTCCTAACTGTTAAATAACATTATAGGCGAATAATTCCACTTTGTCAAGTCTTTTTACCACCTTAATTCCGTTGGAAATCAATGACTTACATGGCCAAGATAAAATCAACGACTTATAAGTCATTGATCACATAGGGAATCATACATCTCTGGTAGCAACCACAGCGTTGCTTCTCCGTCGTATTGGTTGAACTGCTCGTCCATGATGGTCAAAATGGTGACAAGATCACCACCAGCGAGCCCGCCGCCGATCATAGGAAAATGTATGTCTGTGCTTTCGATCATCTCTGATTGTGCGAGATGCTTGGTGCCGATAAACGCCTGTTTGATTGCGTCGTAGTCGGCGTGAACGCGGTCGGTGCCGTAGTATTCCTGCGTAATAGCGTTGACAACAACTAAGTTGACATCAACTATGGCAGGTATAACTTCGCCTAAAATATAGTTAGGTGCCTGTCGCATGTAGGTTTGATATGCGACTGGATATTGCTTGCGTATGATCGCCGCAACTCCAGATCCCATTACACCTTGCGCATTACAGCCGTGTACGATAAATCCTGTGCTAACATTATCGAATAGGTTGCCTGATTTTACATTGAAGCTCATTATGCCATACCTCGTTGGAGTTTGTCTAAGTGTCGTTCGGGATCGTAGTCGTCATTCGCTGCTACCCGAATAGAAAATTTCATCTCGCGAGGCCACGAATTTGTTTTATTCACGCCCGGAATCTTTAGTATAAGTTTAAAAAGATCCTGCTCTCGTCTTGCACCGATATAGAATACGGTTTGATCGTTGCGCGAACCCATGCCGATACAGAATGTCGAGGACATAGTCGAGCATAACATCATACGTATGGCAGATTCAGGATGAGCTTTTGCGCGGGCGTTTGCCATAGGCGAATCTTTTTTATCTGCGGGCAATATGCTCTTAAGGAATTCCTCAGAATCGGGCTCAGGCCAGGTTATGCACGGCAAGGTCACAAACGTAAATTTGTCCGCTGTCGACAAGTGTTTGCCGTTATAAATTTTATTCCACTCGGTCATCCTTTCAGTACCACCTTGAATAGTAGTTTAGGAATATCGGCGTCGGCTTCGTTTGCAATAAACGTAACGGGCACGCCGCCTGGGTACTTAGCAAGCAAGCCATCGCGATCATCTTGGTCTAAGAATATTATGAATGGACTACCCACTTGTTCTGGACGTGGTGAAATCTTACGTAGGATATCTTGTAACTGCTTCGGGCCCTGTATACGCCAATTACCGTGACCGAATCTTTTGTTAAACACAGACGTAATAGTTTTAAATTCGTCATACGCTCGTAAGTGAGTCTGATACGTAGTTTGTTCGCCGCTGTATGATGGTTTCTGCGACTTGGTAGAAACAAGTTCCACTCCCAAATGCGGCAAAAACCGTTCAGGGTATATTCCAAGTTTACGCAATTTGTGTTTGTTTCCTTGTATTACACCTATATACTTTTTATCGCCGGGAACACTTGCAGGAATACTTTTCGCCCACGTACTGTTTGGCCCGTTGCTCGTATAACGCGAATATACAAGTATGGTATCTTTGGCGCGCCACTTGCTTTTCGTGTTGAATTCGGCATTAAGTTTGTTAACGTATTCCCGTACGGTATTAAACTCTGTGCGCGTCCTAAAGTAAAATGCAGTTTTCAATATAGTGCCTCCTTGCAGCATAGGCAATACATCTTGTCGTCTTTCCTTTTAGATTCGTCGCCGTAGTAGGATATATACAAACATTTTCCTATCGGTGACTGCTTGCAATCTTTGCTCGTAGAGATATTGAAGCTAGACCAATCTTGATACGTTTTTCGCTCTTTAAATTTATATATCTCTGCGAGTTTATCTTTGACGTCTTGCCTGTCTTTCCACGCGGCCTGTGATCTTTCACACGCATCATTATATTGAGCACGAATATCTGAGCCGTATTTAAGCTTATTCTTAAAGGCGAGCGCCGCTTCTTTGTCGCCTTCGTTATTTATAAATCGCTTAAACAGACCCATCATCTTTTCCTAAGTGGTCACCTTTTAACTTTTGTGTGAAGTTAATTTTTTGTCGTTTTCGGTAAGCAAGGCCGCGCACGATCAACGGCGGCACAACGGTGACAATGGTTAGTGGCCAAGCAACTGCTACGACGAGTAAAATCGCAGTAACGAATAGTCCCATAATTAGCGCACCAAGCCAAGATACAAACTCGGACGTTTCTATATTGTTTTCTTTAATAATCTTTTGTATTTGATCTTTCTTTTTTTGTTCGCCGTCCATTGGCCATAATATAACAAACTCGCCGTATTCAAGGTAATAACGATAGTTGAATCTCAACGAATCATACATGAGGTGGCGGATAACAATGTATCCCGCCACGCACAATGCAAGTATCGTAGCATAATGCATGCCAGTCATATATATTTGCAGGAAAGACATGGCGGATTCTACATCGACCGTCGTTACAACAGTCTCGACTATTTCTGCTGCTTCCGTCGCCGCTGTTATTTCCTCGGTCATACTTTCTTCCCCGCATCTCTCGCGGCATCGCTGTCGCCAACGTATTGGACAGCACCCTTGTTGTAGGCTGGTGCAAGACACTTGCTTTTGCGCAAAATTTCCTCTGCATCCTTGCCGACAATTTCGCCACGTTGCACTTTTTCCATTACGGAGTTGCGCGCCATTGCGTTAGGATCGACTGCTTGTGCCGACAACGACGGAATCAGTTTGGACGGATCCGGCCTCGGCGACCAGGTGTAGTTCGGCATGTTGCTTGCGCTGCGCACCGAGTCCTTATCGAGCTTCTCAAATTTCAACGATTCCAGCAATGGCTGCCCTTCCTTCCGACGGCGGAAATTTTCCTGTTCCAGGAGTTCCCGCGATTTGCGCGTCATCTTCTTCCTACGTAGCGAAGGCGTCGTTTGCAAATAGATGCTCATACTTTTATTATACTACAGCCGAGGGCAAGTGTCAATACTTTAATTTAAGGCGGAATTGATCTTTTTCTGAAACCGTAAGATATGTTCCTATTGATCCTTGAAGTTTCGGATCTGTATAGCCAAAGGTACGAAATGCTTGTTCCACTATGCTCGGCTTGAACCGATCTGTAGCGGCTTCTAATACAAATTCGCCGTTTCTGTTATAAGAAAAGAATGTTATTTGTCCAAACGGTAAGGCTGCATTGTCAATCTGTTTCATATCCCACAGCAATTCCAACAGATCGTCGCTATCGTTCCACCCTGCACCACGAATTACACCTGGACCAAATACATACGTATTCGTTTCTTGACATACGTGCATAAATTCAAACTCTTTGAACCATCGCAGAGTAACGATGCCAGCTTCGAAATTTGTATTCCAGCAAAAGGTTGTTGTCGGTGTGACTTCGCTTATTTCCGTCGCCATTATTCTTGCAATCCGTTTGTCCAGTCGGCCGCAAAATTCTTAAACCTGCGGCCTGTAAGCCGTTGTTTGAAAACGTCGCGAGCAACCCATGCCTTAAATCCTTTCGGCACCCAGCATCTGTCTCGCGCCCGCATTTGCGTAATAATGCGAATCCAAGTCGGACCATCAATGAGGCAGTTTTGCATATCCTCGACAGTGACGTGATTTAGTAACGACGGATGCTTTAAAATAAGGCCGCGCAATTCGGGAAGATTTTTTGCTTCTCGGAGATTAAACCGCGACGCCATGGACGGACAGTAATGCAGAAGTAGCGTCCAATCTCCCGTCTTAAATAACGCAAGCTTTTCGTCGTTAAGGTTTTCGCACAATGCGTTAATAATCGGCTTGTTGCCGTATGCCAAAAGATAATCGTAATGGCGTAACAAAAGATCCTCGGCGTTAAAGTCGAATTTTCGTATCCGTACCTTTGTTGGCTTGAGGCATAGCAAGATAACACGATGATCGGGGACCAGTGTGTTTGTGTCTATATGCTTGTGCAGTTCGGGATAGGATATTAGCACCTGCGCCTTCAAGTCGTCGGGCAATGTGTCAAGTCCACCTAGGCGCCGCAAAATTTCCTCGGCATCCATCGTGCCGACAATTTTTTTTGCAATCGTTAGATTTGCAGAAGTATACAAATTCCGAGCGACAGACTCCACCCGAGAACCGGTATTATGGCTCTTCCAACTAGCATAATTTCTATCGACTTTACCGAGCCAAGCCACAACCATTCAGCCTCTGCATTAGCTCGAACTCCCACGGCGTAAACGTGTCAACGCTAACTACACCATCTTCGGTAAACGCAAACCGATGCTCGTCTAGGAGCTTGTCGTGCGTGTATGTAACGCCCTCGGGCATAACTCGTCCACGCAATAGACCTGCCGTGTTGAAAATCCGTGCAGGCAAAACAATCGCGATGGATGTCATGATACCTTCCATCGAGTCTTCGTCCTCATGGAACTTGCAGTACGGAAACGGATTGTCCTTGCTGTCGATGAAGCTGTAATGCTCCTTCAAGGATTTGCTGTTGCCGCCGTTTAGACAGATCATCGTCTTATGATTCTCCGCCCAGTCATACAGCATTTCGCTGCCATTTGAATCACCGAGTGCGCCTTCCAGCATCAAGTCACCAAGTGCATGACCTGGCTGAATGCCTTGCTGTATCGGTGACAGCATGAAATGCGTAAACATGTAAAGTCTCAATTCTTCGTTCATTTCGTTTCCTTAAATGCCAATCGGCGGTTCGTCGTCGTCATTAGTATCGTCTTCGTCTTCGAGCGTTGCCTGCTTTAAGATTCGATAAATGCCGTAAAACATCACGGCACCAAACGTACCGAAATACATAACAGGTCCGAGTGCTAGCAGCAATCTCAAACTGGCGCAGAGCAATACTATGCCAGCTATGAGTGTCGAGAACACGTAAACTGTTGCTACAAAAAACTGTTCTGTTTCAAGTCGATGTTCTATCGCGTCCCTGTACTGTTCCCACATGAGGATAAATTTCTCGTTCATCGCGCTCTCTCCCAAATGTTCTTCGGAAACGTTCCTGTCGCGCGCGGATCAAGTCCGCCACCATCATCTTCGCCGAGGATTTGCAACTTGCGCATTGTCTGCGTACCAAGTTCATACCTACGCACTTCATTTCGAGCCTCATCGCGCTCTCGAGTTATCCGCACAACCTTACCTTCGAGGATGTTGATGTCAACCTTGAGGCCCGTAATTATTGTATCTTTTGTATCCATTATATTTCTCCAGTTTCCTTTGCTAGCCTTCCTGCTAGCCTTCGTTGAAAACATTCTGCGTTGCTAATATTCTCACCCCACATATTGTACATGCCTAGTCGTACTTGGTTGCCTTGCCGATAGTTCGGGATCGCAACCAACTGCTTCTTTCCTCTGCCTGCCTTCGCTACATAGTGACGCAAGGCACGCTCACTCGAAATTTCTACATCCTTCTCGTAGCTTACTCTGTTGCCACTCGCCGTAGTTTTTGCTGCTACGCCCATAAAATATTTCATTCTGTGGGGTTCCAAATCCAAAGTCGGCGCTTCTTGCTCGCCTTAAATTCTGCCGTCCAACCGTCGGGAACGGGACCTTCTCGCCCTGCCCTACGTGCTGCGCTAGCCGAAGGAAATATCTCAAGCTCGCGCATCAACGCACTCATCTCATCCGACTCGGCGTAAAATACTTGCTCGTCGCCAAACAAAGTTTCGGCGTCGCGTTCGATCCATTTGGATCCAGTTATAATTATGTTCTCTATCATTTCCAAAAATAGCCTCGAAAGCCTATTCGCAATTCGTTTGTTCTTGAACCTGGATAACATTCGATTATGCGGCATTCGCGCCCCAATGATCCGTATGCTATGTCCAATTCAAATCGTTTTACCTCAACTGTTACGCCTGCGCCGAAAAAATCCGACGTAGGCTCTTCTTTATCGTTAAACGGCTTGCCTCGCGTGATGTCGCTTGCGTGGCTCCAAACTAGTAACGGGCGAATTGTTTGCATGTTAAACGGATAAATTCTGAGATTACCAATTGAGCCGCCTTGCCATTTGTCCATTTCCCATTCTGGTTCTGCTGGAACTCGGTAATGCACTTTTTGTACTCCGTGCGAAACATCGACCTCAACATGCTTCCATTCAAACGTAACGCCGATCTGTACGGCGTCGCGACCGTTTGTGACAGTCTCGCCACCGATCCAGCCTTGTACGTCCGCGCCTAGAATGTCTGCTGCACTTACGTTGCTTGCAAGAATCAATGCTGCTATCGCGATTTTACTCTTTGCCATAGATGCCATCCTGCAATGCTGCCTCGACCTTCTCGAGCGTATTGAATCGTTCCTTGCGCTCAAAAAGAAGTGTTGCCGTTTGATCCAACTGCGAATCAAGATCACTGTTGCCAGTTAACGTTCCTTGAGTTTCCATTATTCCACCTCGTCTAAATCGAGTGTGCGGAATCCGCCGGTTGCTTCTACCTTCAGTTGGCGAACCTTGAGAATTGCTGTTTCCACTGACAAAATATCAATGGCATCATTTTTGAGGGCGTACTCATATGCGAGCGTAGCCAAGAGCTCCAGTGATTCATCCGTGGAGACCTTGTCTGTAGCGCGTCTGCTACCACCTGCTAATTCACTCATTAAACGGGTCCTTTGCTGTTAAGTGCGGTCAGTGTCGCTTCGCTTCAATAAACCGTATGTTTCCAGTATAGTACATTATACGCGCCGATTACCTGTTTGTCAACCACTAAAAACCTATATAGATCAAGCGGTTGCGACGCCTCTGTTTTCAGTAGTGCGCGTAAGTCATTGATTTTGCCAAAGATGGCGTTTAAGGCGTGGGCGGCGAGTAGTATTCGAGGCGCTCAATGTCGGTTTCGATGGTTTGATCACCGTATTGAATTTCGATGATGTAGCAATTATTTTCGCTTGTGTTGTATAGCTGGTGCCAAGCACCTTGTTTCACAGTGAAGGTGTCGTGCGCGCTAAGTCCGATTGTATATCCATTGTCGGAATTACCTTGGGTGTACTTGACGGTTATCGAACCTTCACGTACAAACCAAAGTTCCGCTCTATGCTGGTGCCGCTGATAACTGATGCCCGAGTTTGGTGCAATAACAAGTTCCTTGACTTTGCACCCGGGTTGTTCATAGAGGACTTGATAGCTGCCCCATCTACATTTTGTACTTGTTAGCTCGCTGCTGGAATTAGTCTTGCCACCACCGATGCCAAATAGGCATGTTATGTCTTGTACGCCATGCTCAGGAATATTGTCTTCGGTTCGGTCTCCGCCGTTGCAAAATAAATATTTGAACTGCGGGTATAGTTTTTTAACTTTCTCGAGGCCGTCGATGCACGTGCCATCGGAGTCGTCAAATTCGATGACCGCTGTAACTGCTTCTAAACTTTCGAGTATGCGTTTACGTTCCGCAAATGGCATGAATGGTTTGCCCTTTTTACGTGTCAACCATGCGTCACTGTTTAGTAAAACAATAATGCCTTGACAATAGCCACGCAAGGAATATGCCTCTTCAATCATATCAAGATGGCCACCGTGCAACGGATCGAAGCCGCCGCTCACTATTGGCAATGTTGCTCGTTCTAAATTAACCATGCTGCTCCTGATCGAGATATTCTTCGGACTCGATCCAAACACCGTTTTGAAGGAATCCCCAGTCTCGGCAACGCTTGCCCATAAAGAAAAGGGACCAGCTTGGCTCGTTGTTTTTGAGTTCGAGCCAGTGCAAATCCTCAGGGCTGCGAAAGCGAATTGATCCTGGACCCCGGAATTTCTTGCCCTCAGGTAGATGCTCTATGTAACCACCCTTGAGGATAACAGCCGCGTATGGCCATGGGTGGTCATGCAAGATAGGCAGGTCAGATAAGCAAATTTTGTGCAGCGTAATATTGAATGGGAACCACCGCGGACGGTTTTTAAATAATAGGTAATAGCGTTCCATGTATAGATGCACACCGCTGCGATCATAAATCGCGCGATAACGTCCACGACGCTTGAGCCAGTTTAGAAAGTAAGTTCGCATTGTTCCATATATATTTCGTATTTAGGATCCCACATATCGTCAGGATAGTCTTCCTCTTCCCATTCTTTGCGTTGCTGTTCTATTTCAGCAAGTGTTATCTCTGCCATTATTTTGTGTGCAATCGGGTCAATCTCTTGACTCGAACATTGTGGCCGTATGTAGACGCGCCTCGAATAATTCATGTAGGAATAGATCATCATATACTTGCAAAATTCTTGCAGGCAACTCGTAAGCTCTTCGTCTTCATCATTTCTTGCAAGTATTTGCAATCGGTCTATATAGCTTTTTCTAAAAAAGTCATAGCCGACATCTTTTGAGAAGCTGTGTAACCATTTTCCAAGTATGTCAGGATCTTTCCAGTCGGGATCAGGAATTGGCTCCCAGATTATCATGCTATTGTCTTCACCAAGATGATTTTTCAAACGAGCAATATACGCAGGAATTGAATCGCACAAGAATTTGTAATTGATCGGAACGTAGTTATTTGGCGAAGACGGGGTCTTAGTAGGATCTTTAAGTATGTGGTAGTCGGTGAAATAATATTCGTCGAGGAGTCGATTTAATATTCTGAGATTAATTGCTACTTGTTGAACGCGAACTTTTGCGTTTGCGTTACCTTTGAGTTTTTGATGGAATGCATTTTTATCAACAAAGTGCAGCGATCCTTGATCGCCTAATCGACTAAATTTTTCCGCGTCTGCGTTTTCGTCGAGCGTATTTCCGTCGACAAATTCTTTGAGCAAATATCCAATTTCGCTACCGTAGCAATTTTCCATGCCGCCGTAGTCATCGTATTCACCATAGATCATAACTGGTGCAGGATAATAATATTCTGTAGGACGGCAGCTTCCCATCTCATCCTTAGTCTGCACCAATGTCATTAGTGCCATATCGGTACCCGCACCTATTGACAGATTCGATAAGAAGCAAGTATGATTCCAACTACCCATGATCGTTCCTATAATGTAAAAATATATTATAGCATTAGCAAACAGGAAAAGTCAAGCTATACATTTCCTGTTTACTGCGTAGCCGAGATTGTCTCGAATGAAAATCTGAACCATCAACGGAAAATCATCGTTGAGCACATCGCCTTTGAGCGCCTTGATAAAATATTCTTTTTTATCGCCGGCTACCACAATCTTAATGAATTCTGCTCCCTTGAAGTAATATGTCTTGCCGTTACATTCCATTGAGAGTTCAGATGCCCAAGTATCAAAATGAATGTCTTTGAGAATAGCAGGAACTTCTTTGTTGAGTGTTTCCGCCCAGGCAGCGTCCCAATCAGTTTTAAACTCTTGCGCCATTTTAGATGTCGCCGGCTTTCCTGTTTTCAGATTTTTCTATAGAGAACTTTCCACCGGGGTAACGCGCTTCGAGCTTCTTCACGTTGGCGATTAGCACTTCTTCTGGATCAATTTCGAGCGCCATGCAAGCCTGCGCCCAATACCATGCAACGTCGCCGAGTTCTTTAATGAGGTGCTCGCGGACTTCGTCGTCATAGTTTTTGCCGTGAAATTTTAGTTTCTTAACGATGTCGTTGGCTTCGCCTGACTCGCTGCATAGACCCGTAAATGCCGTGTCTAATCGTGCAATGTCGCAGCCCTGTTCGTCGAGGCGCATAATAGATTGGATTAGTACCTTCGTGTTTTTGCTTGCGTCGGACGTAACACCGTCGACGAATTCTGAGTATTTCTTTAGCATGTTATTCCTTTGTGTTTGTTTCGAGTGTGTTTTTGGTTTTGTAGTATAGCTGCGAGAACCACCATAGGGCGCCATTAAAGACGCCCGCAGTGGTAATAATTGCCATCATTCTGCCGATACTGTTTTCGTCTATGCTGAATATACTACAAAACAAAATAATTTCTACAAGAGTAACGATTGTTAAAAATGTATAGCCTACTGCTTTGCATTGTGTTAGCGTGTTCATAATTTCGTCTTAATTTGGTTGTTAAAAAAATCTAATTCTTTCCCTCGAACGTCTAGGCACTCCTCAGTTTTTATTAAAAAGTCTGTAACGTGATTGCCTGAAATACTTAGTTCGACTGTGTTTTCATCAGTTTCGTGATATTTAGCAATATCTCGGATATGGAAACGAATTCTAATGTCTGCCATAGTTCTCATTGGGCCCGAGCCCGGAATAATTATTGCAATATTTTTCACATCATTAACAATATTTATATCTCGCATAGTCGAATAATTGTATCCTGTGTAAGTCCAATCATGTGTATTTTCTTTGAGATCAAGTAGTAGTGTATTCAGCACCCCGATCTCTTTTACTTTGTTGTGCTTATCTAGTTTAGTTTCGTTACCTAGTAATTTTTTGATCAGCCATCTCATTTTTTACGTTCGATCTTTTTGTTAATCTGTAGAAGATATTCGTGTATATCGTCGTCATCTACCACGCCATGATCGACGTGGCTGCGCCCCGCCAAAATAGTCCCACCGGCTATAAATGCGGAGCCCTCTAATAGCACATCGTCTGTAACCGTGCACCAGTCGTCTAATATGACGGGCCCACACACCCGAGCAAACCCGCCGACGCTAGCCTCCCCTAATATTTTTGCACCGTCTGCCACTTGCGCAAATTCTTTCACTTCCGCTGTCGCCGCCACCCAGCACGTTGCATCTACGGTGGCTGTTTCCGCTATCCACCCACCAGTGGTACCATCGGGGTTGGTGTGCGGTCTCGCATAGGCTTCGTCACCATTCATAAATTTGTGCTTGCCGTATCGAAGCCGGTCAAAAAATGCTGCCTTAGTATTCATTGCCTGCCCATAGTTGAAATTTTAACGCTTCTTTTGGATCAGTAAAATCAAACGCTGCAAAACTTGTCTGCTTATCATGCAAAATATCTGCCGGTGCAGTTAGGAAATAGCTATGCCAACCATTACGAATATGCTCTCGGCACCATTTTCGTAATTCACACATAGCAACCAGTTGCGGATTATTTTTCACAGGCATTATGTAGGCAGGTATCTTAATGGTGACTGTTGCCATTACTTGCCTAGGATATCATCTCGGCTGGTAACAACCTGATCTGCAAAACCGTATTTGACAGTTTCCTCGGCAGTTAGAAAGTTATCGCGATCCAACATGGTTGTGATAGCAGCATCATCAAGACCTGCGCTGTTATGCTTAACGTAAACGCCATTCATAAATTTCTTGATGCGTCCGATTTCTTTTGCGTGAATCTCAATGTCGCTTGCCTGGCCGCGGAATCCTGCGCTGGGCTGATGGATCATCGTGGTTGCCGACTGCAAAATATATCGGTGACCTGGTTCACCAGCTTGGGCAATAAACGAACCCATGCTGCAAGCTTGACCGATAATCATAGTATACACTGGGCTGCTAATAAATTGCATCGTGTCGTACACGGCGAGACCTGCTGTAACACTACCGCCGGGACTATGAACGTACATATTGATGGGCTTCTCTGGATCCTCGGATTCAAGGTAGAGTAGCTGCGCTACTAAAATGTCTGCCATCTCAGCGGTAACCTCGCCACGGAAAAATAGGACACGCTCTTTTAGAAGCCTGCTAAATAGGTCATATGATCGCTCGCCGCGCGGTGTTTGCTCTACTACCATTGGAATTAAAAAATTACTAGACATTGCTATTTCCTTTTTGTGATAAATACATGTATGAAGATTAGTGAAATTATAACTGAAGAAGTAGATATGAGTTGGCAGGCAGACATTGACGACTTGTATAATCCAGAGGCCTTAGAGCATGCCAACATGCAAGTACGGCGGCAAGCTCTGCTTAATAAAATATCCTCTGGTACAACTATTTTCCGTAAACCTGTTCGTCAATCTGAGACTTCGTTCTCTAATCTACCTCCTAAAGACCAAGCTAAAAGTGCGGGCTATTTGGGCAATGTTGAAGTTGCTGTTCGAGCAAAACACATTTCCAAAGAGCAAGGCGCTAATCTAACTGATACTAATTAGCAGCCCTTTCTAAAATTTCCTCAACTGCATTTGCTACTGATGATGCAAAATCCTTATCGTATGCTGCATCGTCTTCGTTTAGCGAATCCATTTTCTCCATTGCCCATTGCCAATAAGAAAGTGGTACATCTACGAGCTTTTGTCCCTTGTGCTTCCCAAACGGCATAACAGTTATAATGACTGGTGTGTCCAAATACTCTACGATCTGTTCTGCGTAGTCTCGATCATCAGTAATAATGCCTTTCTCGATGGCAATCTCTACGAGCTTCACGAACAATAATGCTGTTACCATAACATCAGCGTCAGCTAAGTGGGCAGCAACATTATCAGGAATTGGAAGGTCTAGCGCATAGCGCAAGTAAGAAAGTTTATGTTCTTCGATGGTAGGATCATCGACAAGGAGTTTTCGCGCAAGGCGCATTGTGCAAAGATTCTTTGGTGTCTTCAAACCATAACGCTCAAACACGCCGTTGTCATAAACTGCATTGTGCGCGATGAGATACGGAAAGCGATCAAATTCTGCTTGCACATCTTCTAGTGTGTCTTCGAAGTGTACGCTGTCAGCAACCATTCTATTTGTAATGGTTGTGATCGAAGAAATTTTTGCAGAGATAGGCTGCGATGGTTTGTAAAAATCGCAAGGAATGTCGTAGGATTCGTCTGCTATTGCTCCTAGTACACCCAATACATCCTGAGATGCATATTGAATAATTTCCGCTTCTTTGAAGTCTAGTGCTGTAGTTTCTGTGTCCACAACTAAACACTCTGAGAGTAGCTTTGATAGGTAGTCGATCATATATTGTTCTCCATTGTCGTATATTATACTTGATTGCATTGAATTTGTCAAGCGATTGTGATAAATAGTTGTATGAGATTATCAGAGATATTAAAAGAAGAAGAGGAACGTTGCGTAACATGCGACGGGACTGGCAAGCAACTAGTGGGCGACGACCAGCTTGTATTTGATTGCCCAGATTGTAAGAAAGAAGACCTAGATGAAATCAAGGTAACAAAAACACTAGCGGGCAAGCGTTCTACGCCATCGCGTGATCTTGCTATGAAAAATAAGAAAAAGTCCCCAAATCAGGGCAAGCCACCAGTTGAAATCCACAAGCGTCGTGGAGCGAAAGAACTAGCTAATATTCAACTCAAAGGCGAGTACTAGTATTCCTTACTAGTTTTATACCACTTCTCGCCCTTTAAAATAAAATTACCAGAGACGATTACTCGTTTAGTGGGCTTTTTGCACCTAGGACATTCGGTTAAGGGATCGTCACTAATACGTTGTTGTACTTCAATTTCGTGTTTGCACTCAAGTCCGCGATATGTGTATGTCGGCATAACTTATGTCTTTAGTTTGAACGAGATGCGTCCCTTAGGGGCGGATGTGCTATAGTAGTTTGTGTTGGCGTCAAATATGATTGTGCCGTCGAATGTTGCTGGGAACACAACTTCGAAATTTACAAACGCCAGTGAATCACCTTTCTTCTGTGTCTTTGCGTAAACTTGAATCATAGAGCTTTGTGCTAGTACAGCACGGAATAACTCAGTAGGATCGAGGCTGTTTAGCTTTGCTGCAACCTTTCGTGCCAGTGCAGCCAGCAGTCGATATCCTAGGTTATAGTTTGGGTGCATTTGTGATTTTTGTACGAACTCTTTCGATGGATATGATGCAGCCAGCTTCTTTAGTCTTGCTGTTAGCACCTTCTCGTCCTTGTCAAAGGATTTGGTAAGGTACCGTATAATTTTAATGTCGCCGTCGCTTACAAAATTGTATAGCTTACCAGCCTTAAACACTCCATCTACAGCGTTATTTTTCGATAGCAAGTTAATGCCGTGTATAAGCTCCTCGTTTTTCTTAAGGAACCCATCTTTGAATTTGTCGGTCTTGTCGTCGAGAATTTTAGCAACCGATGCCAAGCTTGCACTTGCGCCGCCACCGCGAGCCTTTGAGCTTACAGCTACCCGTGCAGACTTATCTGCATTGAAAAGGTACGAATCAACTAGTGCCTGTGTTGTGCTTGTTGGGAACTGGACTAGCGTCATGTCTGACCAGTCGGCACCCTGTGGTGCTAAGACCTCTGTTTGTACGTCATCGTAGTTGCCAGTGATGAAATTGCCTGTGATAAGAGCAACTGGCGATGCATATTCGCCGACGTATTTTTCTATCGTCTGTCGATGCTCGTCGGCACCGGGGACATATGTCTCTTCGCCACGCGCCACTGCGTTTAGCATAGCAGGAACAATCTCGCGGACATCCTCTGGTAGCGTCTCTGGCAAATCATTTACGATAGTTAAAAGCTCTGGCACTGTCATTGGCGTGGCTGAGAATAGATCGGATGGCTTCAATGCAATGTTCTCGGATTTTGTAACTGTGTCCTCAGAATTATATCCCGTCTCTCTTGCAAAGTGTGAGTTGGGCCAATTGATTCCGAGTGCGCCTGGTCGAATCTGTGTAGCGTAGCGACCAAAGGCGATTAGCTTACCAC
>Ga0307376_10003184_pt1 | contig 15422 bp, 22 predicted proteins | sample TR2MG_FD_202536 | JGI IMG/M metagenome (GOLD analysis project Ga0307376, IMG submission 202536) | Soil microbial communities from Risofladan, Vaasa, Finland - TR-2 | ecosystem: Environmental > Terrestrial > Soil > Coastal area > Acid sulfate soil | place: Finland: Risofladan, Vaasa | collected...
CCTTTATTCTCGTGTTTATACATACTAATCATCCTCCTACTTTTGATTGTTTAATCAGATTTGATATATGTCTGTTAACTATCCGTCTTGTACTTCTGATACTTCTCCGTAATGGGTTATCTATCCAGGGAGAAGGTCTGACCCAGATTGCACCTTTCAAACCACCCCTTGGACCGTGATATATTCTTTGTGGTCTCAATTTACCTCTTGCCATAGGGTTAGGTGTAAGTGGATAATGTTTCTTTACCCATTTGGTCATTTTTGTTCCCCTTCTCAAAGGAACATAATGGGGTTTCATACTATCAAGGAAGATACCTTTCCTTGCTACATTAACCTTGTTTTGGTTTCCTTTCCGTTCAACTTGTATTGATTTTGTTATACTAACCCATCTTGATGCTGTTCTGAGTGCTCTCTTGACATTGTGACAAATTTCATTACCTGCATCACCTATTGCTTTCTGGACTTTCCTGCTACCTAATGTTTTTATTAAAGGTGTCCATTCATCCTCTACTATTATAAGTTTAAATCTTGTTACCATTATGCAGTCACCGTCATCATGGTGGAGTATGTCACTTCAAGCGTGGTCTCGTGTAACCTTGCTTCATCAAGTACTGTTGAATCAACATTAGTAACCTCAACTTCAACATTGAACATATCATAACCTCTTAAGGTATTCTTGTTTGTTGCATTATCTAATGTTTTGAATATGTTATTGACAATGTTTCTCATATCTGTCAATCCTTGGTCATCCCTATTATTGCCTGAACCGTTCAATGCTGTCCTGACAATGATTGTCTGTGACCATCTTTTCATATGTTTTTTGCCATCAATAGTTTTCCTGGTTGGTGCATCTATCCTGGCATCTTCTACAATGATATAAGGGTATAATGAGAAATCTAATGCTTTCGCCCTGGGTTCATAATGGTACACGAAAGTTCTATTCTTTATGTTCTGTGGATCACGTGGGTCCGATACATTTGTTCTTGTATCTATAAGATTATAAATATTATCAGAAGGTTCACTATATATATTTGTGTAATCTATTCTTGCCATTGTTTACATATGCCGCAGCATGTACCTGGAAACATCCTCAGACGTTTGCTGACTGTATAGATGAATATCTTTTCAGTGTATCATTGATCCATTTCTCATCAACATCAATCATCTCTGGACTGAACTCGTTCACACCATCAGCTAATTTCTTGTTGACTATCATATGTTTAATCTCTTTTGCTGCAATCATTAAACATAATCTTTTAATATCTGCAGGGATTGTATCATGTCCTTGAAGGTATGTTACCCTGAATCTGTTCGGTACTAATCTTGGTGGACTTATATAACTCATCTCATCAAGGAAATAATCGTATCTGTATATATGTACCCTACCAGTATCAAGTGTTATATCAAACTCTGATGTTTCAGGTAGTATTGTCCATGTTGGTGAACCACCTGCTGTGGTTGTACTTACCTCAACTATGTATGGTTTAATATCAACTGCAGTACCATGTGCAGAATCTACACCAGTACAACCAGTGAATGCTGAACCTGCCTTACCTGTGTATTTAACCTTATCATTACCAATGCCAATGTATCCAGCATCAAGGAATCCTTGTGTATCTGCTACATATATTGTAGTATCTGCTGCTGTCACTGCTGTACCTGATACGGAAGTAGAAACATTAGGTAAGGGGTATTTCAAAGTATAATATCCTCTGTCATAACGACCCTTACCATCATGTTTCTCATTGGTTTCTTGAATGTAATCTGGGGTGGTATCTGTACCAGTTGCGAAATGTGTGTCTGTGGTATCATCAATCTCTACTTGTGCTCTATCAAGTGCTGCCTGTAGTATAGTGTCTGTTAAAGGAAATAAACAGTATGAATATTGTCCATAGATATTATTTGTTGATACTACTGTTACACCTGCAGCAGTCAATGTTATTGTACCATCATCTTTATTAAGAGTAAAATGTGTGGTCTCTGTAAGTGCTGTGCCAGGCGTACCTTCAGCAGCACTGTATCTGAGAGAGTATGTTGAGTTTAAAATGTATGCTTGGTCAAGATAAAATTTAGTAGTTGTACCATCACCAGTACCAATAGTTTCATCAGGTCTATCTGAACCTGTTGTTGCTCTGGATGGTACTGTTCCCTCTATATTAAGAAATTGTACTAATTCTTGAACATCGGCATAGGTTGCAGTCATTGATACAACCTCAAACCATTAATGTAACATATGTACTTCCACCAAGACCAGAAACATAAAGGTATGTTCCTTCCATCTTAAAGTATTCAACATGGTTATCAGGCATGAAAATGCTTGATGTTGTTGCCGTTCCTGTAGATGTGTTACCGATTATTATATGCGAATCTGTATTGCATACAACCCTAACAACATCACCATGAGAAAATACTGTTGATACTGCTAATGATGCCAACTTTTGTGTTGTTGAAGGTCTGAGTACTCTTGGTATCTTATGTCCATCACTATCAACTGATTGTGTTTTTATTGTCATATCTTAACACCTTATTTTTTCCTTCTTGATGATCTCAAAATTCTACCTGCCAATGAAGTATCTTTTGAATCTATCTTACCATCTTTGTTCAAATCTAACTCGTTCCTTCTTGGTCTAACTGCTGGTGTCTCAACTTCTTTTGTAATAACTTTTGTTTCAACAGTATCATCACCGCATATAATACAATGATTCAAGGGTCCAACGGTTTTATCAGATTCAAAACCACAATTTTTACATTTAAAACTCATCTTTCATCACCTATTCTAATTAAATTTAAAGTAAAAAAATAAAAAATTATTTCCTTCCGTAAGCAAGAAGTGCAACCTTCTTATCTGTGACTGCTATTTTTCCAGCTTTATACCTTATAGTAAATGTTCTACCTGATAAAGCATAATCAAGGTTAACTGTTGTTCCAGCAGTAGAATCACTGTTTGCTTCTGTTAATAAAGCACCATATGGTTTACTTAATTTTGATGTGTATGTCTCACCATCCGTTAATGTTAAGATTACTGTATCAATTTCAAGATTACCAAAAGGTTCTTGTGTGATTGTTGCTGCTGCCATTTTACAATTTACCCCATACAATCATTGATACTGCTTTATCTGTGACTGCTGCATTAGCTACTTTGTATCTAATAGTAAAAGTTCTGCCTGATAAAGCATAGTCAAGATTGATTGCTGAACCTGCGTTAGCTGTTGTGGTTTCTGCTTCTGAAAGTATTGCTCCAAGTGGTTTACTCAGTCTTGAAACATATGTTTCCCCATCTGATAGAGTTAGTACTACTTGCTCGTAAGCTTGTGTTGCTTCTCCTTCAGTTGTGATTGTTGCTGCGGTCATGTTATTTCATCTCCATTATGTGAATGTTACTGAATAACATCCCTCCATTATACCTGTGATCGTTGCTCCAACGGTGAGAGTTGTTGTGCTCCATGTTGATGCTGTACCTGATTTGACATCACCATCTGTTTGAAAGATTATACCTTCAATATCTGCACATCCTGGTACATATGTTGCGAAATCAATTGTTTTCGAATTCGAAGATGCAGGACATCTGAAGAAAACTCTTCCTCTCCTGCTCTTTGTACCACTAACAATATCACAAGGGAACTCTTCAACTGATAATTCCGTTATTGTTGCTGCTACCATTTTATTTCACCTACGTAAATGTTACATTGAAACATCCTTCATATGCTCCTGATGCACCACTTGATATTGTTATTGTGTATGTACTCCATGTTGATGCTGTACCTTCTACAACATTCGTATCTGTCTCGAAAACTACTCCTTCTACGTCTGCCACACCAGGTACATAAGTTGTCAAAGCAATTGTACTTGATGTACTACCTGATGGACACCTTATATACAATCTTGCTCTACGTTTATATGTTCCTGATTGAACAGTGATTGGGAATTCTTCGATTGACAATTCTGTTATTGTTGCTGCTACCATTATTTATCATCTCCTTGTTATTATTGAAAAATAAAAATAAAAAAACATAGTATATTACTATGTAGTTGCATTACTATAAATCTGTCCAACGGTTGTTGGTAATGTGTTGTATGTTGCAAAGTACATCTTGATGAATCCTTTTACACTATCAGAATCTTTTCCAAGCATCTCTAGTGTAGGTGGAACCCACATTGCTACTTTGTGTTTTGACAAGTCAACTAACCACACATCATCATCAGCACAGTCTTTATCTTCAAAGAATGGTATACCATCAAATGACATCATACCTTCAAAACCCCACCTGGATATTGTAGGAATCATCCTCTGAGCTGCATCATAGATACCTCTCATTTTATCTCCTTGAATTGGGTCTCCAATGAATACTAAATCCTGTATTCTTGTTAGTCCTCTCTTAAGAGCATTTCTTTTAAGTGCCCTAAGATTAGCAAGTGATAAGTCTGCTGAAGCACCGTTGATGTACTGATCTGCTACAGTTGTACATGATAAAACATCCAAATAATCTGTCCTAGTCATGTTATACAATGTAGTATTACCTGCACTGTCAGATAGATATTCAAATCCGATTATTCCTGCTGCAGTCTCTAAACCAACCTCTGCGAATAGTGCCTGGTTTACAACTGATAATAGTGATTCTGTTGAATCTCTAACTTCAACTGCGAATACATCTCCAAATGGTCCGCCTCTTGCTGATGCAATCATGTCACCATCTACTTCTACACCAACTTGGTACTTCTTGAACTTAGTCTGTACTTTAAGTCTGCCTGTGTTAGATGTTGATACTGCATTACCAAGGTATGCTGCTGCTGTAGTATTAGCAGTTGTTTTCAGTGTGAACTGTACTTGGTTATTACCCTTCATGCTGAAATCTTCTTTTGTAAGAAGGTTCCATGTTACAGTAGCTTCATTAAGTGCATTGTAGATGACTGGATCAAATACGTCTCTTAGTTCTGCTGCTGATAAAAGGTAATCTGTATCAGTGTTCTGGTTACTTGTTATACCAAGTCCTTTGAACTCTAGCTTATTACCATTACATGAGAAATTCTTGTAGTCTCTTGATTCTGCCATTGAAGAATCCATTTGAAGTCCACCTACAGTGAACCCTAGTTTATCTGCCATTTTACCTGCAATCCTAAACTGTTGTTCAATATGAACTTTCTCTGGTGCTACTAACATTTCCTTGAATTCAACTGCTTCTTTGCATTCAAGCTGTTCTTTACCTGTGAACATTACTTTATTCTCAACCTTTAATGATTCAAATGATTTCTTCAAATCTTCTTTGACTGAATCAATCAGTTCTAATCTTTGTTTTTCTTGTGCTTTCTTTGCAACTATCTCTTTTGCTTCCTGAAGGATTTTCATATCTTCCTCAGAAATTGTTGGTGATTCTTTCACTTCCATTTTATCCACCTTTTTCTCTTTTTCATCTTCAGTTTCAGGTTTTGGTTCTTCTTTAACTGGTTCTGCTTCTGGTTCATGAGCAGATTCTTCTTTAACCTCACTGTCAACTTTTACTTTTTCTTCAGTCATTTTATTGACCTCCGTTTGTTTTTGAACTTTATTGTTCATCTTCATAATCTCTTTCAACATTACTGCATGTTCGTTCATTGGTCTTGATGCTAATGTATAACCATACAACATTGAATCAGCATTAAGTTCCCTTATCATATAATCACTATCAGTATCTTTCATAACTGATGATGGTCCTGCCTGGAACTCTATACTGAATGAATCAAGTGTACCTATATCTATCCTGTTCTTGATTGAATCAAAATCCGGATGTGTTGAATCTAAGATTGTGTCTATATATAAACCGAATTCACCATCGGTTAATTCTACCACTTTTGCAGTATCTCTCTTACCTACTCCTGCAACTATCTTATCACCCCTATCATGGTTGACAGATACTTTATTAGATTGTGGATTACCTTCATTAAGAAGTTCAGCCCATGATTCAAGAGTATCCTTAGATATCTTATCCCTGACTAAACAATCCTCAGAATACCAACCATCATCAAGATGTGTGGTTGCAATGAATCCACCAATCTCTAAGTTATCTTCCAACTCTTTAAAATTAAATCCATGTACATTACAGAAAATCTCTTTCTTAGTTGTTAGTTGTTTTTTCATTGTGATAATGAAGCTTGGACAGAAAGAGATAAGTGCGACCTAAGTCTCTTTCTGTCGCACTTCGTTTTTGGAGGTAAAAAAAATGAGTTCATTTATAGAATTCATTTTATTACAGATATACTTATGTAATTCATGGTTTATAAATGTTATCTTTTTGTAGTGAATCTATATATGATTTATACAAAAGAAATAGTACCATTCGGACCATATACTATATAATCTTGATAATCCACACTTGATGTTGTTATTGTTGCATTAATATAATGTCTACCTATATAACTTAATTCACCTGTTCCGATTCCAATTTTAATTCTTCTGTAGCTTACCATTTTTAACCTCATGTTATTGTCAACCCTTCTGTTGCAGTATCATCTATAGCAATCCATTCAAATATAGGTTTTTCCAATACTATCGACCAATCCATCCCTTTTTTGATAATGGTGTTGTTCTTATCGTATGTTTCAAGGAAATCTAAGCTGTAATCAACATATCCCTTTTTTGTAATAGTAAGTGTGAATGGATTATAATATGTCCAATCTACAGTTGGTGTGTCAAAAACAAAAAACTTATTAGGACCTACATTGTATCCTTCTAAAATAATTACATCCTGTGTGCTTATCTTTCCGTCTGCATCGGTTGTTGCATTAAATACTAATGCTCCATTTCTATCCAATACAGATACATTAGCATTGCTTATTCCAGAACCATTTGTTTCAGCAACTGTTAAATCAATCGAGAATCCTATTCTTGGCGTACAACCATATGAGGTATATCTGTTATTACTTTGGTATATAGGATTATTAGTTTCACTTATATCTAAATTAATATATGTTCCACAAATTAAATCTTCTGTAAAATCATAGTCATAAGTAAATAGTATTAGTTTATTTAATGTGTTATCAATTATCTTTAAATTTCTCATTGTATCTGTTCCTGAAGGCCTTGGCCAGAGTTGATAGCCTGTAGTTCCATAAATTGTAAATTTATTAATATACATCGCATAGTAGTTTGCATAGAAATATCTTCCTCCTGACCATGTACCACCTTCCAAAGTCCAATATCTATTTTCCATAAAGTTTAATATATTTACAAAATTGCAATCCCTACAGACAGTATTTTCACCTAACAAATTTACTATTCCATAAGCACCTTTCGGTCCTCTTATAGTTAATCCTTGTGCTTTTACATTATGTAATTTTATACTTCCACTATCTTCTCCACAGAAAGAATTAAAGAAAATTGTTCCCGCACCTTCATGTTCTTCATTGTCATAATCATAGTCGCCCAATTGAATATCGCCCAGTGTAGTTGCATAAATATATTGTCCTTCATAATAAGATGTTTTTCCATAGTTGTCTAATAAATTTGATTGATAATAAAATCCTTTATCTCTGAAATAAGAACTAACTTGCAATCCTGTTTTGAAAATAAAAGCATTATCTCCAATCTTCTCTGGATTTCTATCAGTTGCAATGTATCTTACACCATCAATAGAGGTATTATCACCGATACTCATATTTTCAAACAAAAAATATACCTTCATAGTCCTATCCCAATATCCCCTACTTGCAGGTACATCTGCATCTCTTTGTTGAAAAGCGGTCATATTTCTTATGTGTAATGAGAAATTTGTCCAGTCACTTGAAAGTGTTATATCCTCTTCATGATATGCACCATATTTCAATCTATCTCCTGTTGTTCCACTTCCATAATAATTCCTTAAAACAACATGAGTAAGTTTTCCTGTTGTTGTATTTGATTTTATAGCAAACTTAAATTTATCCGCCATGGATACACCAAAGTAAGCATTAGCAAGGTCATCATTGAATACTATTGCCTGTGGCACTGTTACTCTTGTTGTTGCAGGAGGACTTGTATCATCCATTGTAAGTGGAAACCCATGTGGTTTTGGACAGCTAATATAAACATTTGCTGAAATTGAATTTATAGTACATTCAAAATTATAGTAATCGTGTCCTTGGAGAACAATTTCATCTCCATCTTCAAACATACTAGTATCCGGAAGATATATATAGAAATTAATATAATCTGACGACCTCACTCTTGTTGGTGTTTCATTCACAGTTGGTAAGGATAAAACTGTAGAATATATTGAAGCATTATTGAATGTGAAGTTTACGAAGTCATCTGTAGCATCACTCATTCCCTCTAATCCAAACCAATTTTCTGAATTGTTTTCTACTAATTCATATGGGTCTCCACCAAAAACTTGTGTAGGTAATGACCATTCTTTATCCATTGGATTGTTTAAAAAATATTGATATATATCATCAAAAGTCATTGGGTCAGAAGAATTTGTGCTATATACCCATATCCTGTAAGATGAATCCAAAAATGAAAATGACTTATATGTTTGGTTCCAATCTGCAAAAACAAATGTAGGAAGAAATAACAACATTATCAGGAGTATATATCTTTTCATTCTATAACACCAACCAAATCATTAAGTTCTGTTAATTCTGTATTTAATAGTACGACATCGAATTCTTTCTGTGTATTGAATACATCTTCTTCCACATCACATTCAAATCTATGTGCTGCTAAACAATCTTTGATACTTATTTGTAGTTGTTCTGCATCAATCTTACAGAGGTCTTTCTTAGCTTCATGGCACAATATCATATCAAAAGTCTCATCTGCTCTATCATCTATCCTTTGCTGCAGATGTCTTTGCTCACTCAATAAATCAGGTATCAAATATGTCTTTTCCTTTTTCCAGATTTCGAGATTGTCTCCGTTGGATTTGTATTCTATATTTCCCTTCGTGATTGGTGATGCCCATTCAGCCATAGCATCCCAGCCTCCTTTGCAATAATCCCATGTATCTTTTTCAGGATTGAGATAACATCTGGTGTGTAATCCTCCACTTATATCAAAACAATAACGGGTGCTTCCATCTGCATCACAAGTATGTGTTGGGTCTGGTTGTATTCCGAAAAATATTGAGACTACAAGAGCAACACTTACTGGGATAAATGAATACTTCATCAACTCCATCAACTACACCCCTTCTCTGTTGCTAATGTTCTATTCCTTGTCATTATGGTTGCAGTGCCATTATCACAAATGATAAGCTTTGATACAGTGCTATAATTGCCTGTTATATTAACATTACCATCATACTCAGCAGTACCAGAAACATTTGTCCATAATCCTCCTGATGTTGCTGCAGAACTTAAACATAACCCATTTACACAAACATCACCAGTTGTGTTGAAATATCCATTTCCAACAAAATCATTATATCCAAAAGAATACTTTGCATAACCATCAAGATTTGTTGAAGCACCTACAGAACTACCTTCAATCAACCAAGCAAAATCTAAATATAATCTATGTGATGTAATTCCATTTTGAACATGATGTAATCTAACCTGAACTATACTATTGTTGATATGTTCTAGGTAATCATATACTGGTATTTCAATTACATTCATTCCTTCTTGACCAACAAAATCAAAATAATCTTCCCATGCGCCATCACCGTAATCCCAAATCTGTACCTGCATATGATGTGATGTTGAACCAAGATAATATTCTCTCATAGTTAATTGTGAAAAACTTGATACGTTTGTAAAGTTTAAATATATATCTAGTGGATTAGCACCTCCAGCCTCAGTAAAATTTAAACTTGCACCATTATAATACCAAGCATCCGTTATAATATTTGTATCTGTATAAGTTCCGCCTGTAACAGCAGATGAATTTAAATAATATGTTGTTGATAATACTGATATACATTCAACTCCAGATTCAGTTGAATTTTGCATAACATATCCTTCTGCACAATTGCCAATTCCTGCTCTCACTAAACCACCCACTATGAAATGGTCTGCAGTAATGTTTCCTGTAACATTTAAATCATCAAGTATATCCACAGGTACACTGAAATTAGCATTCCAAGTGTCAACATAAAACCCACCCCTCGGAACACCACCTATATGTATCCAGCTTGGTTCTATCCCATTACATGATATGTGGTCACTCACTGATAAATCATCTTGAATATTGACACTTTGAGATATCTCAACATCACCATCTATATCTACATCACCAACTAAATCAGAAGTTCCATAAACGTATAATGTATCAGATAATCCTGCAAGACTAACATAGTTTGTTCCGTTTGAGAAAAGTCCTGCACTATAAGGAAATGTGAACCCCCCAAAACTAATGTACCATGGCATAACAACAGAAAAGTTTCCGTTTGTGATATTAAGACTTTCTAATGAAAGATTAGATATTATCATTTGATTACCTGATTGATTAAGACTAAGCACCCTATCAATCCAAGGATCATTAGGATACGAGTAATCAATATTACTACTTGAAACAAGCACTACACTAAGAGTAAGTAAGAGTAGCCCTGTCACTATATATTTGGTTATGTTTGCCATTTCCTGCCCATGTTATGCTTATTAATTTATTATTACTATCATATGACCTTTTCTGGATACGCCACCCTACTGCAGCAGAACCTGTTCCAGATGGTGCTTCACCAACATATATCGGTAAATTACCACCAACAAAATCATAATATGTCACTAATGCTGTTTGTTCATTATATACTCTTGGGAACTTAGTTCCTGCAATCCAAGGTAAGTCAGTCATAGTCTATATATGTTACCTGACAGATTCATGAGAGAAATCTTACCATCTTCAAGTTCTTCATTCCTTATTATAGTCTTGTATACGAAATCTGTACTCTTGTATATTAGTGTGGTAAACATATCATTCTGTCTCATGAATATCCGTAACATTCCTCCGATGTCATGTGCTTTATCTTCATTGTATAACTTGATGAATGTTGGTATATCAACCTGCATTGCATCCATGCCAATGATTTCTTTATATGATAACTCAGCATCAGTATCCATCTCTTTATATGCTGGTCTGATAATCCTATCTTCACCTTCTTTACCAAACCCGGTAGGTTTACCTCTTCTACCTTGAGTACTTTCCTGGTCACGTTTCTTTGCTGAAGATTCGTTCTGTTGATCATCAGTCTTTGGATTCTTTGGTAACTGGTTTGTCAATGATGATTGGTACTGTAACATAGGATCATCTTCAGGTTCCCACTCAATCAAGTCATCATCATCTCTTAACAGTTCACGTTTGAATACTTTATCATTCAACTTTTTCCCAATACCTTTCCAAATATTATCTTCTTTCAAAAGATTATCAAGTTTTTGCATCTTGTATGTTTCTTTCTGAATATCTCGATGGACAAACCCATTCTCGAACACTATCTTTACACCAAAGTATGGTATCCATAATTGGCTGTTCATCTTATCAGCAAACTTTTTCTGGAAATCTCTGACAACTTCCCAATATGACCGTTCTGCTTCACCACCTGTATCAGCTTTACTGTTTGTATCACCAAGGATGTATGGTATTGCAGACTTTGAAATACCCCATTGTAATGCCACAAGACCAGTGATATATAAGCCCATATCCTTGAACTGCATTGCATCAATGGTTGCCAGGTCATGTACTATTGGATCTCCCGTGGTGAGGTATAACCCATGTCTGTTCTCAACATTCTTATATTTCATAAACTCTTCCTTGACTTTCTGGAATGCTGGACTGTTAGGTTGAACATCTTTGTATGAGATAATCTTATCCATTGTACCACCATTACGATGGATACTCATCATATTCTGCCACATGAACCGTAATAGTTCAAGCTGTGTAAGGATTGATATAATCGGTGTGAAACCATTTGGTTTACCGTCACGTTCCATGAACGTATAATGGATAACTTCTTCAGGTTTAAATATAACATTCTTACCACCAACAACATGATTATATGATTTGAAATCATACTCATCATGGATATTTTCAACCGTTGATGATGCAAGATATCTATATTTCCTTGGAACAAGTAATGCTTCATCAATATTATCAATGTTAGATAAGTCAGATATTTCTTTCAATTCTTTCAAGATTTCATCAGGACCAATATTGATTGATTGTGCTTTATATGATAAACCCCTATTAGTGATAGATTTCATTATTTCTTTCTTTATAGTATCATCAGTAAGTTTCCCAATCCAACCATAACCTTCACCTGTTATCAATGCATCTGCAATCTGTGCTTCCATAGTATGTCTTAACTGGACCTGAAGTGCGAACTTATTTGCTGCTTTAACCCTGTTTCTGCCTGATGCTTTATCGTTCCATGGTTCGAAATGATACCTTGTAGATATATCTCTTGCTACCTTATTGACGAATCCACATAGTTCACCAGTACCTTTGAACCAAGCCATTAAAGATTTCTTTGCACGTAACTGGTTTGTTTCAGATAAATATGAACCTGCAGATATAGCAATAGAATTAATCATAGGTATATGTCTTGAGATATTAGATGATGGTTTGTTACCTATTGTCTGTGTAAATATTCTTGAAAATGTTGATACCATTTTTATTGTTCCTTCATTGCTAATTTGATTTGTTTTATGAGTTCACATAACATCCAGACAGCGAATCCGTTTGCAAATAATAACGGAACATTTGACCATCCTTGCCATCCGAACCATGTGTTCCAGATGAATGTTATGATAAATCCATTACTAACTATATCAAGAAACCAATGAGAAACAATCTGATAAGGAATATCTAGTATATCATGACTAGTATCCTTAACTGGTTGTTTACATTTTTCATGTAACCAATTAACTCTACCTTTAACCTTATGGTACCAATCCTTTATATGTTTTTTCATTTATACCACATTCCATATATGATTTCAATCAACTTCTTTACCCCAACCAGGATTATTCTCTTTCAACCATTTCTCTTCCATATCATCAAGTTTCTTGGAATCTTTGATATATTTCCCTTTATACTTGATATCCTCAATCTGTTTCTTAGTAAACCCTAGCTTGAGTATCTCTTGTGACATGAAGTTAAGTTTACTTACTAATTCCTGGAGTGTGTTCTCCTTAATCTCAAATTCCCATCTTAACAACTGTTTAGTATATGGTAATCCAAACTTATTCTTAGGGATATTATCATAATTGACAGTCTCAACTTTTTCAGGGTATAATCTATATGTTTTCTTAACTTTGTCAGTTGTATATATCAATCCTTCCTTGGTTTCTATATAACCATATAAAATATTTTTCCCTTCTTTTTTAAGTTTCCATTCACCATAGATTATCGTGCCATCATTAAGTCCAAACTTTGCTTCTTTAGTGATAGTGTTTTTTATAAGAAGATTATTATAATCATTATGGATATCTCTAAGTTCAGCCAGTTCAGTGTTCATATACATACATGCTAAATACTGTCTCCGATACTCATTCTGATATTTAACTTTCTCTTTCTGTTTATTATCAATCTCTGCTTGTAACTCTTCCTTGGTGGGTATCACTGCACCTGCTGATGCTTCATCATGTTGTTTCATTTTTACTCTTTTCCCCTTCTTTATTGCTTGTTTTAACTGTTCTTTTCTTTCTTCCTGAGATAAGTTTATCTTCCCTGGATTCATGCTTCTTTTGCTCATTGTTCTTCACCTCGATTGGTACTTGCCATATTGGTACATTCCTGAATCGTAGGAAGTATTCAGGGTCTTTACCAATACCTGCAGTATATAATGGTTGTTTATTGTACTGTGGAACTTTATCTCGTTCCTGATCAGATATACCATACATTTCCATTAAACTGTGACAATTCCTTAACATTTCAATCTCAACCCTGGCACGGTCTGCAGTATCCATGATTACCATAGTAGTCTCGAAATCAAGGAACGTTTTCCTTGCTGAATAACTTTTTAGGTTTTTATTAACTACCATCTTACCTCTTTCTTCAGGATTAACCTTAGCTTTATCTTCATCCGACATATCCGGCATACGCATCTGTTGCTGATAATTCCATACTCGCCATATATCCACCAACGATTCATGTTTATTATATCTCCATATCCTGATAATGTTGTTCCATGGTTTGATTGGTATCTTGTCAAGATCAGTTATCAAAGTACTCTTGAATAACCATCTGAATAGTTTCAAGACCCTGTGCAATAATTTATCTTTCAGGTAGACATGAAACCAGAACCAGTTCCGTGTTTCAGGACTTGTCCTGACCAGTATCCAGTTAAACTTTTGCACCATACCAATCAACACATTCTGGAAGAATTTATGTACCTTGCCTGGGTCTCCGACATTCGGAAATATGTTTTCCTGCATAGATTCATTGATCTTTGTCTGTAACATTTCTGGAGTTTCACCAGGGTCAAGTGTGATAGATAACTGTTTATTTACCATCCTTGGATTTAGATTTACCACTATTATTCACCTCATCATACATCTTCATAAATATTGGGTCTCTCTTAGTCTTTAAAAGATTACCTATCTGGTCAATCTTATTATATTGATATAACCAACCACCAAACCATACCATGAATGCACCAATTAATCCCATCAATATCGCAGTAAATAGTGATATATTAGCCATACCAACCTTATCAAGTACAAGTAACAATAATGTAACTTCAGTGAACAATTGAGTGAATTTACCGAATATCTGACCCCTACCAAGGTCTGTCAGATAAAATTGCCACAGTATCCAATATGCTACCTTTGCCTTGGTAGTTACCAATTCTTCAGGTATCTCAACATTGAATGGGTTAGGTATCTTCATTCTAACATCAACTCAATAACTTCTTCATTCTTACCATCACAGATATAATCAAACATAGTATATGCACTCATAGTCTTGAAACTTCTGTATGAAGGATTAAGGTAAAACCCTTTCACATCTTCAAGTGTATAGTTTGTAGTTATACCATACTGTTCATGCATATAAAAAAAACGTGTATAATTAATCAATGATTCTGCACGTTCTAACCTGGCTTGGTTTGAATCAGGACCGTCAATCTTATCATAATATAAAAAACATGAGATACATATTGATATCAATAATGCAATCGTAAGATATTTGTTACTTTCAGTCTGCATCTTCCCATTCCTCTTTATTATATGGACAACCAGGATAGTTCTTTTTCATATGTTCCCTATACAAACATATCACAGATTTCCTTTTACCTTCACCAGGATTAAAATAAAAATCAATCACTGGATTTTCACCATTAGCCAACATGAAATTCCGTTTAATGTAAATCGAACAATATGTTCTACCAAGTTTCCGGTTATATTTCAGATGTTTACATTTAACCCTTCTACCGAATTTCCAGTAAAAACAACATTGACCACATCTGAGACATTCATTGCTTTTTTCCATCAGTTATATCCTTAAGTGGTACTGGTGATTCAACATCAAATTCTTC
>Ga0307376_10003185_pt1 | contig 15420 bp, 32 predicted proteins | sample TR2MG_FD_202536 | JGI IMG/M metagenome (GOLD analysis project Ga0307376, IMG submission 202536) | Soil microbial communities from Risofladan, Vaasa, Finland - TR-2 | ecosystem: Environmental > Terrestrial > Soil > Coastal area > Acid sulfate soil | place: Finland: Risofladan, Vaasa | collected...
TAAACAGTCCAACCGCAGCACCTTTGAAGTTATGTACATAGCAATTTTTCTGTATGCGCGTTATGATAGTGGCATATTCGCCATATCTACCATCTTTATTGCTAGAATAATCCCCTAAGTCCTCAATGATTTCAAGTTCAGAAAGGTAGCATTCAAAACCCTCGAAAGTGATTGGCGTTTGAAGTGGAGTGTCTTTTTCTTCTCCATCCTTTCCCACGTATTCACGCTTATACATTGGATTCTTTAGTTCATGCAGAACATAGTCTTTGAATAACTGCATTAGCTTTTCTGGAGTTTCTATGTACTTATGCTTTGCCATTACTTAATCAATCCTACGTAAGTGCCTCTTTCTTTAATGTCGTTCAGTACAACAGACCCCATGCCAATAGTAACGTCATGCGTTAAGTCTACCTTTTCTCTTATGCTAGAGTTAGTACCTATGTAAACGCGTCTACCTGTTGTAACGTTGCCTGATATGTTAACTGCGGGTGCCGTAGTAAAGTAGTTGTTTAGAATACAGTCATGCCCTACCGTAGTGCCTAAGTTGAGATGAACGTGTTTCCCGATGTTAATGTTTGTGGTTAGTACGCAATTAGCACAAATGATAGTACCTGGAAGGATAGTAATTGAATCCATGATAATAACGGACGGGTGAATCAGCGTTGCGAAGTTCGTTTCCTTTGGCATTGATTCAGCTATTCGTTGACGTTGCGTAGGGTCGGCTATTGCGATTACAGCCTTCTCTTTGGTCGGGTCGAATGAAGATAGCTTCTTAACCATGCCTCCCGCGTATTCATCTTCTGCGTAGAAGCGAACCTCTGTAAAGTTCTGTTTGAATGAGTGATAGACTTCTCGCCCGAAACCACCCGCGCCTATTATTGCTAGTTTCATTTTATTAGTTCTAGTATTTTATCCAAAGGTAATGGACTTCTAAAGTCCTCGTTTGCCGTTCCAATCATTGTGCTAGTATTGTTTGGGTGAGAACACACATAGGTTATATTGAAGAAGTAAACGTCTTGCACTAAAAAGTGAGCATCGTTTTCTAGTTCCTTTCCTATTAGTTCAGCAACCTTTTCAGCTTCAACTGACTCTTCAGTATAAAAGAAGCAAGGTATTATAATTGGTAAATCCATTCCATCGGTGTTTGCCCGTTACCGTGTAGGATAGACGGGGTTTTTTTAGTCATCTTGTTTACTACTAATCCTTTCACAATCTTAAAGTCTGTTCCGGTGTAAGTTGGGTTGCCTTTATCATCTCGGTGAATAGAATAACTTGCTCTGTCGATTGGTTCACCCTTATTAGGTTTGGCAGGGTCGAATGCAATCGTCTGGAATATCTTGCACTTGTAGTCTAGGTAGATAGGAAACCCATCTTTCTTAGCCTGTAAGAATGCAACCATTGTTTCGTGTTGGCAGTTGGCATCTAGCTTTAGTTTACCTATGTACTTATCTGCAAACTCATTCATCAACTCTAATGAACCACAGTACCCTCCATTGTTTAAGTACTTCCAATCCGTTTTAGTGCGTGGGTTTGGATATTCTTTAGCTATCTCAACGTGTGGAAAACAATGCTTTTCAGTTGACCAGATTAGACGGTCATTAGGGACGGTGAAAGGCTTTTGGCAGAATGAGTCTCCCGCATCTGAATAAAGGAATGTTTCATGACCTGTTGCAGCCCTCTTGTAGCATTGCGCTAGGTTGTTAAATATTCTACCGTTAGGAAATTCAGCGTTAAGTATTGCCATTTCATATCCAAAACGCTCGAATGATTCAACCATCTTTTTAGTACGGTTGTTGGGTGCGTAGATGTTAGTAATTACTATCACAGTATATTGGTTTAGTTCCGTTAAGGTAAGCGTTTTTAATTTGGTTGAAAGCAACCATGTCTTCTCCTGAGTGTTTCTCTTTCCATCCTTGATAGGGTGTTTCACCCGTATCAATGTGGTCTATCTCAATGTGGGGAATGAAACAGGAATAGAACCCCGCGACCTGACAACGGATAGCGGCTAAAGAATCGTCAAAGCCGTACAATCTAGGTTGGTAAAGGTAACCTATCTTATCTAGTAACGCTGAGTTAAACATCTGACACGTACCCATCACATGATTAACCTTTTCTATTGGAATCCATTTATGGTTAACACCGCCTAATAGTTTCAACTCACTTCTATACATTGCGCTCTCATGGTTTGGATTCTCCCAACAGTCTTTACGCTTCAATCCTACAATACCAATCTTCGGGTCTAACATGATAGCCTCTTCCATTTCCTCAACCCATCCTTTAGAATGTATCACTACATCGTTATCCATCTTGATAGCGTGTTCACCTGGCTCACGTTCTAACCATGCCATGTTAATTCCCTTTGCCGTTCCTAAGTTTTGACCTAGTGTAATTACTTTAATGTATGGGTCAAAGTCTCTTAGCACACGTTTGGTTGCCTCGCAGCTTGCATTGTCAACTACAATGATTCTATGCCTTGCCATGTTAACCGTCTGCATTAGGCTTTGAAGCGTTCGCTTGGTGTATTGCGTTCGATTGTTTTCGTCCGTGTCAAAACAACACATTGCTATTAAAGCCATGTCGCCTCTAATTTCATTCCTAAATGTTTAAGCGACCCTCCACAAGTATAACAAATCTCTTGCTTGCCTCCTGATTTAAAGTATAATCGTTGGTACATCTCCCGCCTATCCATATCAATAGACCCCGCGAATAATGACTTAGCAAACTGTTTAATCTCTTCAGTATTGGTGTTCAAAAACATCTGTTCTTCTTCTGTTAAAACATCGTTGCCCATACCTTCCACAATAGTTGACGGGTGAATACTGCGATGCCTACAAATGTAATGGCATCCAAAACATAGTTAAAAGCCATTAGGCTAATTAACAACGATATCCAAAACGTCATGCACAACTCACAGTTAAACGGTTTACAGCCTATTCGCTTAGTGAACTGAGTGACCGCCATAGCGAAGACCGCTGTTGACATTGCTGCTAGTGTCGTTTGAATTATCATAAGCTAGCGATTATATGTTTCTTGACATCTTTAATCGTGTGGTAAACGCTAACGTAATTTATCCCTACCTCATCCTCAACCGCCCTGAACGTTCCACACTCTAAGTATAGCTTGAATAAATCACGCTTGTACCAATGAACTTCGGTTAATATCTTGTCCAGTTTATCAAGTGTCTCGTCAACCTTTCCATCGTATTCGGATTCAATATCAAATTTAGCATCCTCATAATTCAAATCCTTTATTGCATACTTCTTGGTAAAGTTACCGCGCTTACCGCACATATTGATTAGTGTTCTAACGCACCAAAAATTGAAGTATCCGTGAATCTTAGCTAGTTCATCTTCTGTCTTCTCGCAGATTATCAAAGCTAGTTCTTGCAGTAGGTCTTCGCGCAGAGGTACTATACTCAACTCCCGCCCGTTGTTAACCTTGACCACAAGATTATAAGCCAACGATTTTAGCGATGGGTCTGTTATAACGTGCTTGCACATTGTCTCTTTCACGGATGCAATATATCAATAATTAATCAATTCTCTCGTAAAAGTTAAACCACATAGCCACATCAATAATAGCTACGGCAATTTTAGTTAGTGCTTTCATGCTGCTTCAGATTCTAAAGTGTTATTGTAGTGGTGCATGAATAGTGCATCCTTAGTATCGAATCTAACCTTACTCCTTGCTATCATTGAGATTCCCGTTGTTCTATCCTTATCGAAGAAACTACCTACAACGTTAGGCAACTTACTATAACTGTAATACACATCAACAATACGCTTAGTTACCGCGTCACGCATTGGTACGCTATGCCCCTCTCTAGATTTGTTTGTATCTGTATTAACCTCGTAACCTATCAAAGCGCAGAGGCGTTTCATTTCGTTTTGTATCTCCTGGTCAAGTGATAAGTTTCTGTCCGTAACGGTTACTTGTTTCACTTGTGAGATTAGCCTTTTACATTCTTCGGAATCGGTGCCAATCATACCGCTATGGAATTTCAGTATCTCAATGATTCTATTTTTTTCGTCTTGTGTCATTTGTCTGTTGTTAGTTATCTGTTATGATTAGGTGAATCAATCGCCCCACTACTATGGATGTGCATACTATCGCTAATGGTATCATGTCTATTTGTTTATCACGTTTCTAATTAGATATTGCTCTTTCTAATGTCATCGCCTTTAACGCCAATCAAATTACACATCTCGTATATTCTGCTTTCAATCCTAGCACCATACTTCTTAGCAATCATGTCAGCATTCAAGTTCGTTGTGATGAATGTTAAATGTCCTTTGTTTATAAACTCTAAATGCCTCTTTGTTAGTGCGTCAATTCCGACATTTATATCCGTACCATAGACTTTTATCGTTGCGTGTTCTTCACCTAAGTCATCTATACCAAACATCCTTGCTGATAATTGTCTGTCTAAAGTGTTCTTTTCTTCGTTTGATTCTGTTATTGAGTAGATTCTTTCCATATCCCATCCCGTATAAATCAAGAAACGGAATCTAACCATGTAACCTAATAGCATTGATATAGTTTTAAGTATCACCGTCTTTCCCGTTCCCGTTGAACCCATGAATATCAATCCCTTATCTAAGTCTCCTTTGAACTTTTCCGAACCAATACAGTAAAAAATGATTTGGTCTGTTAACTCTGGGTTCTTATCAACCCAATTCGGAACAATTGAACGCGCCATTTCAACGTAAGCATTTCGACAAGCTCTGAAATCAAATTCATTTGCGCTCATCATTTGGTAACGCTCGGTCTTGTTGATTGAATTTATGTAATCTAAAATGTGACTCATGGATATTCTACGTTAGTAAAGTCTTTTGGTATTTCGTTTCTGTCCTTTGTTGATTGGGTCGGTAAGTCCTCATCTAACCAAGTTCTATCTTTAAGGTAGTTGATAGGCTTCTTACGGTATTTGACATCTGGAGTAGCCGCAACGTACTTCGGAACGTGCTTTAATATTTTTTGATGTTCAGCTTTATCAATGTTTGACCATTCACGTTGACATGGTATTAAATCTACTTTCTTACCGTATGCCATAAAGAATAAATCGAAATCGCTGTGACCGTTTATATCTACGTTAGTAGATTCATTAACACTTACACTACCATTAACACTACCATTAACAGTAGACGAAATTGAACGCTCGTTAACGCTCGTTGAACGGTCGTTGGCTTCAGTTGCGTTTAGTCTACGTATTTCTGCACTCCTTTTACCTGCCTCGCTCCTCTGCTCCTGCTTAGCTTCCCATTTCTTCAGGTCTGATTTCAATGCTCTCTTTACCCCTTCAAAAGCTAACTCAGTAATGAAGTCCGCTTCTGGGTTTTCATCGTTAACGTATGCTAGCACGTGCTTTATCAGCTTGCCTGCTTGCTCATCGCTTAGTCGTTCCCATGTTCCGCGTTGGTCGCAGTAAAGGATGAATGATTTTTTACCTGTTGCCATGATAAATCAATGCCGTAAGAGGCTGCGTTGACAGCGCAGAAACAAGTGAGCCTACAAGCAAGCCGCGACCTCGTTTACTTCCTCTTACGAATGATTGTAATTTTTTCATGCTTGTAATTTTACAATGCCCTTGTCATCGGGATAACACAAATATACGCTTATCAATTGACTTCAGCAACTATTAAGCAAATAAATCAATCTGATTTTGAGCAACGTTTTTATATGCATCAGCGTTAAAAACTAATATATCAGTAGAGTCTTCGCTTTTAACACCAACATACTTAAAACCGTAGCTTGGTCTATTTAATACCGTTTTATACTTTCCATTCGTGCTATTTTTACCGATTCCAGTACTTAGCCAATTTTTACTTTTAGTCATGCACTCTCCTAAAGCTGGGTTGATTGTTCTAATGTACGTGTGATAGTTTATTGACTTGTAAAGTTTAGCAATGTATTCAACCAGAAAAAAGCCTATTCCCAAACCTTGGAAATCGGGTAATACAACTATCCTACTGATTCTTTTTGATTTAGTTGGTAACCCAGGAAACTCTAAAATACCTAAAAAAGCAACTGGTTTGTCATTCCAAGTTACACAAAAAGAGTTAGCTGCTTTATTGTAATCTTCTGTTAGGTAGTGATGTTGTTTAAATAAATTCCAAGTTTCATATCTACATCGAAATATCTGTAATTCAATTTTCGGTCTTGATTGCCTAAGATGTGACGCTCTTTCAAGACGCCCTTTTAATGGTGAATAAGTCCAATCAGGAAGCAACCATTCCATTATGTCAAAATGACAAGATGCAAGTATTATTTTTTTGTTGGTTCGTCTAATGTATTTTTGAAGTGCGTTGCTCATTGCTTTTGCTACATCTCTATCAACTACAGACGTGAACTCGTCAATCAATATCACTTTGTTTTCAGATGCTTTGCCGACCTTATATGCTAGTGAAGCACGATATTGTTCACCATTACTTAAAAGTGCGTAAGGACGTAGCCAAGTAGGTACAGAAGCTAAACCCATTGCGGATAATAGAAAGGTTGCTTCCTTTGGTTCTAACCAATCAAAGTTGCTTATCAATGGTTTATGTTCATCAAATTTGTCAACGGTCAACGCGCCAAATTCTTTTAGTAATGTCGTTTTCCCAGTTCCAGAACCACCATAAATAACGCCAATGTTCCAATCGAATGTTTTACATTCCGCAAAATTAATTGGAATCTTAACGACAGTTTCTTCTTTGTTTTGAATGTCAAACGCTTCATACACATAATCTGTGTATTTGTCGTTAAGTATTTTGCTTTTCCTTTCTATGTATTTCATATCGTTCATGTTTCATGTTTACCAATTTAAAACAACTCTGTTTGCTTTGTGTCTGACTTTCTAATTATTCCGAGTGCTGTTTCAAAGATGGTTCTGCCTGCCTCGTAGTCTACCAGGTTGCGGGCGATTTTTAACGTGCTTTGAGTACCCATATACTGATTAAAGTCATAACCGTGAAAAGAGCATAGCCCCTTTAATTCCTGTTTCGCACTTGAAATTGCAAATCGCCTATCATTCAGGTCGTTTGGCAAATTAAAGTTAGTCCAATACAAGTGCCGTCCTCGTTTCTTTGCTTGTATCAAAGGCTCGTAATATGGTATCACATTCTCAACCACATATTGACCTTTAAAATAATGCTGAAGAAATAGAATCTCTTGGTAAAGTTTCATGTCAGGATAAACTTTATCTCTTGAATCAACTGTTTTTGAAGCCCAAAAATTAGCTCTAGAATGACTTGGACATGGAGGTGAACTCCACACAAAGCCTTTTGAAAATTCCTTGTAATGGTCAAGTATATACTGGTGAGCATCTGCAACTATCACAATGTCATTAGGGAATCGCTCTTGGTACATCCTTGCAAGTTCAGGGTCTAACTCAACGGCTGTTACTTGTAGGTCTATGTTGGCTTGTTCTGCAACCTCATCCCATTTGAATCTGTTGCCGCCTAAACAGGCATAGAGATTTAATACTTTCATCTGTTTCATGTTTACCAATTATTAAGCAACCAAAGTTCATCGTTAATAGCCTTGACTTCTTGGAGTACTTCCTTGTTAATTCTAGCGTGGTGCGTTTGCGTCATCGTCTTATGTGGTGGCTTAACCCTAGTAAGCACTTCAAAACGCTTGTCCTCCAGGAGTTGACGGGCTATTATGAAGGTGATTGAGTTCATTAGCCCCATTGGTTTGCCATTGCTTTGGCTATTCCAGGAAACGTTTTGCTACTTTCCTTTTGGCTCCTTGAAACTCCAACGCTTGACTTCTGACCGCGTTTTTTTCCTCCTGTATTACTTGGTAAAAACGGCTCGTAGTCTGTAAAACAAGCTGATATCAATGGGGGCAAGTTCTTCAGCCATAGCAAAGTTTTTTTACTATACGGGTCACCAAAATAATGTGGTTCAATCGCTTGGTCGTGTTCAGGAAGTCCAACTATTTTTAAAGGCGTTGGGTTTTCAATAGCTATCTGATTTATTGGCGCATGCATTAGACTAATAAAAAACTCTTTCGCGTCCATTGCCTGAAGTAGTCGTTCGTTGTTGATTTCTCCGCCTTCATACATCCATCTAGCCCCAGCTCTACTAATGTACGTACATGGCGGATGAGCTATCATCATATCATAACCGCCATTATACGCTTCATTAATTGCGTCATCTTGAATATGCCATTCAGGATGACCACCTGAACACTCCTGTATGTCGCAGCTGAACGCTTCATGTCCTTTTAATCTAAACGCCTTAGTTACTGTTTGGCTTTCTTCGCAAGCTATTAGTATCTTCATTTTACCAACCTCCAAGTGTAGACCCTCTTTCCGTAGTTGCCCCTAACCATTGTCTCTGTCTTTTCGATTAAGCCCCTGTTCTTCAGATTAGAAAAAGAACGCCTCAAACTTGTGAGAGGAGTGTTAGCATACTTTGGGTTAGTGGTTTGTAAGTGCTTGTGTAATCGCTCTGGAGTAAGTGTCAGCGCGTCAAACGTCTTGAACAACCTAAGCACCTCTTCATCTTGTGTTAGTGCCTTAGACTCGCTCGTTTTGAGTTCTTCACCTTTGAGGCTTGTCGTGTTGTAGTAGCTCATGATTCTGATTTTACTAATCTGTGATTTAAAGAGCCGAATTTGTTTTCCCAAATCTCAATTACTGAAGCGTGGTTATCTTCTTTGCATCTTAGGTTCTCGGCTATCTTATCGGCTTGTTTGATTGCATCTGAATCATTCTCAGCGTGTACGTAAAGGTCTATTGTTACTGCGTATCGTTTCATCGTTGTTTTGTTTAAGGTTAATTATCTCGTTCCCAAAGAGTATCGGCTCCGTAGTGGTCGTGCTTTGCTTCCTCTTCAGCTTGCGCGAATGCTTCTGTTATCTCATTGCAGGAATTACCATCACAAGTTAGAAGTAGGTCTACTACGTCCATTCCTTCGATTGAATCAATTTCAGAATCGTGACCGTCCGTAGTGCCTGTCACTTTAAGCTCGTAGCCTTTCCATGTGATTGTGTGAGTTGTCATGGCTTGTAATTGTTTACGTAGTTAATAATAGTTTGAATTGTCCGTTGGCTGCTGCCGCCTTGCTCCTTAATGAATCGGTAGAAGGTGCAGCTTGATAGTCCGGTATCTGCTATCAGTACGGTTGCTTTGATTCCTTTAGCCTTCATGTCGTGAAGGACATCGTAGGCTTTGGGAGTGTTTAAGTGTAGGGTCATTTGGTTTTGTTTTGGGGCGTTCTTATGGTTGCCCCTGTTGGGTTTAGATGAATACACATTCTTCTTTAGTGAAGTCGGCTGTAACGAATTTCTGAAGGTCATCCATAAACACTTTACAGGTTACTCTATTACCTACCATTTCGATAACGTCTACAACTTTGCCGTTAAGATTGAAGCTGTTGTTCTTAGTTTGGATGATTGTTCTCTGAGTGATTTTCATAATTCCTTTATTTGATTATTAATTATAGGACGAATCTACAAATTAATTTCCATTCATTTCACATTTACGAAATGTTTATTGCAAAAGTAAGCTAGTTTATAATGATTCTAAATAAGCAAAGGACCCCTAATTGGAGGCTCTTAATAATTCAATTGATTTCTGTAGTTCTTGAGATTTTTGTTTTTGACGTTTAAATGCTTCCGAATATTTGACTTTATCAAAACCAGTAAGACATCCGTCTATTAGCCGCTTCTCTTTTTCAAGCGTTTCTATTGCGTAACTCATTACTTACAGCAAAACACTTGACTCTCCCAATCAAAGCCGAAGCTATTATCAACATCGCACTCAAAGCCTAAATCTTCCATCTTTTTAACGAATCCGTTAAGGTTTGAAGTAACCTTTATTCTGCAAGCATCTTGCCCTTCAATGTAGTCAAAAAATGACTTTTTAGTTCTAAAACTTTTAACCTTAGAGTTTCCTTCGGTAATAACTCCGTTGATTACTGAAACCTCTGTTTCAATTAGAGTGGTGGTCTTGTTGTATGTTCCGCATATTGTTTTCATCGTTCTGTTTCTTTGTTTGTTTCTGAGACCAAATATACAGTTTACTTTTAGATATTTCACATTTACGAAATGTTTATTGCAAAATTAAGGTAGTTTAGAATGATTCTAAATAAGAAGTGCCAATGCTTCGGGTATTGATTTAACTACGTTGTACTTCACGCCAACTGATTCCAATGCCGCCTTGCACTTTAACTCGCCTTCGGTTAGCTTACGTGCGCTTGGATTGAGTTTGCCGTCTTTTATCTCAATAGCTATCAACTTTCCATTGTATGCTACTAAGATGTCAAATAGGTTCTTAATAGTGTGGACGTGAAAAACAACCGCCCCACAGTTACGCAGGGCGGTTACTATTTCCTTTTGATTAGAATCTACACGGGCTGCCCTCAAAATGGCAGAGAATCCGAACCTTCTTCTTCAAGTGCTGGCGTTTGGTGCGATTGTTCCACTCGTTCGCCAGAAGCAACATGAAACGCTGATAGGTTGGTGAAATACTTGCCGTTGTATTCGTTGGTTTGAATTGAGAATTTTACCTCCACTTCAGAACCTTCTTGGTTATACTTCAGGAAATTATCTACGCTCTTTTCGCTGAAGATTTGAAAGCAGTATAGTTGCTCCCTGCCCTCGTAGCCATCGTTATTAGTTACGGTGAAATTAACCTTCTTCCAAGCATCGCCCGAAGACTTAGCTACGCCCGATTCAACAGGCATGATTTCTTTGATTTTTCCTTTTACTTTAAACTCGCTCATTTGTTATGGTTCTAATTTTGATTTGATTGTTTCTCAGATTTTAGGTACGAAATATTGGTTCTAATTGCGTCAACTATTCTATAACCTGAATCTAGTAACCGCCTTAATTGATACATCTCAGGGTACTTTACATTCGATTCATTGACAGCCCTTGCTACACTTGCCCCACCTTTGACCAATTCAAAAACATTGACTTCATAAAGGTTATGAGTTTCGCATCTTACGCTCTCAAGGTAATACAATAGTCCCGTAATCTTTTGCAGAAGTTCGGATAGCTCGTTTCCGTCCTGAAGATTGCAAGAGTAGTATCTGCTAACGTACTTGTTGAGGTCTGTTATCTGTTTGGTTGGGTCGGTCATCTGTTTGCTATTCTAATTTTTGCCTCCCATTCCGAACGCGCTTGCATTGCATCACCTACTAAGGTATTGAATTTCCTCCATTGCTCATCCTTTTTGTACACTTCTTTAGCATCAACCCCGTTTATCTTGTCGGCTTCAATGCGCTTAATCTTGAAGTTCTCTTTGTATTTTTCTGGCAGTTCAATCCAATGTTCTTCTTCTATTTCGGCTTGCAGTCTTATCGACATGAATAAGTCTTTGCTTGCTCCCATAACTAAACGATTTCAGTAAGTGCTTGAATCTTCTCCTTGAGGCTACCCTCCACGGCTTCGCTGATACTATACTTATCAATGGCTTGTTGGATAGTAGCCTTGCCGTCCGATACCGCCTTAACAATCTTCAAAAACAGTTCATCGCCATCGGCAACTATTACCCTTTCGGATTTAGGAACTGGTGCGGCTTGCTTCTTAGGTGGTGCAGTTGCAGCCTTTGGAGCTTGTTGTCCTCCAGCATCCGTGTCTTTGTCCGTAACTAATCCAAGCATCGCAGAAAGTTGATACCTACGGATATAAGTAATAGCAGAACCAAGCACTTGAAAGTCATTCATCTTAGCTAAAGAAACGTTCTGAGGTATGTCCATTATGCTCTCAATAAATTCACCGCTTTCAACGTGAAATAGTATTGTCTTTACTGATAGCTGCATTGGTGGTTGAGTGTATCCTAATCCGTGCTTTTGTAGTAGTGGATTAATTACATCTAATATGGTTGGTAAATCAGCGTACGAATATCCGTAGCCTTCAGTTCCCTTGTGAATTGTTGGAACTTCTTGTTGGAACGCTGCTAATGCTTTAAATAGTGATTTCATTGTGTCTATTGTTTAAATTATTACTAATGCTCTTTTGAATTGCAACCACTCTTTTACGAGTTCATCGTCTTGCAGCCCCGCTAGTTCAGCGTAGCGTTTAGAAGATTCTAATTGCGCCTTAGTTCGGCTGCCTAAGATGTTTCTGATTACCCTACTTTTTAGCGGGTCGTTTGATAGTTGTGAATTTTCCATTTTTTATCTGTTTTGTTGGTTAAACATTCAACACATCAATTTGACTTGCTTCGTCATCTCCGCAAGCCTCACAGACACCAACTAAGGCTACTCTGTCATAATCTTTATCGTGCCCGAATAGAGCCACAGTTTCTCCGCATTCGCATTGGCAAGATGCTTTCTTTGAAAACAACTGAAAGCCGTTAGCTTCCAGTATCTCTTTCGCTTTACTTTCTGTTTTTACAGTTTCTATAATTTTCATGATTATTGATTTTTAATTATAGACCAAATATACACTTTAGTAATTGATATTTCGCATAAACGAAATACATAAGGCAAATTAATTGCGTTTAAGCACGAAATCAACGTAGTTTATAATCATTCTAAATAAGTAATGTATCACTACCGATACGGTACGGGTGATTGTTGGGCTAACGTGTCATACGTGGTGCGTTAGCCTAGCTACTTGACCGTTTTCGAATGAGTGTACGAATGCTTCTATTGCTTTTTTAGAACCTACATAACCTTGTTTTGTGTGCCATGAATCCGAAGGACTTGGAGTGCGTAAGTATTCAGCAGTAACCCCGATAAAATCCTTTCCACTCATAAACTTGTGTGTCTGTTTGTGGTGCAAGTGGTGCAAGTAGATATATCTAAAGTGGCAATCGTTCCACATTTGCGGGTTTTCCGTTGCCATTAATAGCGGTGTTTGTTCCAACTTAGCCCCGTCTCCGTGACTTGTGGCTATCATGTTGTTGCCGTACTTGGTGTACTTCCTATGGCTTATTGATACATCAAAGGTCACATTCTTAGACCATCTGAAATAAGCCTCAATAGTTTGAGCTAACATAAAACCACTCATGTAATCATGGTTAGACGGATTGAATATTATCTCAACATCTGAATAAGGTAGTATTCTTTCAATCGCCCGAACGTACATCTCTTTAGCTGCAATGAATGCCTCGTGCCACATTCCAGAAGTGTCTTGTGGTGTTCCGGATGTAGTCGTTCTTTTAGGTGTGTCGATGTGTAAGCAATCGTTACCAATTACGAAAATCACTTTATCAATGTTAAACCCGAACGACTTAGATAGTATTCCATCCATCCCTTTGTCTACCTGGTCAACTGCCTTTTGTATGTCGTAATGTGAACCAGTTTCAGTAACCGTTGCTAGTTTACCAACGTGAACGTCAGAAGGGTCAATGATTAAGCAATGAGGGTCTGTTACTTTTTCGCGTTTAATCTTCTTAAACTTTGGCGAATAGCTTTGAAGGTCTTTTAGTATCGGCTCGAATTGTTGCTCTAAAGTTGTAACCTTGCCTTCTTTCGTTACAACTGAAAACCGTAGTTCGCCACTTGCTGACTGCCAATGCTTAACGCTTGTAACGTCCTTTTTATTTATCCCTCTTTCTTGTAGGTGTATGTCTAACGCGGTGTTACCGTTGATGTTGGTAACGGTTTCGCCTCGCATTTCCATTATGACCTCGCGCTCTTGGTCGTTTAAACGGACGCGCTTATTTCCGCCATGAGGGTCTTTCATTATTCGTTCGGTTCTAACACATTTGCAAACTCTGAATCTAGTTTGCTTATCTCGATTAGGTCATTCGCCCAAAGTTTACGCGCTCTGAATATTTCATCTTCAGTAGATTCGGTACCTAGATTAGACTGTCTTTTAGCGTTGCTCTTTAGAATCCTGTCTATCTCTTCTCTTATCCCGATGTTTGAATGATATAGGCTCATCTAATTAAAAGGTATGTTATAACACCCGCTTCAGCCCCCGCAATGAGACCCAAACCGATGTATGTGAATGTTGATTTGACTCTCTGCCTTCTTCGAGTTATCTTGTATTCCTTGACAACTGATTCAAGGTTCATAATGATAGCTTCGTTTTCAGACGTTTTAAAGCGTTCTAAGGCGATAACATTATCTTTTACGTGTATTTGCGCGTCTAGGTTGTAAACCTTCGCTACGTGTAACGTGTCGAGCTTCTGGAGATGTCTAATGTAGCCGATGCTAAACCGAACCGCCTCGTATTGGTTGAGACTAAATACCGCTAAAGTATCTCCGTTTAATACTGTCAAGTGAGGATAGACCGTTTGCGATATAGATTGACTGCTCATCGTAAGGCAACCTAGCAATGCTATCAATTTCACGAATGGTAACGATACGAACTTTAGACTCTTGTACATCTATTTTTGTTCTTTCGGTTTGCAATGTAAGAATAATTCTATTTAACGAATCAATCTGATTATCGTACATCGCGATTCGAGATTTGCGAAGCTCAATTATAGCGTATTCTTTCGCGCCTATCTCAACTTCTGACTGTTGCCTTAGTACGCTCAACACAATAACAATAGCTACTAGGATAGCAATTATAACGCTTAGTATTTTCTCGCTTCCTTTCATTGATGGTGAATTAATTTGCACACTTCAAAGATAGGGTTTAGTTTTGACGCACAACGGAAGATTGTATGTATAGTTTTTATATGCTTTTACGTATGATTTACCATTCATTAACCAAATTATATGCGATAACGCATGATTTATCATACAACGGTTTGGCTATGTTGCGTAGCCGTATTTGAAACACAAAATTTTAATGTGACACATATATTGATATGAAACGTAAAAAATCAATTAATAAGATACAAAAGGCTATGAAATATGAGCCTTTGTTAACTGCTGTTATTAGCAAAAACCAAATAATAACTAAACTTAATTTGTGCGTTGGGAGGTATTTTAACTACGTATTAGTTGATAACGATAATATTAAATACATAGGATACACCGCCAGTTTGTATCGGAGGCTACTGCAACACAAACCAAAAGAGTTCGATAGTGTGCTTATAATGGAATTTGAAACAGAAGAGAGTGCGAGGGCAAATGAGAGAAGTATGATAAAGGCGATGAAGCCAAAATCAAACTATCAGTTTTGCTAATTATTGCAGTTAACAATTGGCTATGAAACGTGAAAATAATTACACAGGTTAAATGACTGATTTAGAAGGATATAAACTGCAATACGAAACGGAGTTCGACAACAACGTCAAACAAATAGTTTCAAAAGTGAATAATATTTCACAAGGCGAAAAGGCTAAAATGTTTGGCGTGTCAAGAAGAACAATTATAAACTTTGAGCAAGGAAAGGCAAGGAACTACTTTCTACTATTCTGCTATCGAATGTATGTAAACGGGGATGCTATTATTTAGATTGCTTTGTATTCAGCTTTAGCATCAAAGCTAGGACATTCTTTGCTTGACACGTCCCTATGCCCAATAATCTCAGCATTCGGATAACGACCCTTCAAGTCTTGTAGTAAGCAATGTAATG
>Ga0307376_10003187_pt1 | contig 15416 bp, 6 predicted proteins | sample TR2MG_FD_202536 | JGI IMG/M metagenome (GOLD analysis project Ga0307376, IMG submission 202536) | Soil microbial communities from Risofladan, Vaasa, Finland - TR-2 | ecosystem: Environmental > Terrestrial > Soil > Coastal area > Acid sulfate soil | place: Finland: Risofladan, Vaasa | collected...
TCTTAAGCGCCCGGTCAGTACTTGCTGTAGCCATCTGCTTCAGAGTTGGATTAAACCGGATATCACTGACCTGGGCACTATGTGCTTTTACTTCAGAGACCATTTTTCGAAGGTTTATATCCCATAATTCTACATTTCCGTTCACATCACCAATCGCGAGAAGATTATTATCCGGACTAAACCTTATTACTTTAATATTCTTCTTTTCTGTATTTATTCTGAAGTTATCTGAATTGTTATCAGGATTCCAGACAACTACATTATCATCACTGCTTATCCCTGCCAGGTAATTCCCATTCGAAGATATGTCGATTGCCGTAATCTGAATAGATCCGTCGGAAGCGCTTGTATTTGTACGTGCTGCAATATCCCACTTCAACACCTTACCATCGAGCGAAGCTGAATACAGATATTTCCCGTCAAAAGAGAAGATCAGTGATTTTATTTTACCACTATGTCCTTTCATCTCAAATCCAACACTGTTATCTTTCAGCGGGATCATTCGTATGGCTGAGTTTCCGCTTCCGCAAGCCAGCCATGAAGCATCAGGGCTGACAGCCAGTATCTCAATTATATCACTCCCTGAATATACAATCTGAAGTGACTGCTCATTGTCTTCAAGTGACCATTTGAGAACCTTTCCATCATCACCTGAAGTGAAGAATTCATTTTTCCCCGGAACATATGCAATACTTCTAATTGCACCACTATGCCCTTTTAATGACCTGTAACTGGTACCACCATACTGGACAGCAACATTATACAAACCTGCATATATATCTGCATCGTTATCTGATCCGCCATTTCTCTTGTTAAATAAATAAGCCTGATAGGAGAGCAAAGTCTGAAGATCTTTTTGTCCCACTGCCTGCAACGATTTAATTGACATAGCTTTACCAATTGACAGCATTCTCAGCCTCATAGCTTCTTCCCGCTGTTTTATTGCATTCTGCTCGCTAATCAGAGCCTGCTCTTTTGCAGTTGTTGCAGAGTCTTTCTGTAGATTCGCCAGGATTTCATTTTTCTGGGCAAGATTTGCATTACGCACTGCCAGTTGTCTTTGTCTTTCTGCATTTTCCTTTTCAATTCTTGCCTCTTCAGCTCTCTGTTCGGCAAGAGTAGCATTTGTTTCTGCTATAGAGCGTTGTGTAGTAGCCTCAGCTGCATTCTTATCTGCCAGGACTTTTTGAGTCTCTGCCACCTTCCTGTTCTCTTCAGCCAGTACTCTCTGCCTGTCAGCAGCTATCTGCTGAACAAATGCAAACAGCATGAATCCAACTGAAATAATGGCAGCAATACCAAGTATTATAGCAACTATCCTAGTTCTCCTCATCTGCTTTTTCTGCAGCCTGATTTTATTCTCCTCTTCTTCAAGGTATTCCTTTTCACTGGTCCGGAGATACACCATAGCCCTTTCAAAGGCAGGATTGTATCGCTCTGCCCATGTCAATGTTGGTTTATGCTGGTTGCGCCAGGTTATTGCAAGCTGAAGGTCTGGTGGCCTCCACAGGCTCGTCTTTCCCTGCTGATACATAGCAGATGCTTCAGATAAACGCATGTACATCTGAACTGATGCAGCCTCATCATCAACCCATTCTTTTAGCCTGTCCCATAAGCGCATAAGGCTTTCATGTGAAAGGTCTATAACAGAATCTTCATTAAGAGGAACATTCTGACGGGGGGTTATAAATGATCTTGAAGTGACTCTGAATTTTTCAACTACTTCACATAATTCTTCAGTGGTACATCCTGCAATAGATTTAATTGTCTTAACACTTGAAGGATGACGTAATCCTTTATTATCCGCACCTTTTTCGGTAATGGTCTTGAACATTATCTCGCATATCTCCCTGCCACGCAGGTTAAGCTCCTCATAAGCCTCATTGGCATGCATCGACATGGCATTACTCATTGACCCAACCGATTCATAATCTGTTTTACTTATAGTCCTGTCAGTTTCGCCAAGCTCCTGCCAATGACTCCATGTCCTCATCATTACATGTTGTAAAACCGGAAGCTGATCTGTCCTGTCTCCTATATCACCCAGAATTGTCTCAACAAGTTCCAGATCAATTTTTGCCCCGGCATATTTAACAGGTCCTTCGATGGCAGCTCTGTAGTTCTCTCCTGCCATATGCGGTACCAGGTAATTACTATTATTAATAAGCTGTGTAAGGCCCTGGTAATGTGCGCATTCCCCAATAAAATCGGATCGCATTGTTACAATGGTGAATACATTTACAGTAGACTGGTTGACAGCATTGACCATAAAATCCACAAACCTTGAAGCAGGAGCAAGAGAGGTGTCTTTCTTAATTAAAGTACTATATCTGAAAAGTTCCTCAAACTGGTCAACCACCAGAAGCACTTTTTCATCTGATTGTATTATATACTTCTTAACTGCAGCAGCTATACCGTCTGAATTGTCACGAAGCTCAGTAAGAATTGTTTCTCTGTCGATCTCTTTCTGTCCGTTTTCTGCAATGGTATCAGAAAATGCATCGGCCAGATTTCCGAATGGATCATTCCCTGGTCTGAATGAAATGATCTTCCACTCAGATGATTTCTTCTGTGTCAGTTCTCTTACCCGGGGCAAAACTCCGCAGTATATAAGTGAAGATTTACCGCTCCCTGAAGCACCGATTACAGTAACAAATCTGTTTTTCAGTAACTTCCCGAGGACCTCCTCGCTCTCACCTTCCCGTCCGAAGAAAAGATCACTTTCCTCAGGAGCAAATGGTCTAAGTCCGGGAAAAGGATTAAAATTCTTGATGTCTGTATCTGGTACCATGCTGATATATTACCTTACATTTTATTAGTGCCTGGAGTAATTAAAGTGCCTGGATCACTTAGAGTTATGTCACTATATTACTGTTTCAATTTCTTCAACTATTCAACTTCTTCAACCTTATTCACTCAAAACTCCAGTTCACTCCAAACTTATCAAATACTATACTCTTATGCCTATTACTAAAATATCGTCTACCTGGTCATTTGTACCCATCCATTCAAATAATCTTTTACGCATTAACTCTTTCTGAACTTCCATAGGTTGAGAATTAATATCTAAAAGAAGCTCTTCGAATCTCCTGTACATGAATTTTTTATTTTCAGGACCCCCAAACTGGTCGGCATAACCATCAGAAAAGAGATAGAGGCTATCGCCCTCCCGGATCTCAATATCAACTTTAGCAAATCGCTGTAACTTATTTCCTTCAAATGCACCTATAGGGAATCGGTCCCCCTTATATTTTAATACCTTCTTATCTCTTACAAGTACAAGTGGATTGTTTGCTCCGGAAAATTCGACTTTTTTGGCTTCAAAGTCGAAAACGCAAAGAGCTATATCCATTCCATCTTTAATTGAACTATCGCTTTTATTTTCGTTCAAAGTGTTAATTACCCCTTGATTAAGTTCATCCAGGATGCTATTTGAACTACGTGTTTTTTTTACGTTAACAGCAAAATTAAGCTGATTGAATCCAACAATTGACATAAAAGCTCCTGGCACTCCATGGCCGGTACAATCAACAGCAGCCATCATAAAAAGTCCATCCACCTCATGCATCCAGTAAAAATCTCCACTTACAATATCTTTAGGCAGATATAAAATAAAATAGCTTTTAAGGTAAGTATCTATCAGGCTAAAAGAAGGTAATATGGCATTTTGTATTCGTCGTGCATAGAATATACTGTCCATAATATGTTTCTTCTGCTCTTCAATTTTCTCTTTCTGATGTTCAATCCGGAGTGTTCTCTCTTTAACTTTCTCCTCAAGTTCATAGTAATAACTTTCAAGCTGAGCAATCATCATATTAAACTTTTCTGAGAGCTTTGTAATCTCATTATTACCGGTGACTATTGCCCTTTCTCTCAGGTCTCCGTTAGTTATTCTGTCTACATTCTCTACAAGTTTTTTTATTGGAAGAGTTATTACTTTAGTTTTACGGTAAATTACCAGGGTAAGTACCACCATAGTAATTAAAAAAATCAAAATAAACCTTTTTGCTTCAACCCGGAAAAGAGCCTGTTGCTCAGTACGGTCAGAAATGATTCTGATAACAGATCCTTTATAGAGACCTGAAGTTAATTTATCCAATGTTGAATATCTCTCCATATATATATATTGGTAGTGATACCAGGAATCTCCAACCCGCTGCATAAAACCTATTGTATCTTTGTCCTGGAATGCTCTCAGGAGGCTATCTTTCTGACTAGGAACCTCCCATGCAAGTTTATTCATACTAAAAGGCTCATCTGCCATAAGATATAACTCAATATCTATGATTCCCTGGGTTTCCCTTTTAAGTTCTCCCTTTGTAACTTCTATGGCATGAATGATATCTTCAACTTGTTTTGAATAGGCTCCTATTTCAATAATATACTTCCCGTCATTAGTGGGCTGATAAGAATATTTCTTTGGTCTGTGTGTTCTGTGTTCAATAGCAAACAATCCTGCAGTAAATTCCTTTGATTTAAATATCGACTGAAGAAATTTCTTCATATTCTCACCAAGGCTGAATAAATCAAGGCCAAGGTCCTGTTTGAGAGTTGTATTGATAATTATGCCATCAGAAGATATAACATAAATATCTTCTGTTACCGGATCCATCCCGATTTTGTTTGCAACCTCTCTAAGATCAATATCTTTAATATTATCTGTATTTGCAAAATAATTATTAACAAGCTGTGAGCTCAGTTCTTTAAATCTGCTGTTAAATTCCCCGTCAAGAAGGTTAATGGCAATATCCTGAAATTTAAGAATCTTTGTGACCTCATTTGAAAGAAGCTGGTTCTTTTCATCAGTACCTGAAACAAGTAAAGAACGGGTACGTTGAAAATTAATCCCTGCAAATACGAGCAATGCCAGAAGTGTCGGAATGGCAATATTAAATATTAGTTGCCGGAATATGGTTGTTTTTCTTGAAGCCATTTTGGATAGTTAAACTTCATTATTTTCTATATACTCTAATATCTTAGAAGATCTTTCTGCGAACTGGCAGTAAAAATCTTCGACAGCATTTAAAGGCAAGATGTAGTATGAGAGATTCTCCCTTTCCTGAAACCTTCCGGGAAAGTCTTTAATATGTTCCGAATAATGTATAAAAGCATTATAATCCTGTGCTCCCTCATTTAAAGACCATATCAGACAGCCATATGGAATTGAGGGCAATACTGATTGCAGATCTACAGTATGTTGCATTGATGGAGCAAGTGTTAAAAGCTCCTCTTGAGGAATTGAAATAAAACAATATGACAGGAATTGTACCTTTTCGAAAAGCAATTCCCTCTTATCAATCTCCTCATTAACTACCCGGTCCATGTGATTTTTTACTGAAGCAGTAATCCTACGTGAAGTTGATTTGTATAACTCCATGCTTGAACGGGCAACTAATTTTGCTGACTCCTCCTGAAGTATAAGTTCAGGACTAAAAAGAAGTGCCACAACTGACTGCGCCAAATCATCACCTTCAATATCTGGTAAGCTTCTTAAAGTGCATGCCTTTGTCCAGATACTTATAAAATTGTAATCGCGGTTTATAATGTCTTCAATAAGTCTGTCAAGATTAGGAATTTCGCCCGGGAAAAACTGGTGAAGATTCTTAAGTTTTTCCTCGTCCGGGACAACATCAAGTAAAGAAATTAATTTTGGTTTTATTGCATCATCAATAACCATATCAATCATCTCGAGAGCATAATTTACGCTCTCTACAGTCTCGCTTTCAAGATTTTCCCTAATTTTGGTGATGGAGCCTGCATCATACGTTATTGAAAGAACATTAAAAAGAAATCCAGTCCATCTATAAATCTCCTTCTTTAAAACTTCGAGAAGGAGATTACTATTGTTTTTATCAAGACATATCTTTGCTGATAAATTCCATGTCATTAAACCAATAGTATCAGAAATAAATTGATGAAGTCGGTCTTTATTCTCTTCCGATGGTTTGAATTCACAGTCAATAAGGCAATTAAGAGCAACCTCCTTCAGCTCCCTTGAGTTTGACCATAGTCTTGAAAAAATAAATTCAACGCTCTCCTTTGTACCTATTTTTCCTAAAATACGCATTATTGTTATACTGGCGTTCACATTCCCTGATGAGACAAGATAATATCTCTCCAGATCTTCCTCTGCAGCGCTTCCAAATGACAACAGAACAGCTTCAGCATCAGGTTCAAGTTCTTGAATTATAAGGCATTCACACACTTCCGCCAACATGTCGGACAATTTAAATTTCCCAATCATATGAATTGCAAGCCTCTTTGATTCAATAGAGTTATCCTTTAATAACCTAAGTATTTCAGTGGTTTGGGGTGTTCGCGTTCCCGATAAGATCATCTTTGCCGAAATTATCTTATCATGCTTATGTTTTCTTTCTTCTGATAGATTCTCAATATTTTTCACCATTTCTGACGAAAGCTCCCGTATATCATTAGAAATATTCTTATCGGAAGCTAGTTTTTTCAGAACAGGAATTAGGTTAATGTCTCGTTTTGAGACTATATTGTCAATTATTATTTTATAATACAAGTCATTATTATTTTCCAATACTGAATAATCACCTGAAATCAGACTGAAATAATCTGATTTAAAAGCACTTTCAGCAGAGAATCTGCTATTAAAAATTACATGTTCATTTGTAATATTCTTGTTGGATCCATCGCCTCCTGTTTCAAGTGCTTTCCTGATAGACCCTCTGTATTCTGTATATAATCTGAATGCAAAAAACATCCATATTAGTATAATAATAAACAAAACCCATGAAAAGTGGATAAGCTTTACAAAGCTTAGAACTCCAAGCCCTGCAAGGATAAGGCCCGATGATAATGCAGCAATCTCATTAACAGTTCCATCCATACCCGACTGCACTTCGTATCGGATCTTTTCATCAATAGTCTGATATATAACTTTAAACGATGGAGATTCAATTGAATCTTTCAAAGATTTTGAGAAGAGCCTGCTCAGTGCCAGAAGCAGGAAGAAAATCAGGAATCCACTTGCTGACTCCGGAGTATAACCCATAAACATACCTACTAAGATTGCAATTGCTGTAAATACCGCGACTAATATCGGAGAAAGAGCAAGGCATGTGCGCAATCCATAGTTTCTAATCAGATATGAGAATACAAGCAATTTCACAAGAAGAGTAAAAATCATCATACTACCCGTAAAGATCCCAAGGAATCTAGCCAGATCTTCCTCTGCAGGATATTGTTCCCTGGTAACTGCCATAAATGAATACTGGACAAAAAAAGCAGTTACAACAGAAAGAGCTATGAAAATCCCCATAACCCGGGTGTATGGATCTTCCCGAAAAACCGACAGTATCGATTTCTTATTTTTATCTCTTTCAGGTTTTTGTTCAGTCTTTTTGGAATCGAGTTTAAATCTGGATCCTATAATTACCTGAATAATAGTAGCTGCCAGAATGGAAAAAGCACTTACCAATAAAATATTATGCGATTCGAATGTAAAGGATAATAAAACAGGGATTGTATAACAACTGATTATGATTCCAATTATAAGACCAGCATCTACCAGCCCGAATAATCTCTTACCCTGTCTCAGAGTAAATAAACGACCTGTAGTTCCCCAGAACCCAAGCATGGCTAATATATTAAGAGGGCCAAGCATAATAAATACAAAAAAGATAACCCAATTAGCTGGTGAAAGAATCAACGCTACCCAGAGAATAATTGTCAGACAAGTAACAACGAGTAAATTAAGTATTGCAAAATTTTTGAATTGTATGCGGTTTTGAAACCAGGTATACAAAGTTGTAAGGATAATTCCGGCTATTCCGGATACTACATATCCTTTTGCCATCATTTTTTCATCAAAAATTGACAGGAAGAGTGAGTGAGCACTAATATCGAATGCTCCAAAGAAAATCCCCAGAAATACGGATTGTGTCAAAAGCATCGATACCATAGATTCCTCTCCTGACTCAACTCCCAGAAGAGAAAACAATCTATCTCTCATATCACTTCTCGTTACAAATTAAACTACACTAAATTAATAATATAATCTTAATAGTATAGTCAACGAGTTGTTTTTTTCCAATGATCCCCGGGGATATATCTGCTTAGGCTTGAATCCATCAACAGTTGTTTGATATAAGACCTAACTCCAATGTGCTTATATTTCTTGTATTTAACTATGTATGACTAGCAAAGGATATAACTTCATTTGGAATATAAGGGAGGGTTAAATTCCCCCGCATAACTAAAATCAAATATTTAGACTGGTCCTGACAGTTGAATATAATACACTAATATTCAGATCAATACCTTCTATTATTATTTGAGCCTGGTTGTACCATTTCTCTCGGTTAGTAAGTTTTTCCTCAATGAAACTTAGCAAACCGTCTTTACTCAACCCCATTATCAACGGTCTATCAGTTTTTGATTTAGCGAGGCGGGTTTTCAACTGATCCGGTGTCAGTTTAAGGTATACTGTTACTCCTGTCTCAAGCATAAAATCCATATTATCATCATAACACGGGCTTCCGCCTCCAGTAGAAATTACTACATTAGCTTGAGATTTATGGCTCTTTAGAACTTCCGTTTCAACTTTGCGGAAATAGTCCTCGCCATATTCAGAAAAAAGTTCAGGGATTGTTTTTCCGGTATGCTTTTCAATTTTTCTATCAAGATCAACAAATGACCATCCAAGTAGGGAAGCCAGCTTTTTACCTGCTGTAGATTTTCCGCAACCCATAAAACCTATTATATAAACTTTATTATTTTTGATCATCACAACTCGAGTTTCATCTGTGCGGGATCGTTATGAATAATAGGCTGGGACGACGACTCCTCTTCTGATTTTTCTTCTGTAACAGCTACAGCCTCCTTTATAACAACAGGTTCAATCTCCTGGATGTTTTCCACCATAAAACTGGTCATTCTCTTTCCTTTGGCCTTATAGCTCTTCACACCAATAAATTCGGCAACTTCAATTATTTCATTTTCCCTCTGCTTATGTTTCCCTCCGAAATGAATTTCAAAACGAGGATACTCAACCTCGGTGAGACTTATAAGTTTCGATTCAGAATCTTCATTTATAAAACAAAGTGGTTTCTCTGACTCTTCAAGAGTGAAACGTTTAACATAATAATAATTCTGCTCTGCATCCCAGTAAATAACTGAATAAACCTTTCCTGACCTGTATTTCTCAATTATAAGAATATTATCTTCAAAATGGTTAGATAAATCAAATCCGGTAATTCTGAAAAATCCGTTTTTCGTGATTACCAGTAACTTATCATCAGCACTGAATTCACCCAGGAAGGTTCCCCTGCCATCAACATTTAGTCTAAAGACAGCATCATCGAACCATATTTTTCGACCGCCAAGGGTTGAAAGACCTTTTTCTTTCAGGCTGATTTTTTGAACAGCATTCTTAGTAAGAATGTTACCCATAGATGATTTACCCTTAATGCTCATCTGACCAAAGTCAAATTCGAAGACAAGTTTTTTAAGACGTGCTTTTGGTTTATGATGTACCTTTATAACCTCTGCCTCGCCATTTGGATTCGCACTTAGATAGACTATTTTCGAGCCTGGAGTTCCCCTTGTCAGATTGTATTCTTTATCGCGAGTAAGACCTGAAATAGCGCACCGCTTGGCAAGAATAGGTCCGTCTTTACCATCATGATACACCACATTATAGATAGTTCTCTCATCATTCTTAAGAAAGACCTTGGCAAAAAGTATATCATTACCTACAAATACTTTGTCTGACACCTTTGTGATGAGATAAACACCATCTTTCCTGATAATTAATATATCATCAATATCTGAACAATCTGAGACAAACTCATCTTTTTTCAAACCAGTCCCTATAAAGCCTTCCTTATAATTGATATAAAGTTTTGCATTATTGGCGACCACTTTTGTTGCTTCTATGGTATCAAAGTTCCTTAACTCTGTTCTTCTTTCCCTGCCCTTTCCATATTTTTTCTTTATTTGACTGAAATAGTTAATGGTATAAGGAATCAGGTTACTAAGGTGATTCTTAACCTCTTCCAACTCCGTCTCCACTCCTTTTATATGTTCGTCTGCCTTTTTAACATCAAACTTAGATATCCTCTTTATTTTTATCTCAGTCAACTGGATTATATTCTCTCTTGTTACTTCTTTTAGCAACAGCTTCTTAAATGGAGTAAGTCCTGTATCGATCGCTTCAATTACCGCTTCCCAGGTCTCACACTCTTCTATATCATGGTAGATTCTCTCCTCAATAAATATCTTTTCGAGGGAGGACATATGCCACTCCTCTTCAAGTTCACTCTTCCTTATCTCAAGTTCAGCTTTAAGAAGCTCAACTGTTTTATCTGCAGAGAGTTTTAGAATTGAACTTACACCCATGAAGGAAGGCTTATCATCAATAATCACACAGGTATTGGGCGATATTGAATACTCACAATCGGTTAGTGCATAAAGGGCATCTATTGTCTTATCAGGTGAGACACCAGGAATAAGGTGTACCACTATTTCAACATTATCAGAAGTATTATCATCTATTTTTCTGATCTTAATCTTACCTTTTTCGTTTGCCTTTATTATTGATTCAATGAGAGAAGTAGTTGTTTTTCCAAACGGTATCTCTCTGATTATCAGAGATTTTTTATCGATCTTCTCAATTTTTGCCCTGACCTTTACCACACCACCGCGTTGTCCCTCATTATATTTCGAAACATCAACCATCCCTCCGGTTGGGAAATCAGGATAGATAACAAAATCATTCCCCTTCAGGTAATCGATTGAAGCATCTATCAGTTCATTGAAATTATGAGGAAGGATTTTTGATGCCAGACCAACAGCAATTCCCTCAACTCCAAGTGCGAGAAGCAAAGGGAACTTAACAGGAAGAGTAACTGGCTCCTTATTTCTTCCATCATAAGATAATTTCCAGGCAGTTGTTTTATGATTAAATACCACTTCAAGAGCAAACTTTGAAAGCCTTGCCTCAATATATCTGGGAGCTGCAGCGCTATCCCCAGTAAGAAGGTTTCCCCAGTTACCCTGCATATCTATAAGAAGATCTTTTTGCCCTATCTGGACAAGAGCATCACCTATAGAGGCATCACCATGAGGGTGGAATTGCATAGTATGGCCGATGATATTAGCCACTTTATTATAACGGCCGTCATCCATCCTTTTCATTGAATGGAGTATACGGCGCTGAACAGGTTTCAGTCCATCATGAAGATGCGGGACGGCTCTTTCAAGAATAACATACGATGCATAATCCAGGAACCAGTCCTGGTACATGCCCGATAGAGCAGTAACAGAATGAAGTGTAACTTTCTCCTGCAAAGCCTCTTCTAAACCTTCTGAATTTTTTGAATCAAGATCTTTTTCTTCCATATAAAAACCAGCACTTCCTGATAAAAAATGTACTACCTCTCCTCATCAATCATGTCTTCTTCAATCCTAAGATTTTCAATAATAAAATCTTGTCTTTCAGGTGTATTTTTGCCCATATAAAACTCAAGGAAACCATTTACGGAATCATTTTTCTTCATCCTTACTGGTTCAAGTCTCATATCTTTTCCAATAAAGTTCTTAAACTCATCCGGAGATATTTCCCCCAGACCCTTAAACCGTGTTATTTCAGGGGTGGGCCCAAGATCAGCAATGGCTTTCATTTTCTCTTCCTGAGAATAGCAATATCGTGTCTCTTTTTTATTCCTAACCCTGAAGAGTGGTGTCTGGAGTATATAAACATGACCCTTTCTGACCAGATCTGGAAAGAACTGCAGAAAAAATGTCAGAAGTAACAGCCTAATATGCATTCCATCCACATCCGCATCTGTTGAAACCACAACATTATTATACCTCAGATTCTCAATACCTTCTTCAATATTCAGTGCAGCCTGCAGTAGGTTAAACTCCTCATTCTCATAGACGATTTTTTTTGATAAACCAAACGAGTTCAACGGCTTTCCACGGAGGCTGAATACTGCTTGTGTTTCAACATTTCTGGATTTGGTTATGGAGCCGCTTGCCGAGTCTCCTTCCGTAATAAAAATTGTTGAATCTAGTTTGTTAGTATCATTTGAATTATAATGGATACGACAATCCCTAAGTTTTTTATTATGCAGACTGACCTTTTTTGTTCTCTCCCGGGCCAATTTCTGGATTGATGATATAGCTTTCCTCTCTTTCTCAGAATCCTGAATCTTTTTAAGGATGATCCTTGCAGTTTCCGAATTCTTATGAAGATAGTCATCCAGCTGTTTTTTTAAGAACTCACTGATAAAATTTCTGACCGACGGACCATTAGGCCCCATATCTTTTGATCCTAACTTTGTCTTAGTCTGGGATTCAAAAATTGGCTCCTCTACCTTTATATAAATAGCAGCAATTATAGAAGAACGGATATCGGAAGGATCAAAATCCTTCTTATAGAAATCTCTAATTGTCTTTACAATGGACTCCCTGAAAGCAAGCAGATGAGATCCTCCCTGAGTAGTGTTCTGACCATTAACAAAACTATAGTAATCCTCACCATATTGCATCCCGTGGGTAAAAGCTAATTCAATATCCTCACCTTTCAGATGAATAATCGGGTAGAGACCTTCCTTATTCATGTTTTCGTTAAGCAAATCGGCCAGTCCATTACGGGAAAAGAACTTGTTCCCGTTGAAGTTGATAATCAATCCGGCATTTAGAAATACGTAGTTTTTTAGCATAGAATCTACGTATTCAGAAATGTAATAATAGTTCCCGAACATCTCTTCATCGGGTTCGAATATTACTTCAACACCATTATCCTCATCTGTTGGAGAGACAGGATGGTCTTTAGTTGTGATACCATGACTAAACTCTATTACTTTAATCTGACCGTCACGTATCGACCGCAACACAAAACTACTGGACAAAGCATTAACTGCTTTGATCCCCACACCATTAAGGCCTACTGATTTTTTGAAAGCTTTGGAGTCATATTTTGCCCCCGTGTTCATTCTGGAAACAGCATCCAGTACTTTTCCAAGTGGGATGCCCCGTCCATAATCCCTGACACTGACCTCTTTACCTGTTATTGTAACATCAATTTTTTTGCCATACCCCATCATAAACTCGTCCATGGCATTATCCATAACCTCTTTAAGCAGAACATAGACACCATCATCCTGAGACGAACCATCTCCAAGCTTCCCTATATACATACCAGGTCTTAACCTGATATGCTCTCTCCACTCAAGTGTTTTAATGTGTTCTTCAGAATATCCAACTGACATATCGCAGAATTTTGCGCAAATATAACTAATTACACGAGTCATCCTCTGTCAATTTTTCAACAATCTTAATAAATTTTATTCCTGCAAAAGTTACAAAATTGCAGGATGTAAAATATTTATCTGATTAATTGATAATTACAATTCATGCGAAGTGTTGATAAATGATACCTTCAATCCAGGATTCCCATTTGGTTCATTAGAAAGACAGCATTCATCTTAAGAGCTTTTCCATTTTGAATCTTATAATCAAATCTGATAGATTCACCTTCTATTTCAATTTCAAAACATTTGTTAACAATCATTTCCGGATAATCATTCTCCATCTCACCAAGGGAAATGTCGTGAGTTGCTATAAGTCCGGTTCCCCCCAACTCAACCAATCTTTTCAAAAATAATTTTGATCCCAGACTCTTATCTGCTGAATTAGTTCCCTTAAGTATTTCATCCAGAATGAAGAGCAATGGTTCTCCTTTTTCTACTCTGGATTTAAGTGTCTTAAGTCTCTTAAGCTCTGCATAAAAATAGGATTCATTATTTGATAGAGAGTCGGTTGTACGCATGCTAGTAAATAGTTGTGAAGGGGTGAAATTCATCTCTTTAGCACAAACAGGTGCTCCAACCATTCCAACAATATAATTTACAGCTACCGTCCTTAGGAAGGTGCTTTTTCCTGCCATATTTGCTCCTGAAATAATGCAAACAGTTCCTAAATGTTCAATTTTAAAATCATTACAAACTCTTTTTCTCTTATCAATTATTTGATGTCCAAGGTCTTTTGCAGAGAACACTGTACTATTAACGGAAATTTGCGGATAAACGAATCCGGGATTATTAAATGCATAATTCCCCAGACTGATAAAAGCATCAATCTTGCCTAGCATTTCAAGCCATACGGGAAAAAGGTTCTTGTACTCAGATTTCCATTTTTCAAGCCTGTAAATTGAATGATAATCCCATAATAGAAGTCCATTTAATACAATCCCTAAAAGCATATTCATCCTGGTGTCAAACATCTGGATAAGTCGATTCAATTTATTAACTGAAACAGCGGCTGAGACTTTACCTTCGGAGATATTTAATCTGATATTTTTTAAAATCACAGATGTAAATGGCTCCTTCTCAAACATCTTAAGCAGTCCGTTAACTGATTGCAGATATATATACTTCCTTGATAAAACTGTATGAATTTTATTAGCCTTTTTTAACCCGGATGTAATATATAATAGGTTAAGCAGAATAATAAATGTAAAATAAGAATAATGCAAAACTCCTGATATAAGCAGTAAAAGTGCTGTAATAGCCAGAGCTGGAAGAAAATAAATCATGAATTTTTTAAACGGGGATGACTTAATAATCTCTTTTTCATCCAACCATTGTAAAAGGTCTGTAATCTGACTTTTTTCAAGGGGTTTCTTCATCCCTGTTGCCATAAACTGATGTCTCCATTTCTCTTTCAAAGACAGCTCCTTAATAGTCTCCTGACGCAAGGCCAATTCCGGAGAAACCGAATAAGGATCAGACAACCAGCCTGCTAAAATATCCCGTCCATAACTAGTAACGGTCCTGTTGAGATATTGAAAAAACGAAGAATTACCAAATAAATCGACATCATTCGAGAAATCATGACTGGTATCCATATAAGAGTTTCCAGCTTCAAAAACAGAAAAATCACCAGAAACAGCCTTAGCTTCATTTCGGTTTATTACTACCAGGTTATTTAAAAAATCCCTATTCTCAGAATGACTCCAGTAAAGTTTTAATAAATAAATAAACAGAGTCAGGACTGCTAACAAAATTAAGGTTCCGGTTAAGATATTACCTGCAAAACCTATCCAGATAAAAATTAATCCACCAATAAATGTTACCAGCCTAAGTATTGATAGAATTATCAGGAATCTCTCTTCCCTCATTACGTTAAGATAGTAAGCCTTTACTGCATTCAGGTAATCTTCTCTGATCTGGTCGGTTGTCATATTATTCAATAGTTTGATCTTAGTTCTTTTAATTCCCTGGTCATCATGGAACTGAATTTCAATGCCAGCTCTTCAGGTGTGTCTTGAAGAAAAGATTCATAATGAACCGGATCAAGTACCCTGATCTTAATATGATGTCTACTACTGAATATCATACCATGCTTTGGAAGGATATCACCTGTTCCGTCAATAAGGA
>Ga0307376_10003192_pt1 | contig 15408 bp, 23 predicted proteins | sample TR2MG_FD_202536 | JGI IMG/M metagenome (GOLD analysis project Ga0307376, IMG submission 202536) | Soil microbial communities from Risofladan, Vaasa, Finland - TR-2 | ecosystem: Environmental > Terrestrial > Soil > Coastal area > Acid sulfate soil | place: Finland: Risofladan, Vaasa | collected...
GTTGCCACCTTAGAGCCTGAACTTGTAGGCCCGCCAGTCCCACAAGATTATTTCACTCCCCCCAAAAAAAGCAGTATTAACCAGGACTTCGTAGATTCACTTATCGCCGGAGAGCATAAAGAGGTTCAGGACAATAAGGCTGTTGACGAAAAGAAAACCTACCCACCGCCTACGGAATTTCTGCGCACTAAAGAGGTCCCGGAGGTCTTGGGAGGAATCAAGAAAGTAAAAAGACCGAGATGGGAAGAAGCGAGGGACGCATCGGCAAGGGGATTGGCAGGGATGGGTTCGGCCGGCAAACAATTAATATCTTCTTTTTGGGCCGAACCGGCGAACATATACGGCCTGAAATATCCGAAAGCATCATCACAAGTAAAAGCAGATACTAAACGAGCCGATAAAGCGAGAGATGATGCCGAATTTCTATGGGAACTTTCAAAGAATCCCGCACTTGCTGCGCAGAACAAAGACTTAACGAGCAGGGGCCTTAATCTAATAATGGAAACTTTGCCCTATATCACGGCTACGACAGCCGGATATATAGCGGCAGGCCCAATGGGCGGCTTTGCAGTAGGCTCTATGGTCGAGGGTAATAGTGCATACCGAACCGCGCTCGACAATAAAGTACCGGAAGATAAAGCCAAGATGATTGGTGTTGGTGTGGGCGTTATTAGTGGTGCGATAGAGGCTTTTGGTGGCAAGTATGCTGAAGATTTACTGGTTAAAGCTACCTCAAAACTGAAAAATAAAGTAATGGCAGGTGGAGCTATATTCGGGATAGGTACTGTCATCGAAGCACTCGAAGAAGGTGGTCAGGAAATAGCCCAGCTTACAGGCGAGAGCACATACCGAGACATAAACTGGAAGGAAGCTACGAGCAGGATTTTAGGCTCGATGGCAGGCGGCGCATTTCTTGGCGGCGTAATGAAAGGTGGTGGTGTTGCTGTTAGAAAGGGTATCGAGCAAGCCAGAACTCACCAGGTGCCCGAAATGAACGAAACGGTTAAGCCATCTGCTGCTAAAGTAACACCCGAAAAGAGGACTCAGGCCATAGATTACGTCAAAGGCGTACTAAGCCAAGAGCAATACGCCACCTTAGACGAGAAAACTAAAGCTGAAATAGGCCAAAGGATGTTGGCTGAGCAGGGTGTGAAGGTGGAAGCGGAAGAACTTGTTAAAACACCCCCCACAGAGGCCAAATTAGCCCCAGAGAAGCCCACAGAGGCAATATCTCCCGAAGAGGCGGCCAAACGCCCGCCAGAGGCCAAAGAGGAAATCGCCCCCGTTATTGAGCCAGAAATAGGGGTAAAAAAAGAAGAAGTCGCTGGCGAGGTGGTAGAAGTAGCAGAAGAAGGTAAAGTAGGGATTTCTGAATTAAAGGATATTAGGTCTCGTCTCGATAAGGCTTATAAAGAAAACGATATTGGAACAGTGACGCGATTAAAGCAAAAACTACGAGGATTGCCAATTATTGATGATGCAACTCAGTTTGAACGAAATGCTTTGTTATTAGAATTGAACCGAGCAGTTCGTAAATTAGAAATCGAAATGGAGCATAAGACCGAAGCCCAGCCCCCTACCGTAGCTGAGCCAGAGGCGGCAGAAGCAGCAGAAGAAGCGGATAAAGGAAAAGTGTACCTTGAAGAAAGTTACAAAAAAGCTAAAGCGAAGTTTGATGAGTACCTTGATAGCACTAAAGACATAACTGCACAGGCGAGGCAGGCTTTCGGAGGTCATATATCTAAAGGATTGAAAAATCGAGCCCAGTCTGCCTTAAACAAACGAGATGTGTTAAATACTATCCAAGGAAGAAAAAAGCTCTACCTTGATTTGAGTAACTTAAAAGTTGTTGATAGTAAAGGGAACCCCAATTTTGACGAAATAAATCGTTTGCTTGGAAAGATGCACCTATGGGCAGACCCTGTGGACAAGTTTGATTATCACGGATTATCGTTTCCTGACGAGACTCCAATCGGCACAAAACTTGAAGGAATTGAGCATTTTATAAAAAGATATGCCAATAAACGAGAGCAAAAAATAGTCCTTGAAGCGTTAGCCCAGCCCCCCGCAGAGCCTACCGCCCAAGAGAAACAACCTTGGGAGATGACGAAGACAGAATTTAATGCAGAACGAAAGCGAATAGTCAATCTTGATAAAGAAAAATGGCAGTTGACAAAACGAGAAGCACGGATAACTAATCCAACTTTAGCTGTATCAAAAGACCTTATTGACGCTCATCATAAACTTGATGTTCAGCAAGCTCTCTCTGAAGGCAAGCCCATCCCCCGCGAAGTTCTCGAAGAATACAAAACCGAGAAATGGGCGCAAGAAGCCCTCAAGGAAGCCCCGAAAGCAGAGAAGGTAGTAGCCCCAGAAGCTAAGGAGATTAAATATGAAGAAAAAGCCATTACTGAGCCTGCCACAGAGCAAGTAAAGCCGAAGGGCAAGGCCCCGATATCAATACTCGGCGGAATACCGAAGGAAACGCCTGGACTGACTAAGGCGGAGGCCGAGCATCTGGGAAAACGTGAGCAAGCAGCTTTGAGGGCAGGCCAGAAGAGGGGTTATCCTATCGGCTATAAGATGGGGGCAAGAGAAATTCAAGAAAAGATGGACACCTTCAAGTGGCAGGTACGCGAGAAGGTGGTTGACATCAATAAAATCCGCAAAGAGATGTTCGAGTTGGTTAGAGAGAACCTACCGACCTATGAGCGGGGCAAAGTCAAGGTTATGGCCTTATTGAAATCAATTACCGGCCAAAAGACGGTCGAGGCTAATAGAAAGAAACTGGACAGGGCAATAGAGATGGTGAGTAAGTACGCTGAGGAGGCCCTACAGAGGAGCTTGCGATTTCAGATACTCAAAGAAGTAAAAAAGGCGAAACCGAAAAAGAAAAAAGGTATCTGGAAGGGAAAGTACACCGCCGATATACAAAAAACACTCACTTCCATAGGGGCTGGACTAAAAGCGAACCGGGACGAAGCAAGGGCCAGGATAGCAGAGAACATTACTAAATACGAAAATGGTCTGATGGATTACGTGGAGATGTTAAATAACAACGAGATGCTTAGTATGGTCGGCATAAGGGGGATGGCATCGGAAGAACTACAGCACGTTCTCAATACAATCAAATCGTTAAAAGAAACGGGAAAAACAATCCGTCAAGAACGGAGAGACAAAGAGACTGCCCGAATCAACGAGGAAAAGGAAAAGGCCATAAAAGTCATTACGGGCGGAAAAGGGCTAAAGCCGGGGGCAAAAAGCGTACCGAGGGGGGAGCTTGAGGCCCGCAAGACCTTTGTGGAAGTGGTTGCCAACTGGCAATACGGATGGCCGAACTATCTCGATAAGCTCAGTAAATTCGATAAGACCTCACAAATGTATGAAAGCGAACTGAGCAAATTTGGCGATAGGGTCTATGAAGCCTTCAACGAGGAGGTAAGGGGTGTAAGCGAGCAGGTTGAAAAGCTCTTTGAGAATTTCCAAAAGATATTCAGCGTGAAAACTCCAAGCCAGGTAAGCAAGATACTAAACGAGCAAAAACAGAAAGTAGATTTAGGCAGCTTTGAGAACGCTGACGGAGAAAAGATACATCTGAGCTTGACCAAGGGCCAGCTCATAAAGAAATACATGGAGTTAAAAGACTTTTCCCTTGAAGAAACATTCACGGGAGGCAAAACAGAAGAAGGTAAGTCCTGGGGTATGCGATGGACGGACGAGATAATAAGCGCCGTAAATAACGCCCTGACAGCACAAGAGAAGGCCTGGGGCGATTACCAGATGGCTTACTATCGGGAATATTACGATTCGGTAAATAAGGTATATCGGGACATTTACGGTGTCGATTTGCCTTTTAACCTTTTCTACAGTCCCATTGGAAGGGACATCGAGGCGGACATACCGGAAGTGGTTTTACTGGCAAAAGAAGCAATGAACTACGCCTCTACGATTACCGGGTCCCTGAAGAGCAGGACAGCGAACAGGCTGCCTTTGAAATTCAATGATGCCAACGCTGTTCTAATAAACCACATTATAGGCATGGAGCATTTCAAGGCGTGGTCGAAGCCGATAAGCGACTTACGCCGAATGTTCATGGACAAGAACATCCGGCAAGCCATAAGGCAGTATCACGGCAAGGGCATTCTCAAGCAGGTCGATGACCTTATAAACCAGATGGCGAAAGGTGGGGTGGACAAGAGCAAGGCCAATAAGGGAATTGATTTTTTGAGAAGAAACTTTACGAGGGCCATTCTTGGGGCAAAGCCGGTAATCGGCCTAAAACAAATTCCTTCCAACTTGGCATATTTGACCGAGATGTCTCTTGCCGATTATGTAAACGGTATCGCCGACTTTTGGAAGAACCCTGTAAGTAATGCTCATTTCTTAGCAGATAACTCTCAATATTTCAAGGAACGATGGAAGGCGGGGCATGAGAGAGATGTCAAATTCGCAATGAAAAAAGGTTACGCAAAAGTCCTTGCGGGTAAAGGCAACGCCTTGGACTGGTTCATGGCATTTATCAGGGCGGGAGACCAGTTTGCAACCATGCAGGGCGGATGGGCAAAATATAAAGCCGAAATAAAAGAGAAAGGCAAAGAAAAAGCACTTTTAGCGGCACAGAAAGCGACAGAGAAAACACAACCTTCATTCAGCACACAATCCCTATCTCCACTACAAAGAGGCGGCTCCTGGATGAAGCTAATGACAATGTTCCAGAACCAGCCGAACAAGTATTTCAGGATCATCGCCGACAATGCAAGGAATATGAGATATGGCCGGCAGAGTAAAGTCAAAGGCATTTCTAACCTGCTTATTGCATGGGTAATTCTACCGTGTTTGTTCCAGATGATAGCCGATGCCTTCCAGTTCAAGAATAAACATCAGTTAAGAGCATTTCTTTTAGGGCCTATCAATAACCTCTTAGTCATAGGCCAGATGGTAAATTCGATATGGGGCTGGCTCGCGGGAGAAGTGTACGATTACGAAGTAAGTCCTGTATTTTCAACCTCCAGAGATGTGCAGCTCGCAGTTACTAAAAGTGCCAAGATAGGCAGGGACGGAATGAATCCATTCAAAGATATTGATATGGATGATGTCATTAAGGCGGTGGAATATTATGGTCAGGCCGCAGGTAAAGTATCCGGCTTACCCACTCCTTATGCAGTACAGGCTGAAAGGTCTGTGCGTGCCCTTGCTACTCCAAAAAAAGACCGGCAAGAGAGGGCGAAAGACCGTATGCCGGGCTGGAGAAGGAGTCCGATGGCGGAATTAGTCTTTAGCCCCTGGGCTTTGAAGTCAGAGAGCAAGCTAAAAACAATGACAGATAAGGAATTACGGCAATACCGCAGGGATAACACTTATCAAAAAACGCAATATCCCAAGAGTAAGGGCATAATAAAAGGCAGACCCCATAAGGGCAAGGAGCAATTAGTAGCTGAGATAAACAAACTACTCAAAGAGAAGGCGGAATAATGTCAGAGATTGACAATAAAATATTGATGGGAATATTCGGTTTAATAGCCGGTTGTTATGCCTGGCTGATTAAGATTCTCCTGAACGGCAAAGGGGCAGTTACGACAGAAGAATTTACCCGCCACAAGGAATCCGTCCAGTACAAAGACAACTGTACTGAGATTGTCAAAAGAATAGATGAGAAGCTGGATTTAATTCTTAAGGAGATAAGCAAATGAAAGAGGATCCGAAAAAAATAGAAGGTTATCGGAAGATGGGCATAGGAATAAGTGCTATAGCTGCCTTGTCTCTTGCCACGATAGATTTCAAAACAGCAGTCATTATTGGGATAATTGCTTGTGTTGGTATAGTTGCCCAATCCATATTAGATAACAATAAGGAGAAACCAAATGTGGAAAAAGCTAATAGTATTGTTAATAGTTTTGCTGATTAGCGGTTGTAACAGCAAAGTACAGATGTCGTCGGAGTACAGGCAGGTTACAGAAATGTCGGCTATTAACGTGGCGGAGCTTAACAGAAGGTGTCAAGATGGCGATTCTGAGGCTTGCAAGGAAGGTCTAAGCGAGGCGTCTGAGACCCTAAGCCTGTTAGTTGACGCATTACACGGAAGGAGCGACTAATGTCCTTAGAGAGCTTAATAGAGAGCCTTCCTGACGAATATAAGGAGATGGCACAGCGATATTTGCCTATATTCATAAACTCCACCTTTGATGATTTGGAACAGTGGGTAGCTCTGATTGCGATAGGCAACTGGCAGGAAGCCTATGGAACGGTAGTTCGCAAAATGGACACAGAGGTATTGCTGGATGAACAGGGCAGATGCAATGAGCAACTACGTGCACTCAATAAAAAGAATGCCGATTATATGGAACTTCAGCGAGAGATGATACGCAAGGCACTTTTAATCGGCTTGCTTGCTCTGAAAAAAGAAATTGTAGATTAGATACAGTCTTTGTTAAAGGCCGACTTTACGATTCATTTCCGTCATTCGTACTTATTTCTTAGGCCACGGATATTCTCTTACGGGTCGTCCGTACTGGTCCATGTGGACTCCAGGCCCATAAGCATTTTGTGTAATTTTTAGATGTTCGTCGGGCACTCCGCCAAAGTCTGGTTTCAGCGTAACGGCTTGACCATATTGATTCATGTGTATGTTAGGCCCATAGGCGTTTAGTTGTAATCCATTTGAATTGGGGATAGATGGATTTTTTTGGGCAATTGAACTTCCCTTGGCAGTAGTTTTGAGCACCCACCAAGCACCATCTCCGATTGTTGACAAAAACCCTTTCTTTGCTTGCTGTTCTTCGCATCCGGCAATAAAAATAAAAACGAGTGCTATGAGTAGTATCTTTTTCATTATTTCTCCAATTATTAGAAGATTATATTTGACATATTAGTAAAATATATCCAATATAGCATAAATCAGACTTGCGATATAAACAAAGCGACTTGCGGAAACCGCGAGTCTGACATAACCCTTTACATACAAGGATGTTAGACAATGAGAAAGAAGCACGCCCGAATCTTTGACTTCGACAAAGAGCTACACATCAACCAAATTACGCAGATTTTGAGGACTTCCGACTCTGCTTACGTTTCTTCTTTGAGGAATCGCTTGCAGCTCCGCTTTCATCCTCGGCAGCAGCTTGAGCCTGCACTTCCTCTGAAATTCGTGAAAGTGCCTCTGGTATCCTATCGCGACAAACATGCTCTTGGATAATAGGGTCTTGTAAATACCACCACTTTGCAAGATTGTAGAATAGCTCTCTCTGATTAACGAACCTATTTTTCCCGCAATACGCAGTGAAGATTTTAGCAAAATCACCTGGAACTCTCGCGCCAATTTGGATTAGGGTCTTTTCTTCCCAATTATCTTCCCAATTTTTTTCATTTTTTTTCATGCTGTAACTATCGTACAAGCATCGACTTACGAATATCAAAGATATTTTTAGTTATTTTATGTTAATTTATGCTTGACATTAGTTAATGTATGCACTACAATGTTGACGATAGAAATATGGAAGCTTGAGAGTTATTCAAGGACGGATTTATGAGCAAGAAAAGCAAAATGAGAAAACCAGCAAATGCAACAGGACTTAATTCCGACAGGCCAGGAGATGTAAAGGCACTTAAAAACCTTCGAGAGTTAGTTGAGGTTGTGCCAGGCTGTTCAGATGTTACAGGTGCTTTGCGTTGGTTATGCGAAGATGAAGTACCGCTAATTATTGAAAAATACAAGAGGCTCAAGAAGGCTTTGAAGGCAAGCTAAGAGGAAACAAGGACGATGGAGCGTCAAGTACCGCAAAAATACAGGCGTCAATATGAACGGGCAATGGCAAGAAAGAGCAGAAAAGCGGCAATCAGGAGTTTTTGCATTGAATGTGTTGGCTACCAAGAAGTTGAGGTCAAACTTTGCACGGATAAAGGATGCCCGTTGTATCAGTACCGACTCAATGGATAAATTTTAACCGCGAAAAACAGGGTCAAAATGGCGCAGAATGGACAAACATATACTATGAGAGCACTAATATCCATTTTGTTAAAAATCGCCATTTGTTTAGTCTTTTTCATCTATGGCTGTGCAAGCCAGCAGGAAAGGGCGGCAATCAGACCAAGCCCCAATTCGTTAAGGTGGATATTCTTGGCTTCTCACATTAAAAATTACTTCAATACGGATATGACTGTTGAAGAAATAGCGGCCGGATTGGAAGCCGATTTTTCATATCATGAATATCTAAGCGAAGGATTCGTTTGGGATATACCCCCAAAATAGGATTAAATAAAATGGCAACCCTTACAATCCAGCCCGCCAAACAAAAACCAGACTCACCGGGGTTCTTCTGGAGTTTCTCCGAGGGTTGCCGCTCCGGTGAGTTTTTTATTTGTCGTTGTTTTGGGAAACCTAAAACTGCTGAAGCCAATGCCCTCCTCATAGCCGTCGCCCCTGATTTACTGAAATTGTGCGTAGAATTAGTGCAATTATGTGGCGGTTGGCGAGAAGTTATTGCTGAATTGGATGATATGCCGAAAAGTGAAGTTCTTGGCAAAGCAATGTGGGCGTGTCTTGACCAAATAGATATATGGAAGAAACAGACCAAAGCTGTCATAGCAAAGGCAGAGCCGGGTATACTTAAAGCCTGCGACCGTATCGACAGAGCCAAAGCCCTCAATGCTGAACTGCTGGCAGCGTGCGAAAGAGGATACCAACGACTTCTTGAATTAGGCCAAGGAGAATCTACGCAAACAGTGAAGATAATGAAAGCTGTCATAGCAAAGGCAGAGCAGGGCGGGGAGTAAAGAGATACGTTCATTGACAAGTTAATAGAGAGGCTTGAAACAGTTTGGTTAGCTTCGCGTTGACTTACAACGCTTGACTTTGTGATGAGTCGGGGGTATATTTGCCCCCGGCTTGTCGCTATGGCAACAGAAAGGAGAAAAAATATGAGCCAAATGCGAAAGCTAACAGAAGTTCTTGAGGAGTATCTATCAAAGAACCGGGATTTGAAATGGAACACCAGAAGGTCTTATAGCAATGCTTGGAGAAATCTTATCGAAGCAATCGGAAACAAGGATATATCAGATGTAAACTCAAATGACATTGAGGATTTCCGGGCATTCCTATTTGAAATTGACTTAAAGCCGGGTGCGGTAAAATCAATCTTGAAGAACACCAGCCCCGTAATGAATTGGGCGAAGCGCAGAGGATACCGGCAGGGCGATCCATTCGACGGCCTGAGACTTCCGAGAGTACCCAAAAGGGAGATACGAGTCTATAGTGATGCTGAACTGTGCGTAATGCTGGCAAGTGCTAACATATTGTGGCAGGCCAGAATAATTACGGCAGCATCGGCGGGACTCCGCAAAGGCGAAGTCTTAAATCTTACTGTGGACGATGTGGATTTCGACAAAGGGCATATCAAAGTCCAGACCAAAAGAGAAACGAAGCATACCTGGTTGTGGAGTCCGAAAAGTTATGAGTGCCGGCAAGTGCCATTATCCGAACAACTTAACAATTTGCTTGTTAAGATTATGGTTGAGTTGCCGGACGGCCAACCATATCTGATGTTATCCGAGAAAAGATATTGGGGAATCCAGCACCTACGAGAGATTGGACAGATGCAGGAAAGAGTAAAATATACTCCCGACGAGAACTTTAGGCCGTTTAGACGATTACTGGACAGAGCAGAAATAAGAAATGGCTGCTTTCACGACTTGAGGAAAACAGCCATTACGCGGTGGTTACTTACCGGATTAGCCCCACAGGAAGTTCAGAAACTGGCGGGGCACGCCGACATTGAAACCACCATGAAGTACTACGCAGCGTGCCGAAACGATATAGTTTATCGGGCACGCCTTACAATCGGGGCGACAGGACTTGAACCTGCGACCTCGTGACCCCCAGAAGTACATAAAAGTCATGGGGTAAAGTCAAGCGGCTATAGCGACAAGTCTATTATCGGGGCAATGGGTGGCGGCGTGTGTGAAACGCATTCCAAGTGGTAATCATAGCCCAAATGAGCCTAAGACCTAAAAGGTCATGGAATTGGGCAACAGGTAACTTATCCGTTACCTGTTGCCCTGATATTTACGGATGGCGGATGAGCGCAGGCCGTAACGTTACATCAAATATGCGCAGGCTCCCGTCTGCATCCGTCATCTTTTTTCGAGCCTCATAAGAGCCTGTCGGTCACTCCTCTCTCAGTAGCCAACACGAATCGGCAGGCTCTTTATTAAGCATCCCTCCTCCTTTCGACTTGGGGTCAAGGATGACAAAGGCTTTGGCCCCAATGTCTTTTATTAACCTTTAACTGAAAGGGTAGAAATGATTGATTTATTACAAGGCATAGCAATCGTATGTATTGCATTATCTCAAATAATACATATTTGGGGACACATAAAAAGAGGTATTTGATTAACTCGGATTACAGGTAAGAGGAAACCATAAACAGTCAAGGAGATTAGCGGAGAAAAGAGAGGATTGATTATGAGTAAGTTGACAGAACTAAAAGGCGAAGTCGTAACGTTGAGGAACAAAATCAAGAACAACAAAGCCACTTTGCAGGATGTGTTGGACTTGAACCGTAAAAGAAAGTTGGTCGAGAAGATGCAGCGATTTTTCATCAAGACATCCATGTGGCTTTTGGTCAGTGCTGTAATTTTCGTATCCGGTTGTCAAACGATGCGTGGCGCATTAAACGACTCGGCTTGGCTTTTACAGAAAGGTGCGGATAACATCCGACCGGCACAGGAGAAATAGAAGATGTGCGATGAGATGACGGAAAAGGAAAAAAGTTACGAGCCAATCAGATTGTTGCAAAATGATTTAGAACATAAAAGAAGAGTATGGTTGGAAAAACACGGATGGAGCGAATCGTGTGATTTTCCTGATTCCTGTTGGCGATGGTGTAAAGAGATAGACGGTAAACTAATGATGTGCAGTCAAGCTACAGCCATAAAAATTGAACTTTATTTTGTTATTGAATGAGTACGGGTATCAATCGGCGGTGAACATGGAAACCAAGGGAGTCCGAGCAAAAAGGAACAGCATGGCCAACGGAGGGCCACCCGCCGCTTTATTAGGAGAATGTTATGGAAAGAGAAATCATAGATAAATTATTTCTCGAATTATCACAAATTACAGGGGCAAAAACATCTGAAGAGCTACGGCTTGAGCATAATATGAAAATCCTTAAAGACCTTCTTAGAGAGGCACAATGTCCAGACATATTGCATTGTGATAATGGCATAATTACTAATACTTTTAACAATGATAAATCTCGCTGTGTGTGGTGTGTAAAAAGAGAGCAAGCCGTGAAAGGCTAAGGAGAATGTTATGCAAAAGACAATTTATGTAACAAGAGATTCCAAAAGATATGGTTATCATTTTTGGTCAAAGAAACCTAAATATCATAGTCGTATAAGTGGATATTCGCGTAATATGCAAAGATGGAGATTCATCTTTCATCTGCTTGCAAAGGATATGTCCATGAAATTTTAGGCAAACTCTTAATCAAGCGCGGCATGAAGAAACTCACTATCAAGATTGAGGATGTGGAATGACCATAAGATACTTCGGACATCATAGTTTTATAACCTGGACAGAGGCAGACCTTCGGAAAGAGAGGCTATATATAATGGATGATTACGATTACGTATGTACGACTTGCGGCAATAGAATCAAAGTGCCATTTGACCAATTCCATCCGCCAGATGTATGTAATGAATGTGGAGATGCCTTGTCTTATCTATCTAAAGAAACGATTGAAGAGAACGAACGAATCAATGCGAGGGAATCATAATGAATATACGCACTATTTTTACATTTTTAGTTGGGCTGGCGATTATTGTGGCGGCAGCGACCTGGTGCTATTGCGCGCATTCTGCCGCCACAAGCCCGACCATCAGAATGAAAGTTACTGCCTATTGCCCCTGTAAGAAATGCTGTGGCAAATGGGCGGATGGCATAACGGCCTCTGGTGCGAAGGCTCAGGGTAAGCTGATAGCCGCGCCCAAAGAGATACCCTTCGGCACCTGGATAAACGTGCCTGGCTACGGTTGGGCGGAGGTCAAAGACAGAGGCGGCTCAATTAAAAGAAATCGGCTCGATGTGTTTTTTGAAAGTCATCAAGAGGCTCTGGAGTGGGGAGTAAAGTATTTGGAGATAGAGCAATGAGACCATACAGAGGCTTAACCAAAGACGGCAAGTGGGTGTATGGATGGTATATACCTAATCGCATTGCTATTCCAGCAGTTGATGGAACAGTTTATCATTATGTCGAAGTCATCCCTGAAACAGTAGGTCAATTCACCGGCCTCAAGGACAAGAACGGCAAAGAAGGATGTCATCATGATTTGATTCTTAATCCACACCGTAACAGTGGTAAACCAATCGAAATAATATGGGAAGATGGTGGTTGGCGGGGTTTATATGTCGGCGTAGAACATGGCCGTTTTACCTATGGTTTGAATTCAGTTTCAATGTCTATGTCTGAAATCATCGGCAACATCCACCAGAGCCCAGACCTATTGGAGAATAAGCAATGAAATTACCAGTATGGCCAAAAGACGAGCGTGGAATTATTGACGAAGATGGTGTTTTTGTCTGCTTCGCAAATTCTACGGAAGATAGAGATTACATCGTCCAGGCCATCAACAGCCACGAGCATGAGAATGTCATTGAGGATTTTATTGAACAGATTAAAGAAAAAGGCTTAGAGCAAGCCCTCAAAGAAACGGAGAATAAGAAATGAAATGCCAAAAGCTAAAATGCAAATGGAGCCAGTGCGAAGGCGCCGAAGAAGTATATTCAACTGAATGTGGTAGAATGTTTGAGTTCACTAACGATGGCCCTACAGAAAACCATTTTGCGCATTGTCCTTATTGTGGCGGCATATTAGTTAATCTTATTGAGCAAGCCTTCGAAGAGGAGAATAAGAAATGAACTGTCCAAAAACACCAATTAAAGCACCAAAAAAGTGTTTAATATGCAATGCAAAATATTCTGGTGGTCATTGCTTGCGGTCTCAACGAATGAGAGAGGGTATGAGAGTATTCTACAAATGCGGCGCTTCGATGAGCGTTACAACTTTGGATAAAGAATGCGCAGTCTATCAAATATTATTCAAGAATTGCGAGCACGCCCTCAAAGAAGCGCTCAAAGAAGCGGAGAAAGAATGACTCAACTGACCTTAGCTTTTGGTGGGATACATTTTGCAAGGCTCGAATATTCGCCAAGATTGCAGAGAGTTCTAAAGTATCTCACAGACAAAAAACCTCATTCGACCAGAGATATAGTCAGAGAGGCTAATGTTTGTGCAGTTAATAGTTGCATAGATGAATTGAGACAAAACGGCTTCAATATAAAGTGTGCCCGAAAGGGCAATGTTTGGAGATACCAATTATTATGAGCACCGGATGTCCAGATTGCGATAGAGTTCAAGCCGCAACAGGAAGTGTTGCGCAATTATGTCCTAAACATACTTTAGAACGCCTGAAAAGGGTTGCCATTCTCGCCCAAAATAAATACCTCGAAGAACTCAAAGAACAATCAAGAAAGGGAGCAAACAAAGAAGTGAAGAAGAAATGAAAGTCGTCGAATGCATACAAAATTCAGAAGAATGGTTTGAAGCAAAGCTCGGCGTTGTTTCGGCCAGCCACTTCCACAAAGTCCTTAACAAGAAAGCCGGTCGGGGCTTGTATATGCGGAAACTTGCCGCCGAGAGGCTAACAGGCTTCCGCGATGGAACTTCTTATACGGACAAGATTATGGACAAGGGCTACGAAACAGAGGCTGAGGCACGGAGATATTACGAAACAGTAAATGATTGTTCCGTAGAACAGATTGGATTTGCTATGCGTGATGAATGGGTCGGCGGTAGTCCCGATGGTTTCGTGGGCGAGCCCGGCCTCATTGAGATTAAGTGCCCTTTATCTTCTACTCATATCGAATACATTTTAAGTGGGAAGATGGCATCTGTCCATAGACCGCAGGTACAGGGCTTGTTGTGGGTAACAGACCGGCAATGGTGCGACTTTGTGAGCTACGACCCAAAGGTGTTATCGCAGCCAATGTTCCCTGTGCGTGTGGAGCGTGATGAAGAATATATCAAGATGCTGGCTGGCAAGGTCGGCTTATTTGTAAACGAGTTAAAAGCAATGATAGCCCAAATAGACGATGGCTCATTCTGAAAGGGAAAGCTATGGAAGAGATACAAAAAATCGAATCACCGCTTATGGTAGCAGCAGAATTGGTTAAGGCTGATGGCAATATGGATGTAGGAAAGCTGAAAGAATTGCTGGATTTGCAGGAACGCTGGGACGCTACCCAGGCAAAAAAGGCTTATGTGCAGGCAATGGCGGCGTTCAAGGAAACCCCGCCCGAAATCGAAAAAGACAGGACTGTAGAATATGGAACCACAAGCTACAAACACGCAACGCTCTATAATGTAACAACCAAGATTAACACTGAACTCAGTAAGCACGGTCTTACGGCCTCGTGGGTGACAAGCCAGGCCAACGGCTCTATTAAGGTCACGTGCAAGATTACTCATATAATGGGACACAGCGAGGAAACTTGTTTGTCCGCTCCGCCTGATGCGACTGGCAGTAAAAACGCCATCCAAGCCATTGGCAGTACAGTAACCTACCTTCAAAGGTACACGGTTTTGGCTTTAACGGGACTTGCAAGTTACGACCAAGATGATGACGGCATTGCGGGGGCAAATAATAAGAATGGCAAGGAAACGCCAAAAGGTAAGCAGAACGCCATAGTCGAGCAAGCCTTCTTTGAGTTTGAAACAGAAAATCAAGAATACCTGAATGGAAACCCCGGCTTCGCTTTCGATATAGAAAAGTTTACCGCGGCGATAATCAAGCACAAAAAAAGATTGCCAACCCCTAAAGACAAAGACTGCATAAAGAAGATTCTCGATGTAGTCAAGCCGGAAGAAGTTTCAGTATGGCAGGAACCGCCAGAGGCGGAGATATAATATGAAACATTGTTATAAAGACTTCAATTTCAGGCAAAAGACGCTTGGAATTATTGAGCAAGCAAACGAGATTATCATCGAGTACGCCGCCGAGGGATACGACTTGACGCTTCGGCAATTGTATTATCAGTTTGTCGCGCGGGACATCATCCCTAACAAGCAAAGTGAGTACAAAAAGCTCGGCTCGGTCGTCAATGATGCTCGACTTGCAGGATTGATTGACTGGAATAGCATTGTTGACAGGACACGAAAACACGAGAAGAACGGCCACTGGGATAGCCCAGCGCAAATTATTGCAGAGTCCGCCGAATGTTATGGTATAGACACAAGAGCCGACCAAGATATCTATATTGAGGTTTGGGTAGAAAAGGATGCCCTCGTTGGCGTGATTGAGCGAGCTTGCGAACCTCTTGACGTGGGATATTTATCTTGCCGGGGGTACGTTAGC
>Ga0307376_10003193_pt1 | contig 15406 bp, 19 predicted proteins | sample TR2MG_FD_202536 | JGI IMG/M metagenome (GOLD analysis project Ga0307376, IMG submission 202536) | Soil microbial communities from Risofladan, Vaasa, Finland - TR-2 | ecosystem: Environmental > Terrestrial > Soil > Coastal area > Acid sulfate soil | place: Finland: Risofladan, Vaasa | collected...
GTCTCGCCGACGCCCTTGCCCAAATCGCACTGGGCCTTGGCATTTCGCGACGCCACATCCCGGGGAACCAGGTTCCCGAAACTGGGGTATTTGTTTTCAAGGTAATAATCTCTTTCAGATTCGGGGATCTGGTTCGATGGCCGTTTGTCTCCGGGCGTTTTCGGCACCCAGACGCGACCGTCGTTTCGCAGACTTTCACTCATGAGGGTCAGTTTGGACTGGTAGGTTCCATGTACCGGAATGCACGTCGGGTGAATCTGCGTGTAACAGGGATTGGCGAAAAAAGCGCCTTTTTTATAGGCCCGATACGTGGCACTCACATTGGAGGCCATGGCATTGGTTGAAAGATAAAAAACATTGGCATATCCGCCGGTGCACATGACCACGGCATCGGCGGCGTGGCTTTCGATGTCACCGGTGACCAGATTTCTCACAACAATGCCCCTTGTCTGTCCGTTGATCACCACCAAATCCAGCATTTCCCGGCGAGAAAACAGGGTGACCCGGCCGGCCGCCACCTGTCGCATCAATGCGCTGTATGCTCCCAATAGAAGCTGCTGTCCGGTCTGACCTCTGGCGTAAAACGTTCTGGAAACCTGAGCACCGCCAAAACTTCGATTGGACAAAAGACCGCCGTATTCGCGCGCAAAGGGAATCCCCTGGGCAACACAATGGTCGATAATATGATTGCTGACCTGAGCCAGGCGATATACATTGGCTTCTCTGGACCTGAAATCACCGCCCTTGATGGTATCGTAAAAAAGGCGCCGGACACTGTCGCCGTCATTTTGATAGTTTTTGGCGGCGTTGATTCCGCCCTGGGCGGCAATGCTGTGGGCACGCCGCGGGCTGTCCTGAACACAGAAATTTTTTACATAATAGCCGAGTTCGGCCAGTGAGGCGGTGGCTGAACCACCGGCAAGACCGGTACCCACCACGATGATACTATATTTTCTTTTGTTGGCCGGATTGACGAGTTTAAGTTCAAATCGGTGTTTATCCCATTTTTCTGAAAGTGGCCCTGAAGGAATGTTTGCGTCAAGCATGATGGTTATCTCCTTATACTAATAGCGAAACATAAACCGGAATAAAACCAAACCCGATCCCGACAATCAGACTGAATACAAGACTCAGCCCTCTTAAAAAAGGTGTGTATTTCGGATGATTGGCGCCAAGGGTCTGAAATGCACTCCAAAATCCATGGCTGACATGAACCGCCGCAATGATCATGGCAAACGTATAAATCAAAACATAGCTGGGCTGTGCAAATGCATTTGATACAATCTGAAAAATGGTGGTATGGGTTTTATCCACAAAATGAAAGTTGAACAGGTGGTAAATAACAAACAACAGCAGAATAACGCCGGTGTACGGCATGGTTGCCGACCCCAGCGTTCGGCCGCCCGCTCGTTTATTGACGGCATATCGTTCGGGTCTGGCTTTGAAATTCTGATAAAAAAGGAGCAAACCCGTAGAAATATGGATAACGGCAAAAATTAAAAGCCCCCATTCCGCCAAGTTAAGGAGGGGCCCTAAAGAATGGAGATGTTCTGAATAGGAATTAAAAACATCTTTACCCATAAAAAGGGTCAGGTTTCCGGCAAGATGCAACACCAGAAAAACACAGAAAAAAAGGCCGGTGACAGACATCATCAGCTTTTTTCCTACAGAACTCCCGAAGGTATTGGTGATCCAATTCATTTTTTCCTCCGATATGTTGAACACATTAGCACGTCAATGACGTGCTACAAAATAACCCGTTTCTTTTTCAAAAACATCATAAAAATATAAAAGAAAAAACCTATTTATTTTTACTGGAACTGTCAACATAATTATCGAGCCACCAAGCATCCCATTCCGTTTTCATAATACTTTCTGCAAGGTTTTGACCCGTTTTGGTTTCCAAACGCTTCAAAACATAAGGGAGCCACTTTTTTGGCGGCTCATAGCCGATGTCCGAAAGGGCTTTTAAATCAAGAATGAGTGCGAGTTGATCTGCATCATGGGCAAGCTTGGACTCCATGGACTCGCGGGCGTTAAATTCCGCTATCAGATCGGAAAGTGTCGTTCCAAACGGTAGTTTCCGGGTTATTTCGTTCATGGCCTTATTTTCATCTGCAATCACATATTTTTTCTGCACATAATTAAGGTCACCCGTTTTTGCCTCCGGAAGATCATGCACCAGACACATGGCGATCAGCCTGAGTGCATCGACATCCGGTTCCATTTGAGCCATGACAAACGCAATGAATGAAACGCTAAATGAATGCTCGGCCACCGATTCCTTGCCGGCACCCAAAAAATGGTAACCAGATCTGGGGATTTTTTTTAAGATGTTTGCTTCAAACAGTAGATTTGCGATATGTTTCATAGAAACTCCCTTATCCGTTCAACGGATTGCTCATAAATTATAACTCCAGACACGTAGACGTCAAAGTGAAGCGGGGGAGCGTACCCCCTGAACACGTACATCTTTTTATGGGGTACGACAGTGAACCCATAACATCGGCACCCGGTTTTTATGTGTATTTGCAGGATGTTCCAAAAGCAACATAAAAATGAGCGACCGTATGAAGGGCAAGCAAATTTCTTGACACAAAACCCAGATTCAGATAGTTTAAAAAATTAGGAAATAGCGTTTCCGAACTTTGGGTGGACAAGATTTTTTTTTAATACAACCGTATGAACAACGGAGCTTTTTTTATGAATTCTACAGATTTAGATATCCTCAGTATGATCCTGCATGCCGGGCCAATGGTTAAATGTGTACTGCTGCTTCTGCTGTTTTTTTCAGTCACATCCTGGGCGATCATGATAATGAAATATCGCTATATCCGGACGGCATTCTCAGAGTCGGCTGAATTTATAGATTATTTCTGGACAAGCAGGAACCTTTCCAATGCTTTTGCAAAGGCCAAACAGCTGCACGGCAGCCCCGTTGCCAAGATTTTTCGTGTTGGATATATGGAGCTTAATAAATTGAGCCGGGCCGGCAGTCCAAAAACATCGGAATCAAAATCTTCATCAGGAGCTGAAAACACATCCCTAAGCTCAAGATTCACCGGAATCGATAACGTCAAACGCGCCTTGCGCCGGGCAATTAACAGCGAAACCACCCGCATGACTCGAATGGTCCCTTTCCTTGCAACAACCGGAAACATAACGCCATTCATCGGTTTGTTCGGGACCGTATGGGGCATCATGAGTTCTTTTCATGGTATCGGCCTGAAAGGTTCAGCGAGCCTTGCCGTCGTCGCTCCGGGAATTTCAGAAGCACTGGTCGCAACAGCGGCCGGGTTGGCGGCTGCAATCCCGGCGGTTATCGCCTTTAATCATTTTATGCAGAAGATAAGAATCCTCGATTCTGAACTGCAAAATTTTTCCGCCGATTTTTTGAATATTATCGAACGGGATATAATTACATAAGGGAGAAGCTTCCATGGCACTCGGAACAAACGGCGACCGCCTAATGTCTGATATCAATGTAACACCGTTTGTTGATGTTATGCTCGTTCTTCTGGTTATCTTTATGGTCACTGCACCCATGATGATGCAGGGTGTAGATGTTGCGCTGCCTGAAACAACTTCACAGCCGCTGGCCGCAAAAAAAGAAAATCTTATCATCACCATCAACAAGAAAAATGAAATATATATCAATAATTATCAGGTCGAGATCGATTTTCTTCAGGAAAAACTCAAAAAAATTTTAGAAGGCAGTTTGGAGCGGGAAGTGTATCTTCGGGCAGACCGGGAAATACCTTACGGGTTTGTGGTCCGTGTTATGTCTGAGATAAAAGCGGGAGGGGTCGAAAAACTGGGCATGGTAACGGAACCGATTCAGCAGGATAAAAAAGGCAACGAACAAAAAGCAAAAAGCTGATGAATCAAAGGACACATCCCCATCATTATTTAGACCGAGAAGAGGAAGATGAACGCCGGACATTATTTTGGAATTTTACCGCTTCTTCTGTGTTTCATTTGATTGTTTTTGCGGTTCTGATCTTTGCACCCGGCTATGCGAAAGGGAGAAAGCCTTCCCTGTCTTTCATAAATGTCAGCATTGTAACACTGCCTTCTCAGGGGGAAATGCCCCTTCCGGAAAAAAAGAACGCTGTAGAATCCACGAAACCGTCGGTAACGGAGAAAAAAGCGCCAAAGATTTCCACTAAAACCACGCCTGAAGCCGTTAGCAAGCCTTCCACATCCATTTCTCTGGATCCCAAGAAGAAGGTTAAAACATCTCTTAAAAAGAAGACATTCAAAACTGAAAAGGTGGTTAAGAGTGCCATAGACCGAATTGAAAAAAAAGTTGACGAATCGAGACCCGATCAGATCAGACAGGCGATTGCCCGCCTTCAGAAGCAGGTGGAAAAGACCGGACCGATAGACCTTAAAAATCAACAAAATATCAGGGGTTCGGGAATCCCGGGGGGAACCGGAGCCGACAGTAAGAAAGTTTTGGAAGTCATCGATATCTATCGAATCGAAATTGCATATCGGATTCAGAAAAACTGGGCATTTTCCGATCAATTGGCAGGGGGCCGCACCGATCTTGAAGCCTGGGTTGCAATTAAGGTGATGAAAAACGGAGAAATAAAAGATGTCTGGTTTGATAAAAGGTCGGGAAACAGCTATTTTGATGACGCTGCCAAAAATGCGATTATGAAGTCGAATCCACTTCCCCCGCTCCCATTAGCCTATGTGCGGCCCTATTGTGAAGCCGGTTTTCACTTTACGCTTTCGGGAATAAGTAAATAATACAGATTTTCGTTTCTGATTTAAGGAGTTTGATATTGCTATGAGAAATTGCTGGATTAAATTTTTTGGGCTGATGGTAATAATGTCTTTTTGGGCGGTACCTGGAGTGGCCCGAGCCGGATACGATTATGTTGACATTTCCCAACCTTTTTTAAGAAAAATTCCCATCGCAGTACCATTGTTCAAGAAGGTTTCTTCGGGTCATGAAACCGACCAATTATCAAAATCAGCATCTGACCTTCTCGCTGAAACATTGGAGTTTACAGGATATTTTAAATTTATTGACCGTGAAGCCTTTTTGGTCAACCCACAGACGGATGCCGCCTTTGCCAACGTCAATTTCCATGACTGGACCAGCATCGGCGCAGAGCTTCTGGTAACCGGCGGTGTTCTGGTCCAGGACAACCTTGTGGAAATAGAGCTCCGACTCTACGATACCTTCAAAGAAAAATTGTTGGTGGGAAAAAGATACAAAGGAAATATTGCGGATGAACGAAAGATAATCCGTCGCTTTTGTAGCGAGGTGATATATACCCTGACCGGTGACAGGGGAATTTTTGACACTGAAATCGCATTCGTATCTACAGGTTCGGGTAACAAGGAGATTTATATCTGTGAATTTGACGGATACAATCCCCGGCAGCTTACACACACCAACAGTATCACCCTCTCGCCGGCCTGGTCATCGGACGGGGAATGGATTGCCTATACCTCTTATGCAAAGGGCAAACCCGATCTTTACATAAAAAATTTGAGAGAAAATCGCGGCTATGTCGTTGCAAAACAAGGTATTAATACAACACCGGCCTGGTTTCCCAACAAATTCGAGCTGGCTGCGACCCTTTCATTTTCAGATGATCCTGAAATTTATCTATTGACCGGAACGGGGAAAATTATTAAAAGGTTAACTTATAACAAGGGTATTGATGTATCGCCCACTTGGTCTCCGGACGGCAAGTCTATCGCGTTTGTTTCAAAAAGGTCTGGAACCCCACAAATTTATATCCAAAATGTAGATTCCGGGCAGGTAAAGCGATTGACATTTCAGGGACGATATAATACACAGCCCGCCTGGTCGCCCAAAGGAGATAAAATGGCATATTCAGGAATGGAAAATGGCCATAACGATATCTTCGTGATCGGGTTTGACGGCAAAGATCCGATTCAATTGACCCATAACGAAGGTGACAATGAGTCGCCTTCCTGGTCTCCAGACGGGAATCTTATCGTTTTCGCTTCAACACGGGAAGGGCCTTCCAGGATCTATGTCATGACGAGCTATGGAACCGACCATAGACGCTTACTTGCGTTGAAAGGTCGACAGACAGAACCAAAATGGTCACCAAGAATGGTCAACAAATAATTTATAAATACATTAAAAGGAGAAAAAAATGCAAAAAAAATTGTGGATAATTTTGGCCATGGTATTTGTAATTCCCGGTTTGCTGTTCACCGCTTCATGTTCAAAGAAGGCTGTCAAAGAGGACACCTCTTTATCCCAACAGGCCCAAGATGAAGCTGAAAAAGCTGCTGCTGAAAAAGCAAGACAGGAAGAATTGGCCAGACAGCGGGCCATAGAAGAGGCGGGCCTCAAGGAAGAAGCGATACAAAAGGCGAAAGATAACTTCTTAAATGAAGATATCGGCTTCGAATTTGACAGCGCCGTTTTGACGCCGGAGGCACAAGAAATATTAAAAGTAAAAGCCGAATGGCTCCATAACAATGCTAACGTCAAGTCTACCCTCGAGGGACACTGCGACGAACGTGGCACCCTTGAGTACAACCTTGCTCTGGGTGAGAGACGCGCCTCAAGTGCAAAGTCTTTTCTGGTAGACCTTGGGATTCCGGCATCGCGCTTAATCACCATAAGCTATGGTGAAGAACGTCCGGTAGACCCCGGCCAGAATGAAGCGGCCTGGGCAAAGAACCGAAGATGCCATTTTACCATTAACTGATAGGATACCCGAATAGCGTCAAAACTCAATTCGGCGTTATCCGTTATTCGGGCTGGCGACCATAACCGGCAAGCGACGGACGGGCTGTCGCTTGCCGGCGATTTCCATGAAATTGACGTTTTACGGGTTAAATTCTTACCATGAAAAATACGGTATTAATGGTTCTGACCTGGATGATAGTTTTATCCGGGTGCGCGCTTCAGCAGGATGTAATCTCGCTGGACGACCGCTTGGCGCAATCGGAACGCCGCTATGCCGAGGCCGAGCAAAAGAACAAAAACCTTGAATCAAAACTATCTGAATACGGCAAATCTCTGGATAAGGATGATAAAGATCTTAGAAGTAAAACCGCCAGTCAAAGTGCAATGATTGACAGCCTTAGAGAAGAGATCCGAGTTTTAAGTGGAAGACTCGAAGAGGCAGAATACTTCTTAAAACAAAAAATACAGGCTTTTGAAAAATCGTCAGAGGTCATTGATAAGACCACAAATTCAAATAAAAACCGTATCGCACGTCTAGAGCAGTATTTGAATTTTGAATCAACAGCGTCCGGTCAAAAAAGCATCGCGGATTCAGGCAAGACATCCGAAAAGCAGGTTGAAAACCAACTTTCTGAAGATGGGATATACCAGTCTGCCAAACAGGCGTATGATCAAGGTGACTTTGAAGCCGCCCGAGAAGGGTTTAATAAATTAATAACACAATATCCAACGTCAAAAAATGCCGACAACGCCCAGTTTTGGATCGGTGAAATATACTATCATGAAAAATGGTATGAAAAAGCGATTCTGGAATACCAGAAGGTTATCGAAATATATCCAAAAGGGAATAAGGTTCAGGCATCGCTCTTGAAGCAGGGATTTGCGTTTTTAAACCTGGGAGACAAGTCAAATGCGCGTCTGATCTTATCGGAGCTTATAAAAAAATACCCGACGTCGAATGAGGCAAAAATTGCCCAACGCAAATTAAAAGGACTTGTACCTTGATACCGGATACCGGACATCGGATGCTAAATTTTGATCCGGAAAAGCATTAGGTTTTACTACGCCATACAGAGAATACCGTATCAAAAAAAGAGCGTGGAATGATAAAGATTATCGGTATCGATCCAGGCCTATCTGCAACGGGTGTTGGAATTGTCAAGGGAGTGGGTCTTAAAATCGACGACTTCTCCTTCGGCAGTATTCATACTTCAAAAAACACATCTTTACCCAACCGCCTTGATCAAATCTTTTCAAATCTTCTCGTTGTTTTGAAAGATGAAAAGCCGGACCTAATGGTCGTGGAAGACGTATTCTCTGTGAAAAAATTTCCAAAGGCCGGCATCACTTTGGGCAAAGTGTCCGGCGTTGTTCTCCTTGCCGGATGCCGGTTTGATATACCTGTAACGGAAGTTCCCGTTCGTGAAGCCAAACAGGTATTAACCGGAAATGGCAATGCAACCAAAATGCAGCTTGAAAAGGCCGTACGAAGTTTATTAAACCTGACGACGCCCATACGGCCTTATCACGCTTCTGATGCCATGGGATTGGCACTCCTCGGGCTGTTCCGCCATAGCGCCGAACTGGCTAAAATCGCATAACATATAAAGAAAGGATAAGATGATAGGTTATCTTGAAGGAAAACTTCTGAAAAAAGAAGATGACCGGATACTTATTCTCGCAAATCAGGTCGGTTACGAGGTCCTGCTCCCCGCATTTGTAATGGAAACCTTTGGCTCAAAAACGGTGGGTGACCAGGTTTCCCTTTATATCTATTATCAGCAGACCGAGCGGCAACCTAAGCCGATTCTGATTGGTTTTAATCTTGAGGTTGAAAAAGAATTTTTTCAATACTTTATTTCTGTTGAAGCCATCGGAGCCCTTAAGGCGGTTAAAGCCCTGAGCATTCCTGCTCGTGACATTGCAAGAGCCATCGAGTCAAAAGATGTTAATACGCTCAAACAATTAAAAGGTATCGGTGACCGGACAGCCCGTAAAATTGTCGCCACACTCGAAGGCAAGATGGATAAATTTGCGCTGATCCGAAAATCTGAAAAGATAGAATATCCAGTGGTGGAAAACCTGTCAAAAAAGGTGTTGGAGGTACTGATAGGTCAACTGGGGTACCGAACAAAAGAGGCAAAACAGATGATTACGGATGCCATGAAGCGTAACACCTCCATATCGACGCCTGAAGAGCTCTTTGAAGAAGTCTATCGGGGAGAAAATGCCCGAAGCTGATTTGACAACCGTACTGGCGTTGCTGGGAATTAAAGGTGCGAAACTTGAGTCATGAGACATTATCCATAAAAATGTTACCGAAAGGCTTTTCACAAGTGCCTAAAGTTTGAAATGATCTAAAGTGCCTAAAGTTAAGGTAGCGCTAACGCGCTGTCATTAAAATATAATTGACTAAAAATTCCTTAACTTTAGCTCACTTTAGGCATTTGTAACTTTTTCTATTTTAATATCAAAGTCAGTATATCAATAAAAAATGTCGAGTAGGATTTTTACTCCTTAGTAACTACTGTTGAGTTAAACCAATGACGGATGACATACTCACACATTTTTCCGACAAACAGGACATTCTGACAGGATCGTGTCTTGCGGTTGACAAAGATCCGGAAATTCTGTCTTTAAGGCCGACACGATTCCCGGATTACATCGGCCAAACGGAGGTTGTAGAAGCCCTGAAAATAGCGATTGAAGCAGCAAAACAGCGTGAGGAACCGGTTGATCACATCCTGTTTTATGGGCCGCCCGGCCTTGGGAAAACGACACTTGCACATATTATTACCCATGAAATGGGCGGCAATCTCACGACGTCTTCCGGACCTTCTTTAGAAAAAGGGGGAGACCTCATCGGCATTCTAACCCATTTAGAAGACAGGGATATCCTCTTCATCGATGAAATCCACAGAACCCCGAAGATTGTGGAGGAATTTCTGTATTCTGCCATGGAAGACTTTGCCGTCGATTTTGTGTTTGACAAGGGTATGCATGCCCGAAGTCACAAGTACCGGTTGAACCGCTTTACACTTGTCGGCGCCACCACCCGGGTGGGGCTTTTATCAGCGCCCTTGCGTGACCGGTTCGGCATTTTCAGAAGCCTCGATTTCTACAGTCAAGCGAATCTGGTGCAAATCATCAAACGTTCAGCCCTTCTGCTTAAGGTCACCATCGATGATGAGGGGGCAGTCGAGCTTGCTAAACGATCCAGGGGGACACCACGGATTGTCAACAGGCTCCTTAAACGTGTAAGGGACTATTCACAGGTGCGTGCAGACGGAATCATTACAAAAAAGACCGTCGAAGCAGCGCTGTCGTTAGAAGGTGTTGATGAAAAGGGATTGACCGATCTCGACCGCAGATATCTAAAAACAATAATCGAGTTTTATAAGGGCGGTCCGGTGGGCATTGAAGCCATCGCAGCAACCCTTCAGGAAGAAACCGATACACTTGTCGATGTCATTGAACCCTATCTGTTAAAAATCGGGCTTGTCACACGGACCTCTTCCGGAAGAAAGGCTTCAGAGGAAGCTTGCAAACATCTCGGCTTGAGCTTTCAGAAAAGAATGTTTCAATAATTGGACCCTTAATCCGGATATTTCACGATTTGATTCGTTTATTTCCAAGGCCTCAGGGGCGAAGCTGCCGTAAGTTGCCGAGAATCCTCGATAAAACAAAAAATGGGCGAATCACACGCGTGAACTATTCGGGCGAAAAGAGTTAAAAATTGCTTCATCATGTCGACAATCACATTGCTGACCGATTTTGGTTCTGAGGATGCCTATGTAGGGGTTATGAAGGGGGTTATCCTTTCTGTCAATTCTTCCGCCAAGATTATTGATATTTCCCACGCCGTCGATCCACAGGACTTGATCGAAGCTGCTTACCTCATTAAGTCTTGCTACCGATATTTCCCTGAACACACGGTGCACATTGTTGTTGTAGATCCTGGGGTCGGCAGCGATCGTGCCATCGTTGCCCTGGAAATGATGGGCCATGTTTTCCTTGCTCCGAATAACGGGGTGTTAACCCTTCTTATGGAGGAGGGAGAAATTGACGCGATGGTCAGAGTCGAGAATACGCGCTACTTTTTAAATCCCATAAGCCATACCTTCCACGGCAGGGATATTTTTGCTCTGGTGGGTGCCCACATATCCAAGGGAATTGACATAAATAGTTTGGGTTCACCCTTGGATCCACAGGATCTTGTTTCTCTGGACATTCCAAAACCCCATATTTCCAATGGGGATGAACTGATAGGGACCATTGTCTCCATCGATCGCTTTGGAAACTGTATTTCCAATATTGATGGGGATTGTTTGAAAAAATTTGCTGGAAAAGATGCTGAAAAAGGATTTGAAATCAAGACCGGTAAAAACATAACTACGGGTTTATCCCAACGGTATGGAGATGCAGAACCTGAGTCTTCCCTTGCCATTTTTGGAAGCTTCGGCTATCTTGAACTTGCGCTGAATTGCGGCAATGCCAGCCGCCGTCTAAAAATTAAAAAAGGAGATGCCATCACGTTGAAGTTAAAAATTTAGTTCGCAGGGGTGGCGCTCAGATTTGGGCCATATTGGGTCGATCTGAATGGTCAAAGCCGTAGTAATAGCAAGCTATTTCGAGGATTTTACGAATGAGAATCGGCTCAAAATGGCTTCCGATCAGGAGATACATCTTGAAAAATAGAGCCCAAGACTTTTCCATCGTTAATAAAGAATTGACTGTGGACGGTACCGTTTCCTCCAGGGGGCGGCTGATCGTCAAGGGCGAGGTGAAAAGGTACAATTATTGGAGAAAATGTGATTATCGCCGAAGAGGGTTCTGTTTATGCGGAGGTTGTCAGTATGACCATCGGCGGGATTTTTGAAGGCGAGATAAAGGCTTCAAAAGAATTGATTATACTTTCAACCGGAAAATGCTCCGGTAAAATTATCTGCAAAAATTTAGTGGTAGAAGCCGGTGGATTCCTAAACGCCCAGGTAACCTGTCTTGTTGCTGAAGATTCTAATTCGGAAATTGGAAATATTAAATGATTACAAAAATTATTTCCGGCGGCCAGACCGGAGCCGACCAGGCTGCGCTTGATGTTGCCATAAAATTGGGAATTCCCCATGGTGGCTGGATACCTAAGGGGCGGATAACAGAAGCCGGAATTTTAGATGGCAAATATAAACTCAAAGAGATGGAAACATCCAACTATAATAAAAGAACCGAACAAAATATCGTGGATTCTGACGGGACGCTGATTATATCCCACGGCAAACTCATCGGCGGGTCGGATTATACTCGAGAAATGGCCCTCTTTCATAACCGGCCTTGGCTTCACATTGATTTAAACAAGACCAATTCCTTTCAAGCCGCTGGAAAGATCAAATCATGGATCACTGAAAATGACATCGAGGTTTTGAATGTTGCAGGCCCCAGAGCCAGCAAAGATCCGTTGATATATGAGGCCACAGCCGATATTCTTGAAACTGTTTTCTATCTGGATCTCATCGATGACACCATACACGCATCTTTCACCGTTACCCCCAGGCGGCATACTGAAATGGAAAAAGAAGACCTGCCCCAAACTGTTGAGGAAGCGGCCGACAAACTTCTTTCAAAACTGTCTTTAAGAGATAAAACCATGATCGCAAATATTCCCGAAGACAATTTGATCGATCTTTATAAGTCGCTCCAGGACAATATTCAAAACGAAGTCCGTTTTTGGCTCAACAATGAATCGCTGTTGGAATCGTGTCGTTCCCTATCCGGAGATAAAATTTTGAGTGAACATCGTGCGTCTTTAACGATCATTAAAACATTGTGGGACAAGCTGCAAAAAACCAACATATTAAGAATTGTTAGATAAATTCGTCGGTTTAGTAAATGCGTTTTGCTCGATCCGTGAGCAAAATGCGTTTTTAATTCATTATTTTTTGGCATGTAAACTATGTTATACATCGTTTTTATATGTACTGGGAACATATGCCGAAGCCCGATGGCAGAAGGTCTTATGCGACATAAATGGCGCGAAATGGGCCGTAACGACCTGAAGGTTTCATCCATGGGCATTCACGGATTGAATGATATTCCGGCAACCGAATATTCTCAAAAGGTTTGTAAAGAATACGGTTTTGATATTTCATCACACAAGGCGCGATCTCTGGTGGGAGAGGAGTTGCAAAAGGCGGACCTGATTCTATGCATGGAACCTGTTCATAAAAAATTCGTAAATATCTTTTTCCCTTGGCTTCGCAAAAAAGTTTTTCTTCTTGGCGCCTGGCCGGGCAAGGGAACCCGAAAAAGCACCATTGTAGATCCCATGGGAGGATCATACAAAAAATATCAGCAAATATTCGGCATCATCGAAACCCATATCCAACGAATTATCCCCCTGCTGTAGACAAGATCCACGACACGAATCGGCTGGAAACGGTGATCAATATTCAGCAAGGCAGGATTCCGAGAGCTGAGTTCATAGCACACCGCACCCGGAATTCATACACGTCTGAAACCCAGTTTTTTTTGGAAACCGAATTGTTAACTCATTTTGAGATGAAATGGTTTCCTAACCCATCAACCGATAGCGGATGGCTTGCAGAGATGGCCCTCTTCCATGGCCACGCGGCCGCAACCCTCACAGACATATTTCATGGCGCCTAGTTTATCTTTGCACATATGGCCGGTATCCACACTGGGGGTTCCGCAAAAACTGCAACCGGACTTATCTCCGCAGGGATTGCACAAATGTCCAGGTTCGTCTGCTACTGCTCCACAATTCTTACAGGTATATGCCATGGTTCTCCTCCTCGTCCTATGTAATAATCAATGGTTTCAACCAGATCCGTCACTACAATAATTTTATGTTATCTCTGAGCTGCGCAATTTCAATCCCCAAACTGACACATTGCTTTCCTTCCAAACACAATTCAGCGTCACCGTCTTCGAGAAACGTTTTTAGCTCGTGATGATCCTTTTTGAGGTCTACGACCCACGTTTGTTGTTCTTCATCATAATCAACGTTTACGTCGATTCCGCATTCTCCGATATCCGGATATAATTCTATGATTTTTTTACATAATTCATTTTTATCATACATGATTCAACACTCCTTTTTTCGTATGGGTCAAAAATATTATTTATAAATTTAACATAATGCAGACTGTAACTAAGTCAAATTTATAATATTTCACAAATTTTTTGATATGCTCGATCTGCCGCGATCTCGATTTCACAAGACTTTACAACGACCATATAGTAGTTATTTTATTTGAAACGTGTGTTTTTTAAATCGTTCCCGGGTTTTTTTTACAGAGGAGGCTTATCATGGAGACAAACGAAACTGAAATAAAGGTAAAAAAGGTCCTGTGGCCAACGGATTTTTCAAACAGCGCAAAAAAAGCTTTGCCTTATATTAGATCCCTGACCATGCAATACGGTTCGGAAATTCACGTGCTTTACGTTATCGAAGACATTGCACATCACGAATCATGGTACGGAGAATTTGACAGAACCCATATCGACAAACTGATGCAATGGTCGAACAAATCGGCCGAAAAACGTCTCGATCAGATTTGCGGAAAGTATCTGGAAGGGTGCCCATTGTACATAAAGCATATTGCCGTCGGCGATCCGGCCCAAGAAATTTTGAAGCTTATCGACAAAGAAAAGATTGACTGGGTCGTTATGGCAAGCCATGGAGAAAAGGGGCATTTTCGCTTTGGTAGTGTCACTGAAAAGGTGTTGAAAAATTCTTCGGTACCCGTAACTACGATTCCCATAGACGTGAAGAAGACCAGCGATTCGTAGACGTCCGGGTGTCTGTTTGTTTTGTTGTTATTTTGAAAACACGGTTCAGATTAAAAGGGCCAGAATTGATTGTCGAACCAAATTTTTTCCCGCAAAGCTTTGTCGATATCAAGAAGCAGGCCGAGATGCTCGCGTTCCCAGCGCGCAAGCCATTCATATAATGCTTTGGCTTCGGGGTCCGATGTGGTTTCAGCACTTTCTGAGTAAAGTTTGACGGCGTGTTCCTCCATCAAGATCGCTGCAGAGATCGATGCGGCTTCAAAACCGGCGGCGGAGATTTTTTCCCTAATTTCACGGGTTAAAACCTTTGATGCCACACGGCTGCTGTCTGAATCCTTGTAATTGCCAGGAATGAATTTTTTTTCTTTCCCATATGCCTTGAACTGTTCAAACAGTAAATCTATATGATTCTGTTCTTCGGCCGCCATCGTTTCAAAAACATCCCGCACGCCGTTGCTTTCGGTTTTTTCTGCAACCTTCCGATAAAAGGCCTTTCCTCTTCTTTCGAGCAAAATCGCCTGCTTCAATATCTCAAGGCTCGTATTTTGTTTCACGGAATACTCCTTTTAACGTCGGTTAATGTAAGCATTTCCATTAAAATATATTCTTTTGAGAATGAATCGATCATGTTCTCAAATATCAGCATTTGAACGGATAAAAGTGGTGAAAACAGTAGCCCTCAGGGTCCCCATATTGTAGTTCCGTATCGATCATACACTGTCCTATGGTCTGTTTGGAAACTTCTTCGTAATCCGGTCGTTCTTGTTCATCATTTTTGCATGCCATACATATTGCCTGATGATCATAAACGGAAAAAATTCTCAGATCCTTTGGATCTAATTTATGCTCACACCGGTAACAATGAATGGCACAAGACAGCTTTTCAGCCCAATCGTCTTTCATTTT
>Ga0307376_10003195_pt1 | contig 15403 bp, 24 predicted proteins | sample TR2MG_FD_202536 | JGI IMG/M metagenome (GOLD analysis project Ga0307376, IMG submission 202536) | Soil microbial communities from Risofladan, Vaasa, Finland - TR-2 | ecosystem: Environmental > Terrestrial > Soil > Coastal area > Acid sulfate soil | place: Finland: Risofladan, Vaasa | collected...
ATCAGACATGCCTCAGATAAAGGGCAACAATATTCCTAATGCAGTAAAGACATTTAAAGATTATGGAGTTCCATTTGAATATGAGACAGTTAATATAAGTAATTTGCTACCAATACAAGATAACGTCTCTCCCGAAAAGGTAAAAAATATTAGTGATGAAATAATGTCAGGAAGACATATGAACCCTATATTTATATCTAATGACAACTATATTGTTGATGGTCATCACAGATGGTTAGCGTACAAGGATGCAAAGAAGAATGAGATAGAATGTATAAAAATAGGTTATCCTAAATTGGCTGCTCTTAAATTATTTGACAGAGTATCAGATAAATTAGAGGAGCTTAAAAAATATATTGGAGAAACTATTGTGAAAGAATTGGAAAATCTTGATGAGAAATATTTGACTTCTGGAAAATTATTTACTGCGGTTAGAGATTTAGATGATTATAATATAAAGACAGGTGATAGAGTTAAATTAACTGGGACTGAACTTGATGATGGATATTTTGGAATAAAGAATTTAAGAACAAATGAAGAGAACAGGATTTATAGTTTAGAATTTATTAAAAACTTTAAGTGAGGAAAATAATATGAGAATAATATTAAGTGATATACCTGGGTCTGAACATGCAGAAGGAGTTCGTGCAGCAATAATTTATGGATATAATGCTTTAGAAAACAAAGGTAAATATCCTGATGTTGATATATCTAATGACATTGTTATAATGGGGGGCAGCTGGGATATGGCAGTTGATTATGCAAAAACAGATCCAAATGTTGTTGCAATTGCTCGTTCAACATCGGGAATAAAGTATTTTGTATCTAAATCAAAAGAAGTTTATCCAAGAGTTCAAGGATTTGTTCCTATGGGAAGTAACACATATTATGAAATGAAAATATTTGCAGATCCAGAACCACCAATAATTGTGACATGTGGCTGTGGTGATGATGAAAATAGAAACAATACAGCATGGGGAAATGGTTTAGAGTTTTGGGAAATGGATTGGCAGTGGTTTGGTGGCCCAGATGCTTCATCATTTTCAAATGGGTGGATATGTGGAAAGATGCTAAGACTTTATGATGAATTAATAAAAATATATGGTGCTGATGCAACTTGGTGGCATGCAAGAGCATTATTAAGAGAGACCTGCTGGAGAGAAGAAACAAATAGACCCACAGATCCTGATGGAAATCCAGTCAAATGGTGCAAAGAAAATGGATATGGACATCCAAACTTGGATCTAGCATTAGATAATATACTTACATTTGTTGTCCCACCTGATCCATATTTGCCACAAGTTTTATTGGGTAAAGTTGGCAAAACACACGGAATACCTATGGGTGCAGTTAAAATAAAAATAGATCCAGTTGAAAATGCAATTCTATATGTCATTCTAAAAAACGGAACTCTCTTAACAAAAATTAAAGCAGGTAATATATTAGAATATACCGACATTTTAGATGTCTATGGAAATTATTACTATTCTTATTATGCAATGGGTTCAGAGGGACAAACATTTGAAAGCAATAGAATAAGAGTTGTTTATACCAAAGGTTATCACCCAAGAATAATTTCTTATGACAAACAACCAATTAATAAAAGTATGGAGTAAAAAATGCCACAATTAAAATTAAGAACATTTTTAAAAGAGTATTCAGGAGGAACTTTGCATTTTAATAGCATTAAGTTTCAAGTTATAGTTCATATAGACGGCATGTATTGTAAAATTCAATATATCCCAAAGACATCAAATGAACTTGTTAAATTAAACAATGTATATGGTAAAGAAAATATTGCAAAAAAAATTAAAGAACATCTTCAAAAAAGACTGGGAGCTGATGTAAATTTTGGTAACTCAAATGATGCAGGACTTTCATTTACAACTTTAACAGGAAATATAGAAGCTCATATTTTAACAATGATACAATAAAAAACGGAGGTTTTTATGGAACAAGATTTAGATTTATCTCAATTGACAGCAGAAGAACGAACGGAACTTTTAAAGAAAAAAGTTAGAAGAAAAAGTGCCAGCCCAATGGGATATATTCACCCTCAAAGAATACGAGAACTGCTATCAAACACAGATTTATCACAGCCAGTTTTTAAAGAGTATGAAGAACCAATATACATAAAAGTTCCCAAAATGCCAGAAAAATGCCCACAGTGTGGGAAATCTTCAAAACATCATTTGCATATTAAGTTTATAAGATTAAGAAACAAATGTTTTGACTGCATAGTTAAAGATGAAAATGAAATAAGATTAAATGGCGATTGGGAAAAATATGAACAATGGAAAGTTATGGAAAATCAATTATCGTATTTTAAAGATGTTAGAGATGAAACAGAAGATTATTTAAGAAACGGATTGAAGGAGCAACAACAATATATTAGAGAAGATGGATATATAGAAAAATGGAATAATCCAAATTTTGAAAAAGAAAAGATTTTTGTTGAAGACAAATATAAAGAATTACTTAAGTTTCTTGAAAAATTAGAAGAAGATATTATACCATTAAGGGAGAAGTTCATTGGCAACAAAGCCACTTAAAGAAATAATTGCAGAAGAATATCAAAAGTGTGCTAAAGATCCAATACACTTTATAAAAAAATACTGCAAAATTGTTCATCAAGAAAGAGGATTGATCCCTTTTATATTGTATGATTTTCAAGAAAATATATTGGCATCATACTTAAAGCATGGCAGAAATATAATTTTAAAAAATAGACAAATGGGATTGTCTACATTATGTGGAGCATATGCATTATGGCTAATGACATTTCATGAAAATAAATATGTTTTAGTTATTGCTACAAAACAGGATGTTGCTAAAAATATTATTAAAAAGGTTAGAATAATGTGGCAACGATTGCCAGTTTGGATGAGATTAAAGTGTGTTGAGGACAATAAATTAGCACAGTCATATGAAAATGGTTCAACGATATATGCAGGAACAAGTGCTAGTGATTCAGGTAGATCTGAAGCTGCTGCATTATTGATAGTTGATGAAGCTGCATTTATAGACGGAATGGATGAATTATGGGGTTCATTACAACCAATTGTTTCTACAGGTGGTGATATTATAGTTTTATCAACCCCGAATGGTGTAGGTAATTGGTATCATCAAACATTTATAAATGCTGAAGAAGGAAAGAATAAATTTTATCCTATAACACTTCACTGGACGTTACATCCAGAAAGAGATCAGGTTTGGAGAGATGCTCAAGATGTAGAATTGGGCACAAGGTTAGCAAAACAAGAATGCGATGGTTCATTTTTGGCTTCAGGAGACAATGTTATTCCTCCAGAAGTTATTGAATATTATAATCAAACATTTATTGAAGAACCAATTCAAAAAGCTGGTGTTGATAACAACGTTTGGATTTGGGAACATCCTAATTTTAATAGATCTTATTTATTAACTGCTGACGTTGGTCGTGGTGATGCTGATGACTTTTCAGCATTTCATGTTTTTGATTTAGAAACATTAACTCAAGTTGCAGAATATCAAGGAAAAATGCAAACAGGAGATTTTGGTAATTTAATAGTTGAATTTGGAACAAAGTATAATGATGCTCTTGTAGTTATAGAAAATAATGGTATTGGTTGGGCTGTTATACAAAGGGTTTTAGATAGAGCTTATAGAAATTTATTTTATTCAGAACAAAAAATTAATGTTGTTGATGAAAGTAAAATGCATAGAATAAATAATAAACTTCACAGATTAGAAAAGAAATCAGTTCCGGGTTTTATGACAAACATGTCAACACGTCCTGCAATAATTTCAAAAATGGTAGAATATTTTACAGATAAAAGCGCAATAATAAAATCAAAAAGATTACTCAATGAATTATGGACATTCATTTATAAAGACGGAAAACCTCAAGCAGCATCCAAGATGTATCATGATGACTTAGTGATGGCATTGGCAATATTACTCTGGGTTAGAGACACTGCATTGAGACTACAGGGAATCAGAAGAGATTTAACTAAAAAAGCTCTTGACTCAATAAAAGTTGATAGAACAACTGCAGTTTATCAACATATTCAATCTGGAGAACAGAATCCTTGGGTGATGAAGGTGGGTGATAGTGAAGAAATAGATTTATCTCAATTTGTATGAATAAAATAAAACTAATACAGGAACTATCGGCAATTGACAAAGCACAAGATATTGCTATGATTACGCATGCAGGACAAAAACGTAAAAGTGGATTACCGTATTTTGTTCATCCATATAGAGTTTATCAAAAAGCAAAAGCACTTGGCTCATCAAAAGACATTCAAATAGTTGCACTATTGCATGATGTCTATGAAGATTCAAATAATAAAGATTATGTTAGAAAAGAAATTGAACGACAATTTGGAAAACTAATAATGAACTTCATTTTATTGCTTTCTCATGATAAAGCAGTAGATTACAATCAATATGTATTAAGATTGGCAAAAATAAGTAAAGTTGCATTGTCTGTCAAGCTTTTAGACATGTTGGAAAACTTAAAAGATAACCCATCAAATAAACAAAAAACTAAATATTTAGGGGCAACTTCATATTTATTAGATAATGACATATCTATAGACCCAAAAATATTGAATATGTTCAATGATTTTAAATAAAAAGAGGTATTTATGGCAAATGTATTAACAGAAAGCAACGTTTTTAGACAATTAAAAAGAATGTTTTCTAGAGACGTAGTTGTTAGGCGCGTCGGAAATAAGAAATTAAAAGTAATGGACACTTATAGCACCCAAGCTATGGGTTCATTATCTACGAACTATTTGGGAGCACAATATAGAAATTTATATTCTTCATTAAACTATGGTTATAACCAATCTCTATCTATTCAATCTCAAAGATTGATGTTATTTAGAGAATATGAATTAATGGATCAAGATCCGATTATCAATTCTGCTTTAGATTTATATTCTGAAGAAGCCACAGTCAAAGATGAATATGGAAAAATTCTATCTATCAAGTCAGATGACAAAGAGATAGCTGGAATTTTGGACAACCTGTTTTATGATATATTGAATATAGATTTTAATTTGATTCACTGGACAAGAAATCTTGTTAAGTATGGCGACATGATGATGAAATTAGACTTGGCTGAAAAGTTGGGAATAATAAATGCAATGCCACTTTCTCCGTATGGAGTAACAAGAATTGAAGGTGAAAATCCTGATAATCCATATGACACCAAATATAGAATTGACGGTCCAATTTTACAGGGAACATATGAAAATTATGAAATAGCTCACTTTAGATTATTAACAGACTCAAACTTCTTACCTTACGGTAAATCAATGATTGAGGGCGCAAGACGTATTTGGAAACAATTGACGTTGATGGAAGATGCAATGTTAATTCACAGAATAATGCGCGCACCCATGAAGAGAGTTTTCAAAATTGATGTTGGAAATCTGAATCCAAATGAGATTGATGCTTATATGGAAAAAATTGTCAACAACATGAAAAAAGTTCCTTATGTTGATGATTCAGGAAATTACAATCTAAAATATAATATGCAAAATATTACGGAAGACTTTTATCTTCCAAAACGTGGTTCTGATGATTCTACATCAATTGATGTTTTAGCTGGCCTTGAATATAATGCTATTGATGATGTTGAATATTTAAGAAATAAATTGATGGCAGCTCTTAGAATACCTAAAGCTTATTTAGGTTATGAAGAGCAATTAGGCGCAAAAGCAACATTGTCTCAAGAAGATATTAGATTTGCAAGAACAGTTGAAAGAATACAAAAAACACTTGTGGCTGAATTTAAAAACTTAGCAATGATTCATTTATATATTCAAGGTTATGAAGATGCAGATCTTCTTAATTTTGAACTACGAATGGCAAATCCATCTACAGTATATGAGCAAGAAAAAATACAAATATGGAAACAAAAAGCCGAACTGATTGAAACAATGAAGGGACAAAAATTTATCCCTATGGACTGGATGTATAGAAATATTTATGAGTTTGGCGATGATCAGATTAAAAAATATAAAGATCAAATTATTGAGGATGCAAAATTTGAATACAGAATACTTCAAATTGAAGCACAAGGAAATGATCCAGCTGATACAGGACAACATGTTGATGATGACGGAACTGTTAGAGGATATGACAACCCAGACAGAATTGATATTGCTGGAAAAGATATTGGGGGAGGCAGTAGTGGCTCTAAAGACACAAAAGATGCAGGAAAATTAGGAAGACCCAAAGAAGGTAATACAACTTATAAGACAGACAAATCACCATTGGGTAGAAATCCTCTCGGTCAGGACGACATTGCCAAAGCAAATAAGACACAAAAACTCCCAAAACAACCATTTAATTTAGAAACAATTGCCAGCTTTAATAAAATAAAGCAAAAATATGGTGATAGCATAAGGAATTTACAAATTCTGGGTGAACAATCAGATATAATGCATTCTGATGCATTGAAAAACTTATTAACAGATGATTAAGTATTACATTTTTTCAGTTTTACATATTTATTAATATGTATATATACAGGAAGACAAATGAAAAATAAGATTAAAAACAATAAGATAAAAAATACTGGCATAATGTTTGAAACACTAGCAAGACAGTTGACGGCTGATGTGTTGGATGAGTCAAAATCATCTTCAGAAGCAATGCAAATTGTCAAAAAGTATTTCAACAAAGATTCAGAACTTAGAAAAGAATTGCAATTATATCAGCAATTGACAAAGAAGAGTTTTACAAATGAATCAAAAGCATCCAGTTTTGTTGATATTATTGTTCAGGCAAGAAAACAATTAAATAATTCAAAGTTGAGAAATGAAAAATATAATATTATTAAAGAACTTAGAGATAAATTTCCTATTGACAAGTTGTTTTCTTCTAAAATTGATAATTATTATATATTTGCATCAATTTATAAACTGTTTGAATATTCAGATGTTTTAAATGAAGTATCTAATCCTGAAGATTTAATAAAGGCTAAATTTGCAATTGTAGAATTTATGTGCAAAGGTGAAACATCAAGAGAAAAAGTTTCTGATGAAATAAGACAACTTCAAAATGAAGACAAAACAGTTAAATTACTTACTCAACAATTATTGATTGAAAAATTCAATGAAAAATATAGTCAAAAATTAAATGCAAATCAAAGAGAGCTTATTCGAGATTATATACACAACGTGTCAAACACTAAAACCTTGAATGAGACTGTAGCAAAGCACATTACAAAAATATTAGTAGAAATTAAATCACTACTCACAAAAATTCCAGATCCAGCAATTAAAATTAAGATCAATCAAATTGGTAAAGAAATGAAAGTTATTTCTGAAAAGAAGAATATTAAAGATAATTATATTGTTGGAATATTGAGAACTTATGAACTTATAGCAGAAATTAAAAAACATATAAAGAAAAGCAGTTGTGGCAAAGCAGTAATTAAATAAAGGAGAAAATAAATGACCTCTAATGAGAAAAAATTAAGAGAAGTCATAAGAAAATATATTGTTGGTGAACTCAATCAACAGAATTCTAAAACTACTACAGACAAATCTAGTGAGTTAGATCTTGGTAAAAGAAATTTGATGGAAGATGAGGAATATCAGAAATTTTTTCAAACAGCACTGCAGAAATTTGGGGTAGATTCTCCAGACAAATTGGCTGATGATAAGAAGAAAGAATTTTTTGATTATATAGATAAAAACTGGAAAGGCAAATCTGAGGTTGATGAAACTTCTGCATCTGGAAATGCTGGTTCATATATGACACCAAATGCGTTTACCAAGCCGGGTCAAGATTATGAAGGATCTCCAGCAGCAAAAGCAATGAGAGGTTGGAAAGCAACTAAAAGAATTGATGAAGCAAAAGAAAAGTATTCAGTATATGACAAAAAAACATTTAAAATTATTAGAAATAATTTAACAAAAGATGCTGCAATAAAAATGACATCTAAAAATAAAAATTATGAATATGGTTCTGCAGCTTGGGTTGAAGATCAATATAAAGAAAAATTTAAAGAATCTGTTAAAGAACAAGTTGATTTTAAAGATGAAAATTTTTCTCCTAAACAGAAAATGGCTCAAGCAATTAGAACTGTAAGAGAATCATTGAAAGAAGTTGAAAAAATGGTTGATAAATCGAGGGTTTTCAAAGAAGAAAATGATATTAAATCTGTTGATATGTATAAGAGATCACATTCAGCATTAAAGAAAATTGGTGAGCAATTAAATCGTATTTCTAATAAAATGCAGACAATCAAATAGGGATAGAAATGAAAAAATCAGATTTAAGGCAAATGATAAAAGAGGAAATGAGATTGATTGTAGAAGATTCATTTTTTCCACCAAGTGCGCCCAATAACAATCCAGCATTTGAGAAAAAATTAAAAATGTTTATAAAGTCTTTAATGAGAGATCTTAAAATATCTCAAAAAGAAGCTATTGATTTAATTAATTCATATATTGCATAAGGGAGATATGATGAAGAAAAAACAAAATTTTGATGAAAATTATAAATATGACATTAGAGATAGAGATTATTTTGTTAGTAAATTCAAAGATTTTATAAATGAAGAAGTTGATGAAGCTAAAACAATACACAATCAAGATGTTGATCAAGTTGACGACATGCTTCATCAATTAAAATCTTTATTTGATGAAATGATGCAAAATGCTGATTATCAAGATAAAATAATAGTTTCAAAATTCAAAAAATATTATATTAATGCTACAAAACAATTGCAAGTATTAAGAGATTTTATAAATGATGGGTGGGATAGCAAATGAAATTATTAAAAATACTTAAAGAACACAAAATGTCTGTGACTGATAAGAATGCGCAAGCTTATTATTACAAAACAATCAAATCATTGATTGAAGCAACTAATGATTTAATAAATAACTATGCAACATCAGACAACATAAATCAATTAGATAAAGCAATGTATAAAATTGATGAAATTGTTGATGAAGCAAAAAAAATGAAAAATTTAATAGTATCATTGTCGAAAGAGCACTATAAACAAAAATAAATTTAGAGAGGTTATAGATGAATGAACTTGAACAAAAGATATATCGTAAATTATCTGAAGACGCATTAAATAGAGGACTATATTCTTTACAAGATGCAGAAGATGTAGAAATAGATCCAGAATATAGAAATGAAAACTTTAGGTTCCCTGATTATGAAGAAGTTGCAGCAAAAGAAGTTTTTAATTCAATGTTAGGTTTCTTGGAAGAAAAAGCTGGGCCAGATATAATAGCAGAACACAAATTTGGAAAATTGAAAACAGGCAACAAACATTTTTTAACTATGGTATTTGACACAGATGAACATGCAAAAATGTTTTTTGATAATGAAGTAAATGAAAAGACAAAATTATTTCCAAATGTGGAAACAAAGTATTTAGAAGAAAAAACGTTAATATCAATTTATGGAATACAATAATGAATAAAAAACTATTATTATCACCTGCAGATTATTTACCATTTATAATATCACCAAAAGTGATATTAGAAAGTATGAACAAAAACAATGGTAGATTAATTGTTGCAGGCATTTTACAAAGAGCAAATGCAAAAAATCAAAATGGAAGAATATACCCAAGAAATATCCTTGAAAGAGAATTGAAAAAATATCAAACTCTAATCAAAGAAAGACGTTCAATGGGAGAGCTTGATCATCCAGACAGTGCAATTGTAAATTTGCAAAATGTTTCACATCTTATATTAAGTGCAGATTGGGATGGTGATGATATAGTAGGTCAAATTGAAGTTTTGAATACTCCATCTGGAAAAATATTAAAAGAATTATTTTTGGCAAATGTTAGATTGGGAATTTCATCAAGAGGTCTTGGCAGTGTTTCAGAATTAAATGAGGAAGAAGATACTCTTCAAGTTGAAGATGATTTTGAATTGGTTGGATGGGACTTTGTTTCCAATCCATCGACTCATGGAGCATTTATGACACCAAAACAATTATCTGAATCTGTTGGAGAGAGCCCTATTGTTGCTTGCAGAAATAAAGTTGAATGTTTAATAAGAGACATTTTAATTGAATTGGGAAATTAAATATGAAAATGAAAGAATTATTAAATGAAGATACAGATCATTATACTGTTATGTATATGATAAGTTCGCTTAGTAAATATATAAAAGAAAATATAAGAGAAGCGGATTCGGATAGTGTAGTATTTGTAAATAATCCCAAAAAACTTCAAAAATATGAAAAAGCATATCAAGATTTTTTAAATTCAGTAGAAGATAAAATAGCTTCTATAGCAAAAGAAGCTGTTGAAGTCAATAAAAAATTATGGCAAATAAAGACTGCAAAAGGGAAAAATTAATATGAAAAAAACAGATTTAAGAAAAATTATTAAAGAGGAACTTGCAATCATTCTTAAAGAAGAACCTTCAGGGTTATTCAATGATCAAAGAGTGTTGATAGAACTAAAAAGAGCTATTGTAAATATTGTTAAAAAATATAAACATATAAGTCCTCAAAAAAATAATGATCCAAGACTATCAAGTTTAGATGATGTAATTGGTCACAGTGCTTTAAATATTGTAAAATATTTAAATGGTAGTAATTATATAGTATAAGGAAAATTAATATGAAAAAAATCCCAAAAAAGGGTGATTCTGTAGTAAATATAAGTTCAGGATGGAAAGGCGTTGTCATAGATACTAATACAAAACAAGATTCGTCACTTATTAAATATGCTAATAATCCTAAAAGAGAACCTGATTGGATAGCAAATAATGATTTAAAAGTGGAATCAATTGTAAGTTTGAAAAGAACCGATTTAAGAAAAATGATAAAGGAAGTGATGCTGAAAGAGATTAATGAGACAGAACTGTCTAATAAATTATTTAATAAATCTATACAGCTGAAAACTATGTTAGATGACGTTATAACAATTATGGAAAAAGCAATTTCACTAAATGATACAATTGGCTCTGAACAAAGACTAATTAGTCTTAAGCATAAATTTAGAATCGATATGAAATCTACATTTACAAATATTGATGAATTTAGAAAAATATTATTTAAATAGGAGATTAAAATGAATATAAATGTATGGAGAAAATTTCTAAATGAAGGCAAAAGAACAACTCTTAATGAAGAAAATGAGTTGTTAAAAGCTCAAGATGCTTGCAAAGCTGCAATGTTTAAGATAAAACCTTTAGTAGAAAAATTTTATAAGAAGGCAGAAGATTTAGGGCTTATTGATTCATATACTCTAAAGTTGGAACCATACAATAATGGATATATGTTAAAATATAGTACAAAACCAAACTATAGAGCAATTGATGAATTGGGAAAAAATAGAGGAAACTCAATTTATATAATTTTAGTTTCATCATCAAGTATAACACTTCAACCAGATACATTTTTTGAAGATAAATTAGAAAAAGCGTATGGAGAAGGAACTAGTGCATTTATTGTTGGTAATGTTTTTCAGATAGCAAAGGATTACAAAAGTGTAAATTATAAAATAAGTAGTAAAAATGATATTAAAATAATGACAGAAAAGTTTGTTAAAGAAAATGAACAAGCAATTAAATTAGCAACAAATATGCTGGATTTTTAAGAATATGATAAAATTATTGCCTTTAATAAAAGAAGGTCAACAGACACTTTATATACAAAGAAATAATATTTCTTACAACAAAAATAGAAATACATTTTCTACTTATATAGCCGGTTTAGGAAATTTTTTTCCGGTTAGAAATGGAACTGTAAAACTAAAGAATGAAAAAACAGATGGTGAAGTTATTTTTAAGTTTGATAAAATAGATCATCAAGGTTCTGGTGAAGATATAGAAACTGCTGGTTGGTGGTATAAATCCGAAGATGGAAAATATAAATTATTGATTATAAATGATTAGGAGTAAATAAATGAAAAAATCAGAATTGAGACAAATTATCAGAGAAGAAATTAAAGCAATATCTGAAGCAGATGACTATAAATATGGAATGCTCTGGACAAAACAAGGAAAATCATATATATATGATGGAAACCCTAATTATACAATAATATACGCGCCAGCAAATAATAGTTATGCTATTAAAGATATTAAAAATAGTGATTCTGTTGGTGTATTTAAAGGGAATCCTACAAAAAATCCAGATGAAATAATTAAAAAAGCATTAAAAGCACATAAATCATCTGGGCTGGGTTCAAAAAAATCATATAATCCGATGACAAATTAAAAAAGGAAAAATAAAATGAAAATTCAAATTAAAAAAATTCAAGCCTGGGAAGGTGGCCCATATGTTTTGGGATTCTTTGGATCAATTACTGAAGATGTAAAAAAAATATTCAAGGAGGTGACCAAACTAACAGAATCTAAAAATACCAAAGAGCACATGGGCAAATTTTATTTCAACAATGACAAAAAGTTCTGGTATGTTAGAGATAGAAAAGCTGCTGATATGGCAGCTGACAAGATAAATGAAAAATTTGGAAAAGACACTGCTAAATTATTTTGGCATTCAGGGGTATAAATATGAAGAGATCAGATCTGAGGAAAATGATTAAAGAAGAACTCTTGAAAGAAGATGGATCTGTAAATCTAAATGGAGAAATTTTAGATGCTATACAGAATATGCACACACTTTTTAATAAAATAAAGAATAATAGTGTTATTCCTAGTGGATATTCTCGTAGATTATTTACTGATTTCAAACCACTGTATGAAACATTAAATCATATTTCAGATATAATAATGAAAAAAGAGAAATAAAAATGAAAAGATTTAAATTAATGGAACTTATTAATACCGTCCCGGGTGGAAAGGGCGATAAAACAAATCCTAAGGATGTCAATCAAAAGCAATTAGAAATTGGAATAGCTGTAGAAAGAGAACACACTGATTCTGATGACAAAGCAGAAGAAATTGCCCTTGATCATTTGACAGAGAATCCAGAATATTATACTGAATTAGTTGAATCGGGAATAGTTGATGAAAAAGAAGCTTTAGAAATATATAAAAAATATTTCGGTAATATAAAAGAGGTGGCAGTTTCAAAAGCACAACAGGCTGCTGCAGGAATTGCTTATGCTGCACAAAAAGGAGACATCCCAAAATCAAAATTAAAGGGAGCATCAAAAGATATGGCAAAAATGGACACAAAAGAATTAAGAAAATTTGCTAAAACAAAAACTAGTAATTTACCAAAACATGTAAAAGAAGCATCGGATCCATTGAAGGGAAAAGAAATTATTGTAAATGCTGGTAGATATAAAAATGCTAGGGGCACAATAACAAAATCACCGGCAGGTGGTATGAATGCTGTTTTGGCTATGATGGATGATGGTAAAAAGATATGGGTTCATAGAGTTGATTTTAAGTTTGCTAATGAATCATATTTAACCAAAGACTATTTAGACAAACATAAAGATCAAATTAGACAAGGAACTGAAGCAAATGATAAAATAAAAATGGGCAGCCTTGTTGATAAAGAACAAGTTAAAGAAGAAGAACCAGAACCATTGACGCTTGAAGCTAAAAAATGCTTTTTAGAAGATATTAAAAAATTAGAAGAATTAGGACAAAAACTATATTCACCAGTTGATTTAGTTGAATTAGCAGAAAAACTTTCTGGACTTGGTAAAATGGCTGAGAGAGTGACATTAGAAGAAACAGAAGGATGGTTTGATAAAGTGACAATCAACAGAAATATGAAAGAAGTAAGAAGGGTCAGTGAAGATATAACAAAAACTGCAACAGAAGCAAAATCAGTTCAACAGAGATTAACTTCTTTATATGAAGATTTGAAACATGTTCTTGGAAGATATTTTGAAATAAGTGATTTGGGTGCTAGCAAAGCAGTAGTTCAAGATGATCAAGGAGATGTATACAATCAAGCAGGACAGAACACTTCATTTGATTATTTGAAAAGTAATTTTGAAGATTTTCAGGATGCCCATGAGGCAAATAAAACAAGAATAAACAGAGCAAAGAGAAATATATCATAGGAGTTAAATTTTAATGAAAGAAAAACAATGGAAAAAACTTCTTAATGAAGGAAAGCATGTTTTGGATGCCCTATATCCAATCAATGAACTTGATTTTAAGTCTCAGGATGCTTTTAATGTATACAATAAACAACACAAGTTGAGACAAAATACAAAAGTCAACATTGGTGGAAAACAAACAACTGCAGGAAAAGCTTCTGAAAATGATTTCAAAGATAAATCATTGACTGCATCTAAAGTAAATTGGTCTAAATATTCAAGGCCACCCGAAAATGCAATAGTACATACCATGCGGGACACCAGACAAGGAACATATATGACTAATGCATACGTACATGGTGATAAAAATAAAGTAAAGAAAGCTGTTCAAGCTGCAGTAGAAGATGCATTTGGTGGGGACACAGTTGATATTAGAAAAGCAAGTCATGGAAATGGATATAGAATAGATATACCAGATTATTATATTCCAACTGATGAAACTAAAAAAAGAGAAGTAATTAAAAAATTCAATAATGCTGTAAATAAAGCATTAAAACCAATGATGGATCAAAATCGACAAGATTATGATGAGTGGAAAAGAAATTCATAGGAGCTAATTATGAAAGAAAAACAATGGAAAAAACTTCTTAAAGAAGGCAAACATGTTGAAGATACATTATATCCAATAAAACAACTATTGAAAGAGGCAAAAGCTGTCAATACAACATTGAAATTTGTTGAAATTGTTGATGATGATTGGGGTGATGAGTCAGGAGTTGTTTTAAAGTTTAAAAATAATCCTGCAATTGATATGAGCGACGGGGGCGAAATGGAATCCGCTGGATTAGAAGGCGTTCTTAGTAATTCAAGTCAATTAGAAAAACAAATTTTAACTGCATTAAAACCAATAGGAGCATCACAAGTTTCAGATGTGTGGGAGGAGTTTTTTGGAATGGGTGAAGAAGGTGAATATAATTATTTTGCTGTATTTTTCAAATCTCCTGTAGATGAAATTAAAAAAAGAGTTAAGACACTTAGTTTAAAAGCAACATATAAATAAGGATGATAAATGAATACAAATAAATATTCAAAAGATGAGTTAATTTCAATCTATAAAGATTTTTTAAAATATCCTTCTAAATATAAAGGGTCAGATATGAATGATGTAACACGCACCTTAAGTCATAAATATAATATTAATCCACATAAGCTTAAAACTGAATGTGGAGATGCCGTTGAACACTATAAACAGCCATTAAAAGAAAAACGTTATAAAGAAATGGATTCTCAATATTTACAGAGAAATTTGAAGATAAATGCAAAAGATATTCGCAAAATGGAACCTAATCTTTCTAAATTATTATTCAAGCTAGCATCAAGATTAAATCAATCATATCCTGATGGTGACGTTGGTATAGAAGATATAAAGAAATTATTAAATGAACC
>Ga0307376_10003196_pt1 | contig 15400 bp, 7 predicted proteins | sample TR2MG_FD_202536 | JGI IMG/M metagenome (GOLD analysis project Ga0307376, IMG submission 202536) | Soil microbial communities from Risofladan, Vaasa, Finland - TR-2 | ecosystem: Environmental > Terrestrial > Soil > Coastal area > Acid sulfate soil | place: Finland: Risofladan, Vaasa | collected...
TTTTGCCGATTTTGGCTTTGGCAAAAAGACCGTGGCAGAAGGGAGCGTTTCGATGAAGATGGCCAGGGAGGGCCGTCTCCGCACACTTCATCGTCGAGATGGGCCTGGATTCTTGAATGGGGTGGTTCCGGCTTGGGTCTGGCAGAAGTTCTGGGGGCAAGTGGGTCGTCGGCAGGATCCTCGGATCCGCTGGACAGCGAAGTACGTGATCCTGTGCTGGATGATGATGGGCTGGTCGATCCAGGGGTGCCTGACCGAACGGTTTCGGGAGGGATGGGAACTGCTGTCGCGTCTATCTGCCCGTCGTCGTCGTCCGGGGCGTTGTTATCAGGGATTGGTCAAAGCCACAGAAAGACTGGGAATCGACCTGTTCAGGCAGTTTTGGTCCTGTCTGCGAGAGACCATCCCCCGGCGTGTTGGGCGGCTATGGACTTGGCACGGCTGGATCGTGATGGCGGTGGACGGATCGCGGATCGATGCAGCCCGTACCCGGGCCAATGAGTCTGGACTGGGTCTTGCCGGGCGAGCCAAGACCCATCCTCAATGGTGGTTGACATGGGTGGTTCACTTACCCAGCCGGTTGATCTGGGACTGGCGTCAGGGGCCTGGCCGTTTTTACCTGGACGCAACCCGTTTCCTGCCTTACCTTTATGTCTGTTCGTTTGCATAGGGGTTCCTCCAAAAATGGTTTCTAACATCACTGGGATTCTCCCAGCCAGGAACCCCTCTGTCCAAATTCCAACGACCGGTGGGACATGCTCGACGCCCAGCCTCGATGCCGTAGCTCGCGATATGTAACTCGCGATATAAGGCGATGTTATGCGCCCCACAAGAAAAACGGAGCGGCAACGCCCCATTGGCATGTATGCGGAGGTCACGCGTGCGCTTTGGAGACCGAAAAAACTCGAAAACGGGGTAGGCACAACTAGGGAGGGGGCGCTGTATAATAGCTGTACCAGATCGGAACACGACCCGGCCTGTCTGCGTCCCTATTCGTACAGGCAGGCGGTCTGGCGGGGCACTATTAGATGGGAAATGTCGGCAAAAGGAGGGGCAGTATGTGTGGCGTATCCCTTAGGAAGTCGGTGGGTTGCGGATCGGTGACGCTTTGGGCCGCTGCGGTGTTGCTGGCTGGGGCCACAGGGATGGCTTGGGCGGTTCGGCCGGACGGGGCCCTCACCACCGAGTATTCGCGCGCTGGGGCCGGTGTTATACAGTCGCCACCTGCTTCGGGCGGGTATGCGGCGCTGGCGGCCCCGCCGGCTGTGGACAAGCAGACCGCAGAAGCGATTGCAGCGCTCAGCAGCAGCGCCGGTTGGCGTCAGCTTGCTGCTCAGGCGGGCGGGGGCTTGTCCGTCCGATGGAACTTGGTCACGGGTACGCCGCATTGGGTGAGTGGCCGGGCGATTGCTCTGCCGGGCGTCGACCGGCTTGGACCAGACAACGTCGAGGCCGCCTGCCTTGGCTTTGTGGCCGCCCGTGCCGACCTGCTGAAGGTCAAACCCGCCCAGCTCCAGTTGGCCAACGCCGTGAAGGCCGGGGGACGCTGGTACGTCGCGTTCCGGCAGATCCACAACGGCGTGCCGGTGCTCAGCGGTCAGGTCACTATGTCCTTCACCAAGGACGATCACCTGATCACATTCGGGTCGGACGTATACCCCGACGTTGCCGCAGAGACGACGCCGAGGATCGACAACAAGCAAGCGCTGGCGGTTGCCCGATCCGACTGTCAGGAGACGGCCGGTGACGACCGCATCAGCGACGCGCAACTGTGCATTCTGCCCGTGCGCCGAGGGTCGGGCTTCGAGTACATTTTGTGCTGGCAGTTGGAGATCCTGCAGCGGCAGGCCCACAAGAAATGGCAATACCTCATTGACGCCGGGACCGGCAAGATCGTGGGCAAATGGAACGCGCTGGTGCACCAAGATGTGACCGGCACCGTCGAGGGCGAGTACAAGCCCGAGTGTGCCAGCGACGCGGCGCAGATTGATCCCTTTCCGCACGAAGACGTATCGGCCCAGGGGACGGAGATCGTGATTCAGTCATGGAACCTGGACAGCGATCCAGGCTGGACACTCGATCCTGATTGGCAGTGGGGCACGCCCACCGGTGGCGGGTCGCATTGCCTGGATCCAAACTCAGGTTGCACGGGTACCAACGTGGTCGGTTACAATCTTTCAGGAGATTATCCAAATAGTCTAACCCCGACCCGGTATGCCACGACGCCGGCGTTCAGTTGCCAGGGATACCAGGATGTGACGTTGAGATTCTGCCGATGGCTGGGCATCGAGTCGTCCAGCTTTGACCACGCCAACATTCAGGTATCGAATGACGGCAGCACCTGGGTGACGGTGTGGAACCACAGCGGCAGCAGCTTCTGCGACGGGGCCTGGCAGCCCCTCACGTACGATATCTCAGCCGTCGCTGACGATCAGCCGGCCGTCTACATCCGTTGGGGGATGGGAACAACGGATAGTTCGGTGACCTATCCTGGCTGGAACATCGACGATGTGGAGATCGTTTCCGTCCAAGGCGGAGTCAACACGGTTCAGACTCAGAGCGATGGTTCGTACAGTGTGACCTTGCCGGTGGACCCGGGCACCATTACCTCCGAACTCAAGGGGCTGTATTGCGACATCGATTACCCTTGCGGGCCGGATGCACGCTTTGAGTCGGGCCCGGTGCACCCCGGCGAGGTGGTAAGTTGGACGTGGGATAGTAGTCTCTACCACGTAGTGAACTGGCAAGGCGCGAATATCCCAGTTGAGCCAAGCGTCTATCGGCATGTCAATTTTGTGCACGATTATTACCTCGCCATGGACCCGAATCTTTCCGGCCCCAGCTACCCGTTGGGTCTCAATTACTCGATGCCGGTGGTGGTGCAGTTGGGTTGCCCGAGCGGATACTGCAACGCTTACTGGGATGGCTATGGTATGGCCTTTGGCGCGGGTGACGGAGTGGTCTGCGATGACTTCGGCATGTACGCGGAGGTCGTCTATCACGAGTACACGCACGGCGTGACGGACGTGATCTACGACGGCGTTTACTTTCCCTATAGTGGGGAATCCGGGGCCATGAACGAGGGGTGGAGCGATTACTTCGGCTGTACCCTGAGCCCGAGCCAGAGTCCCTTGGTGGGGGACGGCGGCCTGATCATCGGCGAGCCAAACGGCTTTCGCACTCTGGACAACACATACCGGCGTGAGACCGATTGGTATAACGAAGTCCACGTCGATAGCCAGATGTTCAGCGGTGGCCTCTGGGAAGCCTGGCAGGTGCTTGGCGCCGGCATCATGGACGAGTTGGTGCATTTTGCCCGATACGCCCACGCGACGAACTTCGAAGACTACGTGATCGCAATCCTGGTAGAGGATGACACGCGCTACGGGGATAGCGACCTGAGCAACGGAACTCCTCACGGCGAGGCCATCTATACGGGCTTCGGCAACCACGGGATCGGAGGGCTGCAGTACCTCGCGCCGAGCATCATCATCGACGACACCGGCGGCAACGGCAATGGCAAGCTGGATCCGGGCGAAACCGTCAACTTGTCGCTCACCTTGACCAACGGCTGGGCTGATGCGACCAACGTTCAAGCCACCCTGGCCAGCGCCGACCCGTTCGTCACCATCACGAAGGCGACGGCCGGTTTCCCCAACGTGGCTCACGGGGGGATGACGGACAACTTAGCCGATGCCTACGTCTTGTCGCTGAATGCGGGTTGTCCGGAAACACATACGATCAACTTCACTCTGGAAGTAGCGGCCGACGGTCCTTACAGCTACTCGCGGACGTGCCTGCTCTACTACGCGGTGGCGGTTGACCAGCTTGCCTATGATGACGGCGGGCACGAGCTCTTCCTCGGCTGGGGCAGTGCAGGCGGCGGCTTGGCCGTCCGCGTCACGCCAGACATCTATCCGTGCTTCCCCACCCACGTCCGGCTTTACCCGGGTGACGCCGCATCGATAACCGTCACCGTATGGGATGACGATGATGCCGGCGACCCGAACACGGTGCTGGGCAGCCTGCCCGCCAGCGTGCCCGGCACCGCCGATTGGTACGATGTCGACATTTCCTCGCTCGGTCTGAGGATCGACAGCGGCAGCGTCTATGTCGGTTGGATCGAGGGCGCCGCGACGTATCACAACGGCTTCGACTTGGACCCGCCCTATTACGAACGATCCTGGGTTTACAGTGGGTCGAGCTGGGCTCAGCAGGAAGCCTACGGGCTTTGGCTGGGCAACTTCATGATCCGGCTGCGCTACTCTGGCCCACCCGACGATCTGCTGGTGACACCGACCACCGGTTGTACGAGCACCGGCCCTGTCGGTGGCCCCTTCAGTCCGGGCTGCTGCACCTACACGCTGACCAATAGCGGCTCCTCTTCGCTCGACTGGACCGCAGCAGCGACCGAGCCGTGGCTCGACGTGACGCCGGGCAGCGGCACACTGGCCGACGGCGCCTCGACCACCGTGGATGTCTGCATCAACGCCAATGCCGACGCCCTGGCTGCCGGTACCTACACCGACACGCTGGCCATCTGTAATGAGACCAGCACCATTTGCCAGACGCGCGCCGTCCAACTCAATGTCGAGGGCTGCGCCCCGCCACCACCCTTCGTAGAAGACTTCGAGAGCGGCACGCTGCCGCCCTATTGGAAGGTCGCGGGAACCGGCACGTATCGGACCCAGGTGACAACCGATTACGCCCCGCACGGCGGCACGCACCATTTAACAATGGATTCTACAACCAGCGACAGCTATGCCCGCAACGAACTGACACTGTGCGTTGACCTGGCCGGGCGTCGCAATGTGGTTCTGACATTCTGGGCCAAGGAGTTCAGCGACGAGGCGAACGGTCCGCCGCCCGTGCCCTTCACCGACCCCCCCGGCGCAGACTTCGACGGCGTCGCGGTGAGTGAGGACGGCCAGACCTGGTACGAGGTGCGGGGGCTGCGAGACCTCAGCAGCAGCTACGCCCAGATCACCGTGGATCTCGATGCGGCGATTGCCGCCTATGGTCTCTCGTACAACTCCACGTTCAAGATTCGATTTAACCAGTACGACAATTACCCGATCTCCACCGACGGTATCACCCTGGACGACATCGAGATCACGGGCGCCTATGGCGATCTCGAGGTTTCACCGGCGGAGGGGTTCTCGTCCAGCGGCTACGAGGGCGGGCCGTTCGATCCGCCGTGCAAGACCTACACGCTGACCAATAACGGCTCCTCTTCGCTCGACTGGACCGCAGCCGCGACCGAGCCGTGGCTCGACGTGACCCCGGGCAGCGGCACACTGGCCGACGGCGCCTCAACCACCGTGGATGTCTGCATCAACGCCAATGCCGACGCCCTGGCTGCCGGTACCTACACCGACACGCTGACCATCTGTAATGAGACCAGCACCATTTGCCAGACGCGCGACGTCACCCTTACGGTGATCACGTGTAACCCGCCGTCCGTGCCCACCAATCCTGACCCCAATGACGGCGCGACCGACGTGCCGCTGGACACCAACCTGTCCTGGAACGGCCAGACACCGCCGAGCTGTGTGGTCATCCCCAACGCCCGGGCCACCACCGAGGGCAATAGCGACAATGGCTGGCCCTTCAACCTGGCTTTGGGCGAAAGACGCCGCTACCAGCAGATCTACAGCGCGGCAGAGGTGGAAACATCCGGGGTGATCAGTGCCATCCGCTTCCGTCCGGACGGGGACTATGGCGATCCCTTTGGCCCGACGGCGCACCAGGTCCAGGTCTATCTGGGCCACGCCGCCACCACCGTGGCGACGGCGTCGCCGACCTTCGCCGACAACATCGGACCGGGCTACACCCTCGTCTATGACGGACCGCTGGCCCTGTCCAGTGCCGATGTCGGCAGTCCGCCCGCCTTTGACATCATCATCGATGTCAATGATGTGTTCAGCTACGACCCCGCCCAGGGCGACCTGCTCATGGAGGTGAAGGTCGTGATTGCGGCCGACTCTACCCAGTTCGACGCCGACGGTCTGTCTACGAGCCAGACCGCCACCACCCGGATCAGCGCCGAGAACATCGATGACCCGGTCGGCGTGGTGGGCCTCACCGGCGGCGAGGCCTACGGGCTGGTGACCATGTTCTGCTTCGGCGGCGGAGCCCCGGCCGCCACTTCGCTCGTCTCCCCGGCGCCAGCCGGTGCGGTCAACGCTGCCCCGTATGAGGTTTACCTGAACACCGGCGTGGCCCTGCCAGCCGTCCAACCTGCGGCTGCCCCCGAAGGTAGCAGCGTGAGCACGCCGTCCAAGGTGAGCGCTCGGCCGGTCACCCGTCAGGCCGCCCCGGCCCGGAAGGTCGCCCCCCAGCGCGATGCCCCGGCTTCCGCCGGTACGATCCCCGGCTCGGGGGTAACGCGGGTGCTCAGCTACGAGGGTGTTTCCCTCGCGTCGGGATCATTGACGACGCTGTTCGCCGGCGGCAACGGTCAGAGCGGAAACATGTTCGACCTGACGGGCAAGGAAACCATCACCATCACAGGATGGGATGGCAACATCAACGCCGGCGGGGGTCCTGCAACCATCGAGGTGTACTACGTGACGGCTCATACGACCTACGTTGGCAAAGAGAACGACCCCGCCCTCTGGACGTTGCTGGACTCAGTGACGCTTTCCACGACCAACCCCGTCGGCACCCCGACCAACGTGCCCATTGGTGGCCTGACCATTGCCAGTGGCGAGACGGTTGGGATCTACTGGGCACGGGTCGACGGCAACGTGGCGTACACGAATGGGCCGCTCGGCGTCTTCGAGAATGCCGATCTCCGCTTCGAGGATCGCGGCACCGGCAATGCGTACCCCTTCGGCTCGGTTTTCTCACCCCGGGTCTGGAACGGCACCATCTACTACGAGGTCGGAGGGGGCCCGTGCCCGACGACGTATGATGTGTACTTCGGCACGGATAATCCGCCCACGACGCTGATTTGCGACGATGTGACGGATCCGACGTGCGATCCGACACCCGCGCCGGGCCAAGTGCTAGATCCCGACACAACGTACTACTGGAAGGTTGTGGCCACCAACTGCTGTGGCACCACCGAAGGACCGGTCTGGTCGTTCAGTACGGCGCCGCCGGCGCAGTTGATCGCCACCGAGCCTCCGTTTGACGGTTCGCTGCCCAAGACGCTGAACAACCTCATCCTGTGCACCTTCGACCGTCCGATCACGCTGCCGGCGTCGGGCAATCCGCTGGTCATCCAGGACATGACCAACGGCTGCGCGGACGTCAGCAACCAGTTCGTCTATGTGATCGACCCGGACGATCCGAACCTCTGCACGCTGGAGGCCAGGGAGACGGATCCGAACGATCCGAATAACCACGACGTGTTGCCCAATCAGACCTGGTATCAGATCAACTCGGCACCGGGTTGGACAACGGTCGAGCCGTTCCAGTTTGAGGTGTACACGCTGGTAGGCGACTGCGAGGGCGGCGGGCGCGTGAGCACGCTGGACTACGTTTGCGTCAGGGGCGCTATAGGTCGGCGTGGGGACTTGCGTGAGGACCTCGACGGCAATGGTCGCGTGACGACGGGCGACTACTTGGTCGTCAGGAATAACCTGGGCCCTCGGGCGCCGTCCAAGCCGGCGCTGTGTCCATGACGCTGTAGCGTGAACGTTGATTCTGACAGGGCCGTTCATGCCGGGCGGCCCCGTCTTTTTGCGCCGCGACGTTGCTGCATATTGGCCTCGACTGCTACATGGGACTCAAGAACTGAGTGAGGGGCCAATGGTACGGTAGTCTGCAACGCCAGCGGCCGCCAATGTTGCCTATCACGCAAAACGGTTCTCCTGCACTCTTGGTGAAGACCGGCCACTAGAATCAGGCGTACCGCGGGTCCATGGATGGGCCTGATCGATGCGGAAGGGAGTCCGCCATGTACGCCGCTTCACACCTGCCTGCTGCGCGGGGGCTTCGCTGTCTGCAACTGTCTATCCATACTGAAGTTATCGAGATCCGGGTCCGTTGTGTCGCCACCGCGGCCATGTGCCCGATCTGTGACAAGCCTTCCGGTCGCATTCACAGTCGCTACGGTCGAACGTTGGCCGACCTGCCGTGGCATGGCATACCGGTCCGTATTGATCTGCTGGTCCGACGGTTCTTCTGTGACACACCCACCTGCCCGCGTCGCATCTTTGCCGAGCGATTGGGGGCGGCGGCCGCCGCTTACGCCCGCAAGACCTGGCGCCTGGTCGAGGCGCTCGACTGCATCGCGTTCACGTGCGGCGGCGAACCAGGCGCTCGGCTGGGCACAAGGTTGGGCATGAAACTATGAAGCAAGCCTCCTTGCGGATACGTTCGGGGTATTCAGATCGGGTTGCGTAGGCCCGATCACAAGACCCCGGATCCAAACAAGGAGGCCTACCATGTGGTCGGTCGGTTTGGACGTTCACCCACGGTCGTCGACGATGTGTATTCTCGACGAGAACGGCAAGCGGGCCAAGCAGCAGCGGGTGCGAGGGTCCTGGCAGAAGGTGATCGAGTTTCTCGAGCAGTTGAGCCATCCGTTTGCCATCTGTTACGAGGCCTCGTGTGGGTACGGCGCCCTGCACGATCGGCTGTGCCGCCTGGCCAAGCGGGTGGTGGTGGCCCATCCGGGTCACTTGCGGTTGATCTTCCGGGCCAAGCGGAAGAACGACCGCTGCGACGCCCTTGCTGTTCGGCTAGGGGTTCCTGCCATCAAGGCCCCCAGAGGACTTGCACCTCCAAGTCAAACGCCATGCCTGGCACACCAAAGAAACGCCCACCGAGTAGTGGGCGTAATTTGGAGGCGGGGGGAATCGAACCCCCGTCCCGTGACAATTCAGGTGAAGTTTCTACGTGCGTAGTCGGTCGTTTAAGTCTCAGCCGATGCGACGCCGGCCGACAGGCTTCGCACCAACCCAGCCCGACTGTTTTCTCACCTGGGCGCCGCCAGACAGAACGCCCCAGCCAGCCTGCTGGTCGTCGTCTGGTCCGCTAGCAGGCGTCGCGGATCAAACGTGCTGCGTTATTTACGCAGCCATGCGCAACGGTTCGTTGGCATGTAAAGGTTTTTTGCCAGGGGTTTTACGAGGCCTCCTGACAACCTCGGCACGCGGCTTCACCCTCAACTTGCCCGGTCGAGCCCAATCGCCCCCGTTAGCAACCGGTTTGTTCGCCCGAGGCCTGGCGGGTCCACTCACCCACCCAGCGCACGGGCCATGTCCCGTTCCTGATCGCGCTTGCGAATATGCTCGCGCTTGTCGTAGCTTCGCTTGCCCTTGGCCAGCGCCAGGTCGACCTTCGCCAGCCCTCGGCTGTTGAAGTAGAGGCCTAACGGCACGAGCGTCTGGCCCTTCTCCCTGACACGCCCGATAAGTCGCTTGATCTCGCGCCGGTGCAGAAGCAGCTTCCTAGGTCGCGCGGGGTCGTGGTTCTGGCTGCCAGCCTGCTCGTAAGGGCTGATATGGCAGCCATAGAGAAACACCTCGCCTGCGTCGATGCGCGCAAATGCTTCTTCGAGCGACACTTGGCCGTTCCGGACGCTCTTAACCTCGCTGCCGCGAAGCATAATCCCCACCTCGACCCGTTCGATAATTTCATAGTTGAAACGGGCCTTCTTGTTTATAATGCGAGGCGGAGCTGGCGATGCTTGCTTAACCATACCGATGTTATTCTAGCATGTCGGCATCCGTCTGCAACTTGAGGCAAGCCAAACCCGTATAATGGAGTGAGTTATGGGCGATCGGCTCGACACTGGCGGCAAGGTGTCCAGTCCGCTGAACGAGCGCAGGCTCATCCGACGGGCTCGACGCGGTGACGAGGCGGCCAGCCGGGAACTGGTGGACGCTTACAAGGACCGTCTATTTGCCTTTGTCTGGCGCCTGCTGCGAAACCATCACGACGCCGAGGAGATCAGCCAGGAGACGTTTCTGCGGGCCTTCGCGGCGCTGGACAGCTTTGACGAGCAATACCGGTTCAGCACGTGGCTGTTCACCATCGGGTACCGGCTGTGCCTGAACCACCTGAGGCGGCAGCCGCCGCTGTCGGGCGGCACCGATCTTACGTACGAAGCCGATCATGGCCCGGGCGCTTTCGAGGCGCTGGCTGCCAGTGAGCAGGCAAGACGTATGGAACGGCTCATCTGGCAAGCGGTAGAACACCTCTCGCCCCACCAAAAGGCCGCTGTCCTGCTGTTCTACCGCGAGCAGATGGCTTGTCAGGAGATCGCCGACGTGTTGGAGATGCCCGCCGCAACGGTGAAGAGCCACTTACACCGTGCCCGGGCTAAGCTGCGCGAGATGCTGTGGGAGCCTCTCGGCGAACAGAGGCCGCAGATCCGCCTTTCAGGAGCCGGCTGACCATGGACTGCCACGATGTCGAGCACCTGCTTGATGCCTACCTCGACGCGGAGCTACCCACCTCGCTCCAGGCCGAGGTGCACGCTCATCTCTTGGAGTGCGTGCTCTGCCGTCAGCGAGTAGGGTTGCTGCGCGCGGTCGGCGACGTGGTCCGCAGCGACGCCGACCATCCAAGCCCCTCACCTGATTTCACCGACCGCGTAGTTCAGGCTGTAGCCGAGCGGAGCCCGATGCGTCCGCGCAAGCTGCGGTACAAGCGGTACAAGAGGGTTGTGCTGCTGACCGCCACGGTGACGGCGATGGCCGCGGCACTTCTGCTGGTGGTAAACGCGATCGGGCCCGAGACGTCGCGGGACCAGAAGCTTCTCGCCGATCATCAGGGCCTGCCAAGGGCCTTGGCCGATGCCCGTGACCACACGAACCAGACCTGGCAGCAACTGCACAGCAGTGTCGCAGGGCTTGGCCAACTCGGACAGCAGGCGCTCAGCGAGGCGAACCTTACGTTACTAAGCGATTGGGCGGAGGTCAGCGGGGCGCCGCAGACCATGCCCGCCGGACTACCGTTTATGGGTCAGTTGCTGATCCCTCTGACGGACGTATTGGAGCTGGACTTCGGTGACGACTGGTCAGATATTCCTTCCGAGTTGGCCGAGGAAGACCTGGACCTGATTTGAGCAAGCTCTTTGCCCCCCGCGGAGACGGTTACCACCAATTGTCTGAGCAACTGCCGCGCAAGCGCGCCGCCGCGCCATCTGCCGTTGCACCCGGAGACGAAGTGAGGCATTGGCGTGGACGGTTCGGCCGTGGCTGTATGACGGCCGTGCTGACCTTGCTTTCTGTCAGCCACAGCGCCTGGGCAGCCCAACAGCCGACTCTGGCCTATCTGGTACCCAAACGGTGCCATCTGTTCGTCGAGGTGCACGAGCTTGACTCGCTATACGCTCAGCTTAGCGAAGCAGGCGTGTGGTCGGCTCTGACGGCGTTGCAGGGCACGCGCCCGCAGACGGCTGTCGACTGGCAGGACCGCCTCGAAACCATGCTAGGGGTACCTTGGCCTGAGATCATCGACACGATCTTCGGCCAGCAGCTGGCCATCGCGGCCGCCGACCCCGATGTTCCGGACGACGTGGTAGTCCTCTCGCGCGTTCCGGACACAGCCACGGTGGCCCGTTTGCTGGGAGCGAGGAAAGCCCAAGTGGGGCAACGCGTCGGCGCTGTCCAGTGCTACCAGCTAGGCCCCATGCAGATGGGTGTACTGGGCAATCTGGTCATCTTCGGACCCTCTGCGGCCGATGCCTCCAGGCTGTTCCATGAGACAGTCAGCATGGCCGCCGGCCGAAGCCATCACTCGCTGGCCAGCGATGCCGACTTCGTTCGGCACACACGTCGCCTTCAGCACGCATACAAAGCTTTGATTTACCTCGACACTCGCGGACCCGCGAGCGCGTCTCCCGGAGCCACCCGGCGTTGGCCGGCGAACCGCTTCACGCCGCTGGTGGCCGGGCTCCGCTGGAGCCGGACGGTCTTGGAGGTGGAGTTCTCCTTGGACGGCTTGCCACAGTCGCCGCCCCGGCTTCTCATTCGTCCCGACCAGGCTGCGAAGCTGCCCGCCGACACGCTGGCCGTTGTTGGTCTGAACGTGGATTACGCCGGACGTTTCCGGCAATGGGTCCGCGATGATCGCGACGGACAGGCAGCGCGATATTCGGCACTTCTTCAGGCCATGCTCGGGCCGAACAACCTTCGGGAGCAGCTTCTAGCCAACCTCACGGGCGAAACCCTCCTGGTCATCGGTCGGGCGGGCGTTTCGGCGCGAACCGCCACGAAGCCGGCTGCGGCGCCGAGCGTGGCGGTGATGATTCTTACCAGCAACCGCCAAGCGGTGGAGGCGGCCCTCAATCGCTTCGGCCAAAGCCTGGTCGCTCTGTTGAACGTTCATGCGATGCGTCGAGGGTTGCCCGCATCGCTCGACGTCCGTTTGAGCGCCCACCGAGACATTGCGATTCGAGCCATCGACGTCGGCACGGTGCTGACGAGCGAGCAAGCCCCTTCACCCATGGGTGAGATGGAAATTGCCTGGGCGAGCATCGACCGCTGGCTGATCATCGCGACCAGCAGTAACCATATTCGCAGCATTGCCGACAGCCTGGCGGGGGCGGCCCCCGGTTGGGGGCAGGCCGACCCGACGCTCCTGAGCGCACCGCTTAAGCAGTGTCATCAATACGTGCTGGGTCATCCCGATCAGTTAGGAGCCGCTCTGCAAACGTGGTTGGGCGCGGTTCAGCAAGCCCGCGCAGGCAGCGACGGTCGCCCGTCGGTCGCCGAAACAGCCCGGTCTCGGCGCGTGGCGCTGGGCGCCGCGGTCAAGCCTGATCCTGACCGTCCCGGAGCCGTGGTGGTGGTTCGGGTTTTGACGGGATGGCCAGCCGACGGGTTCCTCAGAGAAGGCGACCGCATTCTAGCCATCAATGGCCAGCCCCTCTCACCTGAAGCACCCATGGCTGATTTGCGGCGGGCTGTGCAAGAGGCCGCCGATGATGTTGTCATCGTCTTCGACGTGCAGCGGGGCGAGGAGGTGGTCGATCAGGTCGTACCGTTACCTCCGCCACCGGAGCGACGGGCGGCATCGCCTTCGCTGGGACCCACGGAAGCCCTTCGGCGGATCGCAGCGTTGTGCAAGCCCTTTGGCGCCATCGGGCTTTTTGCGGCACAACAGGCCGACGGCAGGGCGCGAGCCGTGGTGGCCCTTCGATTCGCTCAACCGTAGACACGTCTGCAACGCAGTGCCACCAGCGTCGTCTAATTTCATGAAGGCGGCACCGGTCCGGACCGGTAAGGGGTGTGCGCATCGTGCCCTGTGGCACAGGTTGGACCGGTAACCGCCCCGCACGCGTCGGGGCGGTGCACACCGACTTGACAGCGGAAAAGGCGGCTGCTAACCTAAAGTGGAGCATGAACTTGGCAAAACAGGGAAGGTGAGGGGAGCAACCAACGATGACCGGCCGACAGGGGGGCCTGCGCGGCATCTGCAGAAGGGCCTGACGCTTACGGGCGACGCAGACCAGTTGGCAACAATTCCTTCCCTTCATGGCCTTCGCAGGTTAGCATCCACGGCCGACAGCTTTCCGCAAGCAGGAGGTTGTGCCGCGGCACGCAGTAAGGCCGCGCAAAGGTAAGTTGCCAGCGAACGTGCGAGGTTTAACCATGTGGAGCCATAGAATCTCCGTTCTTTATGGCAGGAGCGCCATGGGTGTGCTGATGACGGCCGCGTTGGCGCTCGCGGCGATGACCGGATGCGGTGGGGGCAGTGCGTTCCGCCCGCCCGCGGACACCTCCGGGGATCGGGTGGGACCGGGCGCCGAAGGCGCACCGACCATCACGATAATCATGCCGACCACCGACCGGTACGTCTTTCAGGGCGACCCGGTCGACATAAGCTGGGTGGACACCGACCCGGACGACAACGCCGACGTGATCGTATTCGTCTTTCTCGACGAGAACAGAAATCAGGTTCCCGACACCGGGGCTGTGACACTGGTGCTCGACATCACCTCCGAAGACCCCGACGGCGCGAGCGACGTGTATACTTGGCTGACGGCGGGCTTCCCGGAGGGCGCCTACACGGTCGGGGCGACGATCAACGACTTCGACAATCCCCCCGTCACCGACTTTGCACTGGGGCAGGTGATCGTCTCGGCGCAACGGTCGCTCACGCTCGACCTGGGTAGGATCGGGACGCGCTTCGCGGGGATCCTCTGGCGAGGGTGGAATTCGGGCGACATGGCCGGGTATGCCCTGGACGGAGGCATGGACGTCAATGGAGACGGCTTTGATGACATGATCATCATCTCGCGCTTCGGTGACCCGTTCTACTTCCGGCCCGGGGCGGGTCCGTACGGCGAGGGCTACCTGATCTACGGGCAACTGGGACGCCTGGTCGAGCCCGAGCAGGAACTCAACAGCGTGGCGGCAGTCATCCCGGGAACGATCTACGCGGCGCCGCGGCCGGTGGATATATATGTGGGCGGGGTCACGGACAACGGGTCCAGCGGCATCATGTCGGTAGCGATGGTGCCGAACATCGAGACGGTCCCGGACGAGGACCCGGTGGGCGGGGCCGAGATCGTCTTCGGCATCCCGTTCATGGACGGACTGTGGGACGAGATCGACCTGGACGACCAGGACAACGGCGACCTGAACGACGGGGCGGCGCATTTCTGCCTACCTGATATCTTCAATCCCGGTGAATTCGTGCAGATGCCGGTTGACGGCGTTACAGGGTACTTCTGGGACACTGCATACCTGATGTGGTTCCACTACGAGTGGACGTATGCAGGCGGCAGTTGGGTGAACGAGGACTACGACCCCAACTGCGACCCGAGCGCGGGGGGCGATCCCGATGATCCCAACGTGTGCAGCGACCCGAACAACGGCACCCAGTTCATTGTCGTGCCCAACCAGTTCATCAGCCTCGATCTGCCGTGGGTGCTGACCGATCCCGGCTACCTGGCCTACAACGAAGACGGCACGGCATACGACGAAGCCAACTTCGGCCCCGCCAACGGCTATGCGCTGGGCTACGGGTATAACCAGTTCTCCGATGACGAAGCTGACGACGGCGATTGGCCGACGCGAACCGGCGTGGCCATCTTTGCCTCCAGCGTGGGCAACACATCGGGCAACCTGGACGGGGCGATCATCGACCTGACGAAGGTTGGCGGCACGAGCACGCTTATCTACGGCGAGGCGTGGGGCTCGATGTGGGGGCACGGGGCCAAGTTCCGCCCGCAGTACACCTACGCCGGGCAGGATGAGATCGACAACTGGAACGGATGGGAGTACCTAAACCAGGACTTCACCTGGAGCGACAGCGCCCTGATACCCAGCGACTGGGCTCACACGGTAGGCTGGAGCGACCTGGACGGCGACGACCGGGCCGACCTGTTGATCGGCGCGCCCAGGATGCCGCACCGGAACACCTGGGGTTACAGCATAACGAATCCCCCGTTGCTCCATCAGGGCTATACGGCGAACGTGGACAACCGGGA
>Ga0307376_10003197_pt1 | contig 15397 bp, 14 predicted proteins | sample TR2MG_FD_202536 | JGI IMG/M metagenome (GOLD analysis project Ga0307376, IMG submission 202536) | Soil microbial communities from Risofladan, Vaasa, Finland - TR-2 | ecosystem: Environmental > Terrestrial > Soil > Coastal area > Acid sulfate soil | place: Finland: Risofladan, Vaasa | collected...
AAGTTTTGTACAATAATTCCACCGAGTGACCACCCAATTATGTGAGATGTCTCAAGTTGGAGGTAATCCATTAAACCTCTAACATCATCCGCAAGCATTTCGGCTGTATTTGGGATATGTGGTCGGGACGATTTTCCACCATTTCTATTATCAAAGCGTATCACCTTAAAATGTTCGGATAAAGGATAAAATTGAGCAATCCATCCTTCCTTATTACTGCCAAATCCGTGAACCAAGATTACGGGCTCACCTTTCCCTCGTATTTCATAACATATTTTAATTCCATTTACATCCGCAAATGTTTCCACCATGAAGGATCTAATCTCCATTTAGCGTTTTATTTTTTATAGGTAATAAATAGAATTAAACATTTATGAAATAATGAAAAACAATAATGTTATTTTCTTTTAATCACCAATCTACTATTTAAATTCATGCATCGCTGATGAAAATTTTGCGCATGTTTTCGCAACTCTGCTATTTCGGCGTGATGTATTATTGTTTTGGGGTAATTGTTGGTCAATAGGTGAGGTGTATTATCGGACTTGAGGCGTGAGCTGAGCAGAGTTGTGGTGGGCGTGTGTTCTGGATTCTATTTTTTTTATATTGTTATGTAATGTTTCACTAATTAGCGTAAATGATGAAATTTCGTATTGAATGGTAAATTCAATGTCTCTTTTGTATGGAAATTTAGTGAAAATTTAGGAAGTTCTTCTAAAGAATTGTAAATGGATTTTATATTTCTGACAAATAATTAAACAAAAAATTAAGTAGAATTTAAGAAATGATCCCGAAAAATGAAAAAATCCTCGTGCTGAGTGTTGACTGTGATTCCTCCGATGATTGCAAACTCACCCTTAAAATTCCCCATTTCTAAGAATGCTTGCATCATAGTTTTGAATTTTGTCATTACTAAATCATAATTAATTTTAGCCAATTTAATTATCGTCAAGTTAATATCTTGGCTATGGAGATTTTCTATGATCTCCTCTTTATAATTATCTATTAAATCCTTGAACAATATAGTGTTAGTAGGATCATTTGGATCTTTTTTGAAATTATATAGATCATTTACTGTAACTGCGGACCGTATCGATCTAAGAAAACCCATCATCGCACCACAGGAAGTTGTAAGTTTAACTTGACCGGGTCTCTGAATATATCCATACAATACTTCATTTTCTAAATCTAACCCTAAATGCGGGCTAATAAAAAATATTAAATTACCCGAACGTCTACATTCTCCTTCCACATAATCAGGACAATGATGGCTTGCTGCTGAGATTCCGGTTATACCTCCAATCGGATATGCTGCAAGATTTCCTAAATGAAATTCCTCACCGAACCTCTCTCTTAACTTATTCTCGATGGTATCCCGTTCATGCAATCGATTCACATCATCAGGACATACGCTAAAAATTATACGAGAATTCTCTTTCGAAAAGCCTATATCGAGTAGTCTTTTAAACGGGGAGGGATCTTGTGTGAAGAGGGTTCCCACTGAAAGAATATTACCCCAATCGCCAAAATCCTTTCGTAATTGCTCTAAATATGTATTCATCCTTCTATGACCTCAAAATCTATTATGTTTATAATTAAAATTATTTAGTAAATAATTTAATCTTGATTTTTTTAAAAAAAGCTTAAAATTTCCATTACTCAATCTCTTGTATTAATATCCTTTATTTTATATAATGGTATTCTTCATCTGGAGATAGACACTCCTCACTTAAAAGATATCTAAACAAATAATTGGCGTGTAATTGCGAAGTGAGATGAGAAGTAATGAGGTGGGAGTGTGTTCTTGAGTTATTACTCCACATTTTTTTATATTTGCTTGTCTTTTTATTCTATGAGTAGAGGTGATTTGATATGGCTGAGAACAATTATCGGCTATATGGTTTTTTGTACGTGTTTTTTAGGGTTTTGGTTTTGTTTCTATTTTTTAATTAATGATCCGCCTAGATTATATTTATTCCGCAGTTGGATTGTAGGTCCCGTGAGGGCTTCCTATGTGTTATATGCCTTAAATTTTGTTGGTTCGTGGAGTTGTGTGGGTTGCTCGTGTTTCGGGAGTTTTGTGTTGCTATTAGCTAATCAGTTTTTTGGTGTTAACGATTTCGCTTTTATTGCTGTTTATTGCTAGTTAGGTGTGGTGTATTGCGTTTTTTAAACTCCAAGAAAAATTACTTCGACTATTGACATAAATTTAAATATCAAATTAACCGTTTAATTCTTGGCGGAACTATTATCAATTCGTGGCTAATTAAGTATCGAGGTGTAAATCAATTGGAAGATTCTTTAATATTCTATGAAAAGGAAGGGGAGCCTAAAGAAAAAACTTATAAGATTTTATTCACAGGTTTGGATGGAGCAGGTAAAACAAGTATAATTACAGCTCTAAAGAGGGAATTCTCAAAAATAGCTTTAATTGAACCAACGAGGGGTGCTTTAAGAAGCAATTTTAAATTGTTGGGAAGGGAAATCACCGAATGGGATTTAGGAGGTCAAAAGAGATATCTTATTTCCTACCTAAAAAATCCCAACAAATATTTTGATGAGACAGAAATCGCAATCTATGTTATAGATATATTAGATACCTCTCGTATAAAAGAATCTCTGAGTTACCTTTTTGATGTCGTTGCTAAATTCAAAGAATTGAAAATTGAACCCCCTATTAATATTTTCTTTCATAAATGTGATCCTAAGTTAATCCATAGCGTTGAGGATCAAATTCAATCTGAAATACTTGCGTTAAAAAAAGAAATTACTGAGACAGTGAAATATGAGAAGATTCAATTCTTTACAACATCAATATATAATCCATATACAATCATGAATGCGATGTCTAAAATCTTACTTGATTTATTTCCAAAATCAGAGTTATTGCAAAAAACGATTGAAGAATTTGCGAGAAAACTAGATTGTAAGGGGTTAATCATCATCGATAAAAATTCGATTATTTTAGGTTCCTGCTTCAAAGATGATGAGTCAAAAAAACTTTTGAGTAGCACAATTGCTTATTTTTTGACACTTAATGATGTTTTTGAAGAGATGGGAATTGAACAACAAGAAGATCAAATAGTTGTCAGAAAAATGGGAAATTATTTCTTGTTCAAACCACTCACCTTAAGGGAAACAACTTTACCATACTATATGCTTGTATTAAAGAGGCACAATCCGTTTGATATCTATTTTATTAACAAAGATTTTAATGCATTTGTTAATATGTTCAGCGATATTGTTCATGGGGCATAATTTGTGTTCTGGTTAAGGTCATCCCACAATCCCACCAAGGTCAATCCTGAGTCTTTTGTGGGTGTTATAGGAGATAAAAATTCATATTTTACAAACATGTATCCACTTAAACCTAATCCTGCAAGTGCTACGATCCCTAATAAAATCATGCCGGCACTTCTAACGCTCATTTTTAAACCAACGCCAAAAATATAAAACGATAATATATCAATATATAACATCTTCAATACAATTAGTATATTCCCGCTTTTTACATTATAAACAGCTGGTGGGAATTATTGTGGGCCTTGAGGTGTGAGCTGAGAGATAATGAGGTGGGAGCGTGTTCCGGATTAAAAAGTTAACTCTTTTATAATAAATAGAATTAAAAAAAAATTTTTTTTTGTTTAAATTACTCCGGAAGAGAATGCTCACTTCCCTCTAAGGCTTCAGCTAATGTTGTCCAGAGCCTCATATCGTATTCTAATCCTTTAATGCTCTGGAAAGCCCCCATTCTATTACGGCCCCATTTCCAAGCTTCTTCTAATTTCCCTTGTTTTACTTCCATTACACTTAATACTTCTATTCCCTTTTTATTAGTATTTGAAGCAACTTGTATCGTTTCTTTACCAAGTGATTTATCAAAGGGAAATTCTTTTACTACTTCAAAAAATTTTTCGGTAACCTCAGTATTTATGTCAGTGGGATACCAAAGTTGTACAATAATATATGGCATGATCTATACCTCCCTATTCTATTAATTTTTACTTTTAGATTTCGTAGTAATTTATAATTTTATCAGATTCTATTTAAGTTTTTACAAATTTGTATAGTGAAAAATGAGAAGAAAAATAATAAAAAAAAAAATGAAATATTGTGATCCAATACATCTAATGCTTATTTTTTGGACATTAAATATATCTTTGGATTATATTTGTTTGAAAAAATTGTTCTTGCCGATCAGAACTGCTGCTGCCTCCTCTTTTTGAAACGATATAGAACTGGACTAACGAATTTTCGTGGACTAGGGTGTTGCCTCTCCATTTTTTATCCTGCGACTCAAATTCGACCACATCACCAAGTCCTATACCTTTTCTTTCGGAAAAATTCAACTTTAAACTTTGCAATGCCTTTATCAGGTGCTTATCGTATTGACCTGACCCCTCCTTATAGGATTTATCTTTAAATCTCAGCGATTCGATTGCAAATGCTTTAAGGATGTCGTTGTTCATTGTTTCCCATACTTTAGGATTTGCGTAAAACTCAATACCAATAAACTCACCGTTGATAAAGGTAGCTATTCCGCATTGATTTTCTTGGTTTTTAAAAGAATTTACTATCTCGTCTGTTTCTTTATCAATGTTTTCTGTCATTTCAAGATAGCTTTGAGATGGGGCAATTGTATTGCTATAGTTCATTTCAGTTCTATAAGCTTGGATTTCGTTCCAAACCGACCCCTGACCTGCCGAAGATATCGCTTCGTAGGCGACATTAGGATGTAATCTTGTATTAGAAGATTTAAATCCTTTTCCCTTTCCATAATTCCATCTCGACTGTTCGACGCACTTAGCTGGAACGGTATATTTTTGTTCCATAGGACCTTTATTGCCACCAGATAAGTTTTGTTTTCCTCCTGCAGCCAATAGGATTGGTTCCCATATTGTTCTATCTTGTTTTCCGCCATGGACTGTTACGCCGAAAGGGATCAACACTTGTTTATCGCTATTATTAATTACCTCTAATTGACTAACGGTATCTGTTTCATTTATATTTATTAAGCCAAGATCTTCAGCTTCTTTAACGCTAATAAAATCTAAGGTTTTACCCTTATAGATAATCGGGATAACTGTCATATTACCATGAGATTGAGGTTTTCCAAGTTCTAAAATTTCTAAAGGATTCTCAAACAGCATTTCTACCATTTGAACGCTTACATTTTTCATAATTTACTTTCCTCCTTTTTTTTTTTATTAACACTTTCATCTTTATGCTCTTCTTCCACTATTAATTCTTCGTAAAGGGGGTCTACAAATTGGTTTACGACGTCTTTACCGTTTTTAGTAAGTTCGACCCCATAAGAGATTTTTAATTTTCCTTCCTTGGTCACTTTATTAACTATTGCACCTTTCAATTTTGATGCCTCCTCTTGGGACACTTCCATCTTCTGCGTTTTTATTATTCCTCCTCTTTTTAAGGCGCTTATGTGATAATTAATATTTTGACGATCAACTTCTAATTTATTTGCTAAGTCTATTGGTCTTTGAGAGTTTGTAGATAACTCTCTTACTATATCTATCCTAGTGGAATTTCGAAACACAAGACCGACCTTTTCGAAAATAGGTTTTTTTTTTTCTTTTTTTTCAGGCATAGAAGATCACATTTTTTTACTGTAAAAATTATTTTTACTATAAAAACAATTATTACTTTTCCTATTTAAATATATGCGTTGAATTTAGCCTCTTCTTGAGTAAAAATAGAATGCAATTAGGCAAAAAGGAAGAGTTGTAGCCGTCCTTGGCAAGAATACTAATTATTAATTAAGATAATAGGTTAAATTTTGATGCTAACCTTTTCTTGAGTTAGAATTTTTGTAGGATTTAAACTTCTTCTTGGGGAAACTAAAGTTGTTTCGTGTAAGTGTTCTTGATTTGCATCAATTCTAAAATTTGCTCTTTTTAAAAATAGATTCACAATGTTTAATTCGGTTAATGTTAAGTTTAAAGATTGTAGAAATTTAGGATGACGATAACTATCCCAGCTGATATTATACATCATACTATTGTTGTGATCTGTTTAAGATATAAATACAACGACTATGAGAGTTTTCTATTATTTTTACCGAAAGGAACATAATTATCTTATTTCGAATAATTTAACTTAATTCAAACTTTTTCTAGCGCAGTTAGTTACCCTTTATCATATCAATCTCGTAAAGTTGTTTTATTAGATTAAATCCTTAAAAATCCATAAAAGTTTGCATGAAAATGGAAAGTGACAACATAATCGACATATTTTTACACCCTAAGTCCGTAGCTGTTATTGGCGCTTCAAAAAAATTAACAAAAGGCGGATTCCGGATTGCTACCAACCTTATTACTAACAATTTCAAAGGTAGAGTTCATTTTGTAAACCCTAATGCGAAAGGAAAGCTCTACGATATAGATTTTAAAAGGAGTATTTTAGATGTCGAGGACGAAGTTGACATTGCAATCTTTTACGTTCCAAATCGACTTATTCCAGACATCTTAAAGGATTGCGTGAAAAAAGGAGTAAAAGGAGCGATAATAGAAGCATCGGGTTTCGAAGAAGTCGGAGAGAAAGGTCTTGAATTAAAAGAAAAAATAGTTGAGATAACAGACAATTTTACTAAATTAAGGATTGTTGGTCCTAATTGTATGGGCCTTAGCACCATCAATGGAGACAGCGATAGTAAAGAAAAGGAAGGTTTTTTTTCTGGATTTGGTGTTTTTTCTACCTATAAGAGAGGTAATATTGCGTTAATTAGTCAATCTGGGATGCTAAATGGCGGTTATTTAATGCATGTAATGACGAAATATCCGAATCTAGGATTTCGATATTCTTGTTCAATCGGAAACAAGATGGATTTGAGTGAAATTGAATTTCTGGAATATTTAATAAAAGACGATACTGTAAACGTTATAGCAATATACTTAGAATCGTTTAAAGATTCAAGAAAATTTATTGATCTATGCAAAAAAGCTAGTTCTATGCCAGATAAGACTATTATTCTGCTTAGAGGTGGAATTACGCCTCAAGGTCAAAAAGCAACTAGAAGCCACACAGGTTCTTTAGCAGAAAATTCAAATTTAATTGACGGGATCGTAAAACAATCAGGAGTAATCTATGCCAACAATTTTTACGAGTTATTTCAATATGCGCGCACCTTCTCGTTAATGTACTTGTCAGGTAAAGAGTTCCCTAAAAAGGGTAACGCTTCATTTGTGGCGGGCTCCGGAGGTGCAGGAACGATTACAACGGATCTTACGGTGAAATATGGTTTAAAATTTCCTGTTCTTGGTGAGAAAACCTACGCTGCTCTCGTTGAAGTGTTTCCCGAGTGGATGCCTCCAAACAACTTTGCGTTTGTAGATATATGGCCTGCAATGGAAAAAGCGATGATGAATAATGTAAAACCCGAGGTTGTAACATCTCGAGTGTATGAAGCTTTATTGAAAGACCCCAACATTGAAGGTATCTTCAGCATGATGTTTTGCTCTCGACAATTTAGAGCAATGAATAACGTGGACGATATCATAGCCAACGCAAACCAATCTTCAAAACCAATATTCTTTTGGTTAATTGGTGAGGCAAAGGAAGTGGGGAGAATCTCCCAAGAATTAGCTACGCATCATCTACCTAATTTTCCCAGCTTAGAAGAGATGGTTAAAAATTTTAGTATTTTAGTACAGAAATCAAAGAATCTGAATTTGTCTTAACTTTCGTGAGTAATGCAAAAATCAAAATTCATAAATTAAAAAAAAAAGGCATCTCCGCTTCAATATTATCAGTTAAAATGACTGAGATATGTAATCTAAAATCTTATTTTATATTTTTGTAGCTTCCAGGCTCCGTATCCTTGAATCAAAAAGCAGAGTAAAAAGGAATATTGAGATATTTTTTGCATGGAAGCTTGTATAATTAGCCCATCTAAAGTGATAGATTTTGGTATACTTATTAAGACAATAGTGTAAGTAATTCCGACGATTAGCAGGGCAATATAAACGAAGGCATACCGGTTAGGATAATCCTTGTTGTAAAAAACTGCGATAGTAAAAAAAATAATTCCTAAAACGCCGGTAACATTGAACAAATTGGCGAAAATTAGATGAGTTTTTCCAAATATGTCCCAGGGAGTGAGAATCGTACCGATCATAAAAATTATTGAACTAAGACAAACTAACGAGCCAATTCTTACTACTAAGTATAACTTTCGATCGCTTTTGAAAAACGATGTAATGGCAAAAGCGAAAGGTATAAACGAGGCACTTAGAATTAACGCAGTAATCGTAAATATTACGAACGAAATATTGTTAGGAGCACCTGAAAGTGCGATGACTCGACCTAAATCGCTAAAAAAATTACCCCAAAAATAATATCCTGGACTTAAGGGATTGAAAAGGGTTCCCCCGGCGTAAAACAGCATAGCTACTGCGGTTAAAATAATATATTGAGCGGGACCGAATACTATGAACAGTGAAGCAAATATTTTCCAATTTTTATGTATCTTCATTAACACCACCAAATGGTTTAACTACTTATATTTTTGAATTAATCTTTTTAAAGCTCGAAAATTATCCAGAGAACGTAAAAAAAAATCAAGAAAAAAATGTTAGTTCTAAATAAACATTCAGAGAAACTTCAATTTAGATCGTAAAAAGCACTATCATCTAGCATATTTAGGTTTCGTTATGAATCCTATAAACATAAGTAGGTTTACTCCTATATCGATAATTTCAGCGATTGTACTAAAATAAAGATTGGTAGAAATGAGAATCGTCCTGAGTAAATTTGAAGCTATAAAGCAGATAAACGCTATTCCGATTATTAACCCGTTTGCCTGAGAGAGTCGCTTATTTTTGTACATAAATAAAAACATAAACGCAATGGCAATAAAGCTGACAATTGTCATGAAAGGAAAAACTAGATTGAGGAAATCTAAGCTTGGGGCTAAAACTATTACTGATATGGTTATCAAAACAAAAATTAAAATGATCCTTAACCTAAGCTTGTTAAATTGCTTTTTCTTCATCTCTTTATTCTTGTTCATATTAATGTATACAAGAATCGCATCTAAACCAATATACAATATTGGCATCAAATTTGCGATTATTATAAAAAATCTGATTTTTACCAACATTAGAATGAACCCCGTATCAAATAAGCCTGATATTACCGCAGAATTATAGAAAACATCGTAAACCTTTGCCCATGTAAATATTCCAAAAAACGATCCAAATAAGAAGTAGGCATCTGAAATATAAATGGCTTCTTGCTTTAACCATTTACGATAGAGAAAGAACGACATAATACCTAAGATTACAATTCTACTCGTTATCGCAATTAAACCAATATCATTATCAAATATAGTGGCCGCCAATATTGGCCCGTATAAAGAAAACAACAAGACGAAGGCTACGATTAAAGCAAGATTTATAGTTAGAACGCTGTACAGAAACTTTTTCTTTTTATCTTCCATTTTTAAATCCCATTTTTTTAATTGAAAACTGCATCAATTTTCAATGTATTTTGAAATTACAATTTAATCTAATCATTATTTTGTAAATTGGTTTTATAAACCCTCTTCTTTTTTAATTAATATAAAACTTAATTTTAAGAACAAGAAGTTGCACTACTTATGAAACAAGAATATATTTAACTAGAAAAATCTATTCTGTAATTCAAATACTCGTTTAGGGGTTCGAGTTTTCATGGTCTATTTTAAGATTAATGGTTTAGGATATAATTGCGGACAAACCAAGGATAATTGCCCACAAGAAGCGCAATCGTGTAGAGAATGTATTAAAAAACGATTAATTGATTTAGGATTTGAATTTGATGGAACAGTAGAGATTATTAAAATTGATTCTATCGATAAACAGCTTAAATTAGAAAGAGAAACCATTTGGAAGAAGTTTTTGGATGTTTTGAATATTAAACATATTCTATTGATGGATAAGCGTTCAGGGCTTACTTTATTAAATTACGCCGTCTCAGGTGTCGATATTGATGCGAATTTACTGAGTGGATTTATTCAAGCGAATATAACTTTTTCAGAATCTAGCGGGGTTTCAAATAAAAACGTCGTCACTTCGATCGAGTTTCAATTCTACGAATTTCAGTATAAGAAGTTTAATATTCTACTTAAAGATGGAGGTATTATCAGAGTTTGTTTAATTCTCGATCATAAAGGATCCAGTAAACTAAGAGATCAAGTTTTTCAGTTCATAGAAGATTTTGAACCTCAATTTATAGAGGAACTTATAAACTTTCGAGAAAAAGGTATTTACTTTGATTTTCAAGACATGATAAATTACATAGTTGAGTTTTTTAACATTTACCTTACGTTTCCAATGACCTTAGTTCAATCGATACCCCCACATGAATTAGATAAAGTAGAAGAAAATTTAGTTCAGAAAGCTATATACGACCTTGCAAAAGAATTGCTAGCCATAAAGCCCTTTTTTTTCATAAATAACATGCTCATCAGACTAAAAAAAATTGCAGTTATTAAAGATGAAGTTATTCTTTATGAACTCTATCAGCTATTAGAGCGTAAAATTATATCTCCAACATCTATAGAAACAATTGCTAATAATATCGTATCAGTTCAGACCGCAGATCACAATAAAATGATAAAATCGAGTTTAATATCTCCAATAATTAATAAAAATACCGATTTGGAGGATTTAAAAGAGCAGTTAAAAACTATGGACGAGGATTCAGCACGCAGATTGATAAGAGAGATTATGAAAAGAGCTCGAATAGCAGCAAAAAATTCTAAATTTCACGTAACCCTAATTGAATATAATAAAGCGCTTTTGATTGCTAAGGAACTAAATTTTAAAGAAGAAATAACGAAGATATCGCTTAAAATTTTTAACCTTGAAAGTAAATCCAAATACATCGAACTTGATTTTAATATAGAAAAAGCAGAAAACTCTGAAAAGAACGGCGATAAAATCAATAGCATCAATTATTACCAACAAGCGTTAAAAATTCTCGATGGATTCAAAGTATACAATGTCTTAGATCCCAGAATAAGAAAATTTAAAAAAAAAATCCAAAAACTCAGAGAAGAAATATAAATACACTCGCAATCTAGAAAAACTTTTAATTGTTCTCCTTTCAAAGACTCCTATAAGATTTTATTTAGCTTTTTAGGAGCATAACAAGTAAAAGACACAACTTAAATGACTTTTTTGTAAAACTCTTTAGAGTGGAGTGATAGTAAGAATATTTTTTTACATGTTAATATTACACAATTTAATATCATAAAATATATTTTTAATTTAGATTAGCACAGTTAACATTGATTACGATGAAAACAGTAAAGGTTATTGTGTCAGGAGACGGAGGGGTAGGAAAAACCTCGTTTTTAAATCGACTCGTCCACAATAGCTTTATAGAAGATAGCGAATTAACCAAAGGTGTTGATTTTTATTCGAAAAACATCACGGTCAATGGGAATGAATTTAATTGTATAATGTGGGATTTTGCTGGTCAAGCTCAGTTTAGAAAACTTCTAGATGATTTTGTTGAGGGTTCTATCGCAGCCGTTATTCTTTTTGACTTAACACGGATTAATACCATTGAAAATGTGTACGAATGGATAAAAACTTTAGAAGCTTTTGGAAACCTTCCTATCTTGTTAATCGGAACAAAAAGTGATCTTATCACTCCATCTGATACCCCGGCATTAGACAAGTACATCCTTGATATTGTTAATGAGTACGAAAATATTATTACTTACCTTAAAATATCTTCAAAGACTGGAGAAAACATAAAAAACGCTTTTGAAATATTAATTGGAAATCTATGCCTTTAAATAGAAGTAAGACTATATTTAATCTCTAAATTTTCTCAACCCATCCAAATTCGTCGTCTATATCCAAACGCTGAATGCTAGTGAGCATTTCGTAAGCCTTTCGAGTAATTTCTCCCGGTTCCCCTTCGCTAAAAATCCGCTTTTTTTCCTCGAGAACAACTGATTTAATTGGAGTAATAACAGCAGCAGTTCCTGAGCAAAAAGTTTCGGTACACGATACTTCAAAAAGCTCTTTGTAAGAGATATCTCTTTCTTCTGTTACCATTCCCATTTTTTTTGAAGCTAGTTCTAAAATTGATTTTCGTGTGATTCCCGGTAAAATTGTGCCAATAGTTTTCGGTGTTACTAAGACTCCATCAATCACAGCAAAGAAGTTCGCAGTTCCAACCTCATCAATATATTCTTTATGAACAGCATCTAAAAAAATAACCTGCGCAAAACCTCTTTCCTTAGTTTCCTTGACGGGTAGCATAGAACCTGCGTAATTACAACCCGTTTTGGTCGATCCCGTTCCACCGGGGGCCGCTCTTGTGTATTTCTTCGTGATTTCTAAATCTATACCTTTAAATCCTTCTGGAAAATAAGGACCTACCGGAATGGTAAACATTATCATTTTATACTCCTTCGCGGGCTTTACTCCGACTATAGGACCCGTTCCAATCATTATAGGGCGAATGTAAAGAGCTCCACCACTATCATAAGGCGGTATATAATCCTCATTAGCCTTCACTACTTTTTTTACGGCAGAAACAAAGCTATTTACGTCATATTTGGGCATGAGCAATCTACTAGCACTATCGTTGAATCTCTTTGCGTTCTCCTTTGGTCTAAAGAGAACGTGATCGCCCTTTTTCGTCTTTAATGCTTTCATCCCTTCGAAAATTCCTTGTCCATAGTTTAATATGCACGCTGCAGGTGAAATCTCGAAGTTACCAAACGGTACTAATGTACCTTCTTCCCATCTACCGTCTTTGTAATTTGATACAAACATGGTCTTCGTTTCAATAAATTCGAACCCTAGAGAGTAGTAATCTATATCTTTAGCATCCATAAATATCATATCCTAGTTAATTTTATCAGAATTATTTAATGATTTGTTTCCTAAAAAATCTTATTGATAAAACGAGATCGTCCTAATTGTTGGTTTACGTGTAAAAATCTAAAAAATCAATAAATTAAACGAGATTTAAATAAGGAACGAGTTAAACGATTTTCAGAGCGTATTGCTAAGAAACTTATTCTAAGAACATGGAGAATAGAAATCGTGGCATTTTTTTTCGAAAAAGAAAATGAGCGTTAGGTAAGTTACAATCATCTCTATTTTCCTAACTTTCACTACTCATTGAACAAATTAAAGCAACATATTAAAGATCTGTAAGGGTTGAAAATTATTTTTGCTCCGAGAAAGGTAGGTCTATTTAAACAAACAAAACATTTTTCTGAGGTATAGCGTTACTTTATCTATGGCATTACAAAAAATGACTGCTCAAAAAATAATTGAGAAGAAAAAAAACGGAGAAAAAATAGTAACTATCACTTCTTACGACTATTCGTTTGCTAAGATCGTTGACGGATGTGGAATTGATTTAATCCTCGTAGGCGATTCTCTTTCTATGGTAATTCTTGGATATAAAAATACTTTGGCAGTTACAATGGAAGAAATGATTCACCATACAAAAGCAGTGTCTCGTGGAGTTTCAAATGCGATGATAGTTGCGGATATGCCATTTTTATCGTATAAAATCACCATCCCCGAAGCAGTTAGGAACGCAGGAAGGTTCATTCAGGAAGGTGGAGCTGAAGCCGTAAAAGTTGAGGGGGGCACGAAAATTTGTCCCACAATAAAAGCTATGATTGATGCTGATATTCAAGTCATGGGGCACATAGGACTTACTCCTCAGGCTATTTATGAGTTTGGAGGATTTTTAGTTCAAGGGAAAACGATAGAAGCCGCAAAAAAGCTGATTATCGACGCAAAAAACTTGGAAAAATCAGGGGTGTTTTCAATTGTTCTAGAAAGCATTCCTTGGCAAATAGCTAAATTAATTACTAAATCGATCGACATTCCAACCATAGGTATTGGAGCGGGTTCTTACTGTGACGGCCAAATTTTAGTTATTAACGATATGTTAGGGCTTTTTACCGACTTCAAACCTAAATTTCTTAAATATTTTGGAGATGTGGGAAAATCCGTCCGAAACGCATTAATTAACTATAAAAACGAAGTAGAAAAAGGGATTTATCCCGATAGAGAGCACTCATACGAATTTCCACAAGAAACCTTAGAACAAATTAACGATTGGTTTGAAAACGTAGATATCGAAGAAGAGTCTAACAAAAGAAAAGTGTAATTCAATGATTTCCAGTTAATATAAAAAGTCCCCGTTAAAATCGTTTTTTAAGCGATACTTAAAAGATTTTAAATATTTAAAGGGTAAAAGCTTCCAAAATTCCTTTAAAAAGTGCCGTACAACCGCAGTTGCCAACACATAAATTAGAAAATATGATGTAAAATATCCAAAAGTATAATTAAATAAATTTTTATTAATAATAATAACATAACAACTTTGATTATTATAAAAAATTCTAATACAAAAACCGAATAAAGTAATGGAAGAATTGAAATGGTTGAAGAATACGATTACCTTTTTAAATCTATCGTGGTAGGAGATGGCGGTGTCGGTAAAACCGCACTTACACTCCGATTTTCGAAAGGGTTCTTTACTGAAGATTATAAAATGACAATCGGTGTTGATTTTCATGTAAAAACTATCTCGATTGAAACTTTTGAAGGACCAATCAAATGTAAGCTCCAACTCTGGGATACTGGTGGCCAAGAACGATTTAGCTCTATAAGACCTATGTATTATAGAGGATCGCTCGGTACAATCCTCGTCTTCGATCTTACGAATTCTGCAAGTTTTGAACATTTACCACAGTGGATTGAAGAAGTTAGGGCTAACATAAAAGCAGAAATACCTGTATTACTTGTTGGCAATAAAAGCGATTTAACTAACCAAAGAGCAGTTTCAATTGAAGAAATTAACAATTTTACCAGAGATTTCAATTTGTATTATATGGAGACGTCTGCTAAGACTGGTGACGGCGTAGGAGATTGCTTTTACATTCTTGCTTGCTTGATGATAGGACAAGGAGTTCCTGACCAACTGATCGCTAGCACAACCGTTTACGCTCCAGGACAAATTATTATAGGAAGCGAACCCATCGAAAAGCCAGTTGTTCAACCAACAATACCTCAAAACGAGTATTTAGCTCCACCAGTACCAGAACCAAGATATACATACCCTAAAGAACCCACACCTAGTTTTGAACCCGAACCCGAACCTGAATATGAGGCACCCCCAGTACCAGAACCTGAGTATGAGGCACCCCCAGTACCAGAACCTGCTCCCGTGTTTCAACCTCAAGTTAATCCAGAAATTTTTACGCCCGAACCAACAGACATAGAATTTAAAACGCCTGATCAGATTATGGCTGAGAAACCTCAGCCGTCAGAACAAGAAACTATAACAACCGATGACGGAACGTACAAGCCTAAAACTATACCTTTTACATCAAATGTTCCAGTCCCAG
>Ga0307376_10003202_pt1 | contig 15385 bp, 12 predicted proteins | sample TR2MG_FD_202536 | JGI IMG/M metagenome (GOLD analysis project Ga0307376, IMG submission 202536) | Soil microbial communities from Risofladan, Vaasa, Finland - TR-2 | ecosystem: Environmental > Terrestrial > Soil > Coastal area > Acid sulfate soil | place: Finland: Risofladan, Vaasa | collected...
CTTGCTTGTAATGAACAGTTTTTATTATGAAAGTTCAACTACTACTACCGGAACCTCTGCAATGGCAGTTACGACAACAGAAATGCTTTCAAACCAGCTTAGTAACTGGTTATCACAGATAAGTAACGATTTTGATATAGGCTTTGTTTACCGGCCCGGGACAAAAGATCTTAATTCACAGGAGGTGCAAGTTGCATTATCAACTCAATTACTGAATGATAAAGTAATATTAAATAGTAATTTTGATGTAAGGGGCACTAATAATAATACAAATAATACAAATCAAATAACCGGTGACTTTGATGCAGAGGTTAAGATTACTGAAAAAATACGCTTTAAGGTTTTTAATCGGTTTAATAATCCCTATACAGGGAAACTTGCTCCATATACACAGGGTATCGGTATATTTTTTAAACAAGATTTTGATAAGATCTCTGATTTATTAAAGAAAAAAGTCAAATCTGATATTAAAAAAGAGGATGAACCAGCAATTGAAGGAAATTAGTGTTCAAACTATTTTGCTGCTAATTTATTTTATTAATATTCAAATAGAGTATTTTTAACTCATAGTTAATAAATTTTTCATCATTGTTATTAAACCAACATAATAGAACTGGGTATCATTACGTTTTTTAATAACTTCGCACGTGAAATAACTTTGATATTTTTTAAAATTTCAAAATTTAACAAACAAAATTAGTATATGGCATTTTTACAATTGATTATGCAGGAAGGTGTTGTTCCTGTTGAACAGGCAAGTGAGATGAAATTAACTCTCCTCGACCTGGCTATAAAAGGGGGTTGGGTTATGATCCCTATTATTCTTTTATCGTTTGTAGCCGCATATATTTTCATCGAGAGGTATTATGTTATCAGAAAAGCTACAAAGGAGGATATGAATTTTATTAACAGAATCAAAGACTATATACATGATGGAAAGATAGATGCAGCTCTTGCTTTATGCAGATCTACTGACAGTCCTTCGGCACGTATGGTCGAGAAGGGAATTAACAGATTAGGCAGACCTTTGCAGGATATAAGTACAGCAATTGAAAACATTGGTAAACTTGAAATATCAAAACTTGAAAAAGGATTCCCTACCCTGGCTACTATAGCAGGTGCCGAACCAATGCTTGGCTTTCTTGGAACTGTTATTGGAATGATTCAATCGTTTTATGCCATGTCACAGGCAGGAAATAATATCGAAGTATCATTACTCTCAAATGGAATTTACACCGCTTTGACTACTACTGCTGCAGGTTTAATCGTTGGTATAATAGTATACTTTGCTTATAATCACCTTGTTGTAAGAGTTGAAAGAGTGATCTTTAACCTAGAAGCGACACTCACGGAATTTATGGATATTTTGAATGAACCAGTAAAATCAGATCGCTAAAATGGCAATTTCCAAAAGAAATAAAATAAGTATAAATTTCAGCTCGGCAGGCATGACTGATGTTGTTTTTAATCTTCTTATTTTCTTCATGTTAACATCCACGCTTGTTCATCCAACTGCACTAAAACTGCTATTACCCAAAGGTAGTTCACAGACATCTGCCAAGCCACTTACCACAATATCTATTACAAGTGACCTTAAATATTATGTTGAACAGGAACAGATCAATTTTGAGGATCTGGAATCTGTCCTAAAAATGAAACTTGGCGATAAACCTGATACTTACATCTCACTCCATGCTGATAAAAATATACCCTGGGAAAATGTTGTAAGAGTACTTAATATAGCTCAATCAAATAATTATAAAATAATAATTGCAACCTCACCCAAATAGTGATCTGCACAAGTATCCTTCCGAAAGAGGGAAGGGTATTGCTGGTAGTGCAATAATACACCTGGTTTTATTGTTATTTCTAATTTTTGTTGGTTTTTCTGTGCTCCCACCACCAGAAATGGAAGAAGGGATCCTGGTTAATTTTGGAACTGACGAAACCGGTTTTGGTATGATTGAACCTTCACCCCCGGTAATTGAGGAAGAAACAGCACCCCCACTGGCTTCCAAGGTAGCTGACAACCAGGAAGAAGATCCACTGCTAACACAAGATTTTGAGGAAGCACCCGAAGTTAAGAAATCTGATCCTGAAGCAGAAAAGAAAAAGCTGGAGCAGATCGAAGCAGAAAGAATCCGCAAAGTACAAATTGAAGCAGAAAGAATTCGCAAAGAACAGGAGGAGATAGAAAAAAGGCGAGTGGAAGCGGAACAAAAAAGGCTGGCTGAAATTATGGATCGCACAAAAAATGCTTTAGCAAATTCAAAAAATGCCGGAACAAATTCGGCTGGAGAAGGTGATGCCGGAGGAGAGGGAAATCAGGGGGTAACTTCCGGATCTGTTAATTCAACTATTAGAGGTGATGGTAGTGGTATTGGTGATAAGGGTATTTCTTATGATCTGCAGGGTCGGGGTTTTCAAGTACTTCCCTCACCCAAATATGATTACCAGGGAGAAGGAAGAGTTGTAGTTGAGGTCAGTGTCGACAGATCAGGTAAAGTTATACAGGCTACATCAGGTACTAGAGGATCCACCACACTTGATGAATATTTGCTTAGAGAAGCAAAAGATGCTGCGATGGCTGCACGATTTGAAGCGAAACCTGACGCTCCAGTAATTCAGAAAGGTACAATTACCTACAATTTCATATTAAAATAATCAGGCAGGTATGTATCGCTACACAGCCCTGTAGGATTATTATTGCATTCTTTCAAATAATTCCTTTACGGCAATTTCCAAATTATCAATGAGATGATTATCCTTAATAATATAATCATTAATCCCTTTTCTTGCAAATTCGAGTACAATCTCACCCTTATCCTGACCTGATAACATTATAACAGGAGTTTCCGGTTTTAACTCCTTGATCTTGTCAAAAACCTCCATTCCATTCATAACTTCAAGATCATTATTTACAAAAAAATAATCGAGAATAATTAAGTCCGGGTTTTTGTCTAATGCTTTAATACATTCTTCACCATAATCAAATGTTTCCAATCGATAACCTTTGCTTGTAAACCTTTTAGCAACCAACATGGTAATAAATGGATCATCATCAACAACAAAAACAAGTTTCGGGCTATTCATTAATAATATTATTAATTCTGGTCATGTACAAAGTTAAAATAAAAACTGAAACAGCTCGACCTTGATAAAATGATAATTCTTTACCTAAACTCACATTGAAAAGAGAGGAAAAGATTTCATCATTTTTATAACTTCATCTCCTACCCTGGTAATTACAACATCATTCTCAATATTATATAAAACTTCATCAATGAGGTCAACAATATTCCCCATATGCTCTTCCTTGAGACCCCTGGTTGTGATAGCAGGTGTTCCAACCCTTAATCCAGACGTAAGAAAAGGTGATCGGTTATCAAAAGGTACCATATTTTTGTTTACGGTAATGTGTGAGCGAACAAGCGTATTTTCAACTTTCTTACCTGAAAGCTCAGGAAATTTTGTTCTTAGGTCAATAAGCATCAGATGATTATCTGTTCCATCAGAAATAACTTTATACCCTTTACTGATAAAAGCATTTGCCATTTCTTTTGCATTCTTTTGAACTCTTACCTGATATTCCCTGAAATTTGGATCCAGAGCTTCTGCGAAAGATACTGCTTTAGATGCTATCACATGTTGAAGGGGGCCACCCTGAATTCCTGGAAAAACAGATGAATCCAATAGTGAAGACATCATTCTAACTTCACCTTTTGAAGTAGTAATTCCCCAGGGATTAACAAAATCAGTACCCATAAGGATAATCCCACCTCTAGGACCTCGAAGAGTTTTATGAGTGGTTGATGTTACTATATGAGCATATTTCAATGGATTTTTAAGCAAGCCGGCTGCAATCAGTCCAGCCGGATGAGCCATATCCACCAATAAAATAGCCCCAATCATATCTGAAATCTTTCTCATTCGTTCATAATCCCATTCACGAGAATAGGCTGAGGCCCCTCCTATTATCATTTTCGGTTTCTCCTTAAGAGCAATAGCTTCCATCATATCATAATCAATCAAACCAGTTTCCTCTTTAACACTATAAGCAACAGGCTTATAAAAGAGACCTGAAGAATTAACTGGTGAGCCATGTGAGAGGTGTCCTCCATGAGCTAGATTCAATCCCATGAAAGTATCTCCAGGTTTTAAAACTGTCATGAATGCTGCCATATTTGCCTGGGCTCCTGAATGTGGTTGCACATTAGCATATTCAGCATTAAATAGTTTTTTTAACCTGTCAATTGCAATCTGCTCTGATTGATCAACAATCTCACATCCTCCGTAATAACGCTTCCCGGGATACCCTTCAGCATATTTATTTGTCATAACCGACCCCATAGCCTCAAGTACCTGAGGACTAACAAAATTTTCAGAAGCTATTAATTCAATTCCATTTATCTGGCGTAGACGCTCCTTTTCAATAAGATCAAAAATCAATTTATCCTTTTCCATCTTTTTATAATTTATTTTTAATAGTTGGATAGCCTGTCCCGCTTCAGTGAGGGAACATACATATTAATGATTATTTTCATTCCTTTTTTACTTCGCTGAGCTCGCAGGCTCTATTGTGTATCGTGAAACATATTGGTTTCATAGAAAAATATATATTTTATAACTATTCTTCTGAAAACTCACTTAACAACTCACGGTAAGTAGTATAAATCCTTGATTTTGAAATGAATCCTACATAATATCCATTGTCGAGTACAGGTAGATTCCATGCATCAGTTTTTCTAAAAGTATCCATTACAACTTCCATGTTTTCTTTTTTATCGATATACGAGGGAGGAATGGACATCAGGTCTTTAACAAAAATAGTATCATATAAATCAATCTGAAACATAATTTCTCTTACGTCATCAAGTGACACAACTCCTTCAAGAACATTATATTTATCAACGACAGGAAACAGGTTTCTTTTAGATTTTGAAATTATCTTAATTAAATCGCCAAGAGTATCATTTGCATCAACTTTTAACAAATCAGTCTCAATATCCTTTCTCCAATCCATAAAAGTTAAAACTGCCTTATCTTTGTCATGAGTGATCAGTTCCCCCCTTTTAGCAAGCTGTACATGATATATTGAATGTTTTTCAAAGCTCCTGGTTGTAATATATGCAACAGTAGATGTAATTATCAAAGGAATAAGAAGATTATAACTCCCTGTTATTTCAGCAATCAGAAAAATAGCAGTAAGAGGAGCATGCATAACCCCAGCCATTGTGCCAGCCATTCCAACAAGAACAAACCTGTTATCGGGTAAATCGAAATTTACGAATTTTTTAAGAAGACTTGCAACAAAATACCCATTAATTCCACCTATGAATAAGGTCGGTGCAAATATCCCTCCTACTCCCCCTGCACCATTAGTCGAACTGCTAGCTACAACCTTAAGAAAGATGAGTCCCAGCATAAACAGGGCAAAAACCAGAAAATTGTTTGATTCTTTGTAAAATATGCTATTGGTAAATATAACATCGGCATTCCCCTGGAGAAGAGACATTATAGTATCATAACCTTCACCATAGAAAGGAGGAAACAGATAAATCATCCCTCCAAGGACTGTACCTCCAAGAATTAGCCTTAAATAGGTATTTTTAATTTTTTCATAGCTTCCTTCGAGGAAAAGTGTCATCTTAGAAAAATAGAGAGATATTAAACCTGATATAACTCCAAGAAGAATATACCATGGTATATTGGAAAGATTAAAAGCATCAGCTATTGTAAAGGATAATAAAACCTGATCTCCCATCAGGAAATAAGCAACAGTAGCTGCAGTTACAGAAGATATCAGGAGTGGAACTATTGATGAAATGGTCAGATCAAGCATAAGAATCTCTAAAGTGAACACAATTCCCGCTATTGGAGCATTAAAAATACCTGAAATAGCACCTGCTGCTCCACAGCCAATTAAAAGTGTGATGTTCTTATAATTCAACTTGAAGAATCTTCCGATAAATGAGCCAATAGAGGATCCGGTCAAGACAATCGGAGCCTCAGCTCCAACAGATCCTCCAAACCCAATAGTAATTGTACTTGCCACAATTGAGCTCCATGTGTTATGCGTCTTAAGATGACTTTTCTTCTTTGATATTGCATAAAGTATCCTGCTTATACCATGACCAATATTATCTTTGACTATTAGTTTGACAAATAGCAATGTAAGAAGCATCCCAAAGACAGGATAGGCAAGATAAAGATAGTTCCCAGATTCACTTGTTATCCCTTCAGTAAGGATCATATGCGTGTAATGGATTGTATTCTTAAGAAATGCTGCAGCCAGAGCACTTAGCAATCCAACAACCAGACTCAAGAAATATACTAACTTAACCTGATCAATATTAAAAATCCGGTATTGCAAGAATCTTCTTAACTTATGATTTCTGAACATAATTGTGCAAATATAAAAACAATACTAAAGCTTCATTATTTTTTATTTAAGTTTGTCATCGGATGTATCTTTAGGATATATACTTTGCATGGTGGTATAATCAGGATTTATTTCTAATGGTAAACTACAAAAGGTTCACGCTTGATAACGGATTAAGGGTATTAGTTCATGAAGATAAATCTACCCCGCTTGTTGCAATGAATATATTATATGATGTTGGGTCAAAGGATGAAGATCCCTCTGCGACAGGTCTTGCTCACCTTCTGGAGCATCACATGTACGGAGGCTCATTGAATATTCCTGAGTATGATAAGCCTCTGCAACTGGCAGGAGGTGAAAATAATGCTTATACAAGCAACGATATTACCAATTATTATCTTACTATGCCTTCAGAGAACATTGAAACAGGATTCTGGCTCGAATCAGACAGAATGATAGAACTCGATTTTTCTCAGAAGAATTTTGACACACAGAAAAATGTAGTAATAGAGGAATTCAAACAGAGATATCTTAATAAACCTTATGGAGATGCTATGCTTATGCTACGTTCACTCGCTTATAAGGTCCATCCTTATCGCTGGCCTACTATCGGAATGGATATCTCTCATATAGAAAACACTGATCTTGAGCAAGTTAAAAGATTCTTCTTTTCATATTATGCTCCTAATAATGCAATTTTGACCCTTACAGGAAATATAACGTACGATCTTGCTTATCGTCTTTCACAGAAGTGGTTTGGACCAATTGATAAGAGACATATTCTTTGCAGAAACCTGCCTTCTGAACCAGCTCAGAATGAGGAAAGAGTTCAAACTATTGAAAAAGATGTTCCGGTGACTGCTCTTTATAAGGCCTGGCATATTGGCTCAAGAAATAGTCCGGATTATTATACCCTTGACCTGATAACTGACATCCTGTCCGGAGGTGAATCAGGTAGATTATATAACAAACTGGTAAGGGGGAAAAAATTATTCAGCAAAATAAATGCATATATAACATCAGATATAGACCCCGGATTATTAATTGTACATGGTAAATTGATGAAAGGGATTAAAAAGGAACATGCCGAGGATTCCTTAAATGAAGTTATTAAAAGTTTGCAAAATCCAAGTGGAATTAAGAACGATATGAAAAAGGTAAAGAATAAATTTGAATCTTCAACAGTTTTTTCCAATACAAGCATACTTAACAAAGCTAATAATCTATCATTTAATGAACTTCTTGGCAATCCCAATTTAATTAACCAGGAAGTTAATTTATATAGAAAGGTAAATCCGGATATGGTAATCGAAGCATGCAGGAGGTACTTTATTCCTTCAAACTGCAGTACATTATATTACAAATCAACCCGGATAGACAAATGATAAATAATTTTAGAAGAATACAACCACCAGTTTTCCCGGTTGAAAAAGTAGTCATTCCAGAAACATTATCAATCAGGCTGAATAACGGAATCCCAGTATATGTAATAGAAGCAGGTACAGAGGAGATAATGCGTCTTGAATTTATTTTCAGAGCAGGTCAGATAATGGAAAATTTACCACTCCTCGCATCTACATCTAATATGATGCTTTCAGAAGGATCGGAGAATTATAGCTCTGAAGAGATCAACCGTGCCGTCGACTATTATGGTGCGTTTTTTAATCTTTCGGTTAAAAGGGATCGTGCTGGACTTGTCTTCTTTTTACTTAATAAACATATTAAAAAGATTCTGGAATTAAGCCACGAAATCCTTTTTCACCCTGTTTTTCCGGAAGCCGAACTTTATTCACTCATGAAAAAACGGCTTCGGTGGTTTTTGGTAAACAGGGAAAAAGTCCAAAATCTTGCATCAGATGTTTTTTTTGAATCGATTTTTGGAATGGATCACCCATACGGCCATCAGGTAATAGAACAGGATTTTGAAATGATAACCAGGGCTCTCATTTATGATTTCCATTCAAAATATTATACTATTGATAATATGACAGTTATAGTATCAGGCAAATTGAATAAAAAAACAATTGAGCTACTTAATTTCTATTTCGGAGGATTGACTGTAAATAAAACATCTAATGAAAGTACTGGGAATCTGCTTAAAGGAAGCGAAATAAAAAATGTTCATGTTAATAAAAAAGGGAAAATTCAATCTGCTGTTAGGATTGGATCTCCAACAATTAACAAACGACATCCGGATTATCCTGGACTAAAAATCCTTGATTCAATTCTGGGTGGATATTTTGGTTCACGATTAATGAAAAATATACGGGAAGATAAAGGGTATACATACGGGATTAGCTCATCAGTCTCATCTCTTGATCTTACTGGCTATAAAGTAATATCGACAGAAGTAAGTAAAGAAAACTGTCAAAAAACAATTGATGAAATTTATAAAGAAATAAGATTATTGCAGAGAATACCGGTTGAAAAAGAAGAGATGAATGTGGTCAGAAATTATATATCGGGAGAAATGATAAGGATGTTCGATGGGCCATTTGCTCTTGCTGAAAGTTTTAAGTCAGTATGGGAATTCGGACTTGACAATACTTATTACAACAGGCTTGCAGAAAAGATAAAAACTATCGATCAAGATGAAATAATTGAACTGGCACGAACGTATTATAATATTGATGAACTTTATCAGGTTACCGTAGGATCAAAATGAATATAAAGTTATTTAATATTATCATTGTTTTAATTAGTTTCTGGCCATGCAGTGCTCATTCCCAGATTGAATGCGAAGTTCCTGATCCTCCTCAGCTGGAATATGTTTCAGTACAACCGGAATCTGGCTTTACAGAATTAACCTGGGCACTAAGCCCATCGGTTGATATTGCCGCTTATATAATTTATTCATATGAAAATGGAGATGGAATACCTATTGATACGATATGGAATCCTCTTGCATCAAATTATCTTGTCTCCAATACGGCAACCAAGTATAAAAGCGTTTCATTTGTGGTAGCAGCGTACAGACTGCCTGTAATCCCAGGAATGGATGGATGTCCAAGTCCACTTTCAAATGACTTGAATACAATATATGCAAAGCCATCAATTGATACTTGTAATAAAAAGATCACTGTATCATGGAACAGTTATGCCTCATATCCAAAAAAAGTTACAGATTATTCAATATTATGGTCTATTAATGGTGGTAATTTCACGGAAGCAGGAAATGTAAGTTCTGATATAAATAGCTTTATTATTAATGATTTTACAATTGACACGGAGTATTATTTTGTAGTCAGGGCAAATCTCGAAGGAGGAGGATCATCAACATCAAATAAATCATTTCTATTAACTAAAATGCAGAAACCTCCAGGATGGATCAACGCAGACTATGCAACAGTTAATTCAGACAATACAATTTCCCTGTCCTTCACTGTTGATCCGCTCTCAGAGATCACACGTTTTAAGCTGGAAAGGAAAAGTGGTTCTTCAGGCACCTTTTCGACAATTGCACAGTTATCATCAATGGATAATTCTGTTTTATACATTGATAATCAGGTAAATATCAATCAGATTAATTATTACAGGCTTGGTGCTGTAAATAACTGCAATACATCGGTAATATTGTCAAACTTATGTTCAAACATTGTACTTTCCTTGGAAAAAGAAGGTGATGCACTGAATCTCTCCTGGAATTCTTATCAAGAATGGCTTGGGATTATTTCATCATACAGGTTATTTATCAACACAGGAAATGGATTTGAAGAAAAAGCAGTTTTACAATCGACAGATACTCTTTTTACAATAGGATATGATGAAATAATGTACAACATTACAGGAGATAACATTTGTTTTTATATCAGTGCATATGAAACATCTAATCCTTATATGATAATGGGCCAAAGTCTCTCTTCCAGGGTTTGTACTGTCCCAACAGAATTAATTACGGTGCCAAATGTTTTCACTCCAAACAACGGTACTATTAATGCATATTTCAGACCCATATTATCTTTTACACCCATTAATTATTATCTTGTTATCAGTGACAGGAGAGGCACCATTCTTTTTGAAACAAATGATTATTATGAATCATGGGATGGTACAAAGAACGGACATCCCTATCCACAGGGTGTCTGCTTATGGTTTTTAAAAGTTACTACACCATCTGGAAAAATCATTTCAAAAACAGGGACAATTACTATAATCAACAGCCGATAATTAAATCATAATCTCAAATACAAGTTTATTAATAAAATTAATTGGGAAAGCTTATCTTTGTACCCTGTGAAGAAAACTGCCTCACTGTTATTTTATGGGTAACAAGGATATTTTTGATGATGAAGATAAAAACCGTATTCAATCTGAATATGAATCTCTTATAAATAATATTCTCAGATGCAGAAATCCTGGTGACAGGGAGCTGATTGACAAAGCATTCAAAATTGCTAATGAAGCTCACTGGAACATGCGTAGAAAATCTGGGGAGCCTTATATTATTCACCCTATTTCTGTTGCAAAGATTGTTAATCAGGAGATTGGTCTCGGAGCTAAGGCTATTGCTGTTGCCCTGCTTCACGACGTTGTTGAAGATACTGATTATTCATTAGAAAATGTTGAAAGAGATTTTGATCCAAAGATTGCATCACTTATTGATGGACTGACAAAGATATCAGGTACTTATAACAAGGAGAATACATCTTCGATGCAAGCAGAGAACTTCAGGAAGATGTTGCTAACTATATCTGATGATCTTCGGGTCATTCTCATTAAAATTGCGGATCGTCTCCATAATATGAGAACTCTCGATTCGATGCCTGAGCATAAAAAGATGAAAGTTGCCGGAGAAACTATTTTTCTTTATGCTCCGCTTGCGCAAAGACTAGGCTTATATACCATTAAGAGCGAATTAGAAGACCTTAGTTTTAAATTCCGACAACCTCAAATATATGATGAAATTTCTGCAAAACTTAAGCACAGCGAAAAGAAGTATGTATCATTAATTAATAAGTTTTCCTTGCCTTTAATTGAAAAACTATTAGAGGCAGGATTAAAGTTTAATATCAGTGGAAGACCTAAATCAATCTACTCCATATGGAAGAAGATGCAGGCAAAAAATGTTCCTTTTGAAGAGATTTATGACGTGCTCGCTGTTAGAATCGTATTTGAACAAATAGCCGGAATTCCGGAAAAAACCCAATGCTGGAATATTTATTCAATTATTACTGATTCATATCTACCTAAGCCTGACAGGCTTCGTGACTGGGTCAGCCGGCCAAAGCCAAATGGATATGAAGCATTGCATGTTACTGTAATGGGTCCTGAGGGCAAATGGGTCGAAGTACAGATAAGGAGCATGCGAATGGATGAAATAGCTGAAAGGGGGTTTGCTGCCCACTGGAAATACAAAGGAGATGAAGCACAGGAGAGTGAACTTGATAAATGGATAAAAAAGATCAGGATTATGCTTGAGAATCCACTGGAAGACCCTATTGAGTTTCTGGATGAATTCAAAATGAACCTGTTCTCTTCAGAGATAATGGTCTTTACACCCAAAGGATTTCTTGTAAGCCTCCCTAAAGGAGCATCAGCACTTGATTTTGCGTATGAAATACATACAGAGATCGGGAATAAAGCAATTGGCGCAAAAATAAATTATAAGCTTAATCCTATAAACTCAATTCTAATGAGTGGCGACCAGGTGGAAATAATAACTTCCGATATCGCAAAACCCGAACATGAATGGTTATCTTTTGTAAGAACTTCAAAAGCCAAGGAGGCAATTAAAAGTTCATTGAAAATTGAATCGCGAGAAAGTATTCAGAAGGGTTTAGAAATTCTTGAGGCAAAACTGAAAGAGCTTAACCTAACCTCTAATAACGAAATACTTAATAAGCTAATACTTACTTATGATGCCTTTAATAAAGATGACTTATATGCTGGAATAGGCTTAGGCAGAATTAACCTCGAAAACCTGAAAAAGATTGTTAAAAAGAACCCGCCAAAAAATGTCATAAAGTATTGGGATTTAATAATGATAGGATCGAAGAAGGAGAAAAAAAATACCGATGTCACCCAGGAAAAAATTGATAACAGAGTTCCATTTCTTCTTAGGGAAAATGTAGATAATGCTGAACAATCATACGAAATAGCAAAATGTTGCAACCCTATCCCTGGAGATGAAGTTATTGGATATCATTCACCCCAGGGTGGTATAATAATTCATAAACCGAAGTGTCCGACAGCTATTAGAATTATGTCGAATGAAGGAAACCGGATTATCGCTGTTAAGTGGACTATACATAAGCTGGTATCTTTCCTGGCAAGAATAAGTATGACAGGTATCGACAGGATAGGACTTGTAAATGAAATTACAACTATCATCTCAGCTGAACTTAAAGTCAATATGACCAACATCAACATCTCTGTAAAAAACAGCATTTTTGATGGGACAATCGATTTGTTTGTTCACCATACAAAAGACTTAAACAACCTGATATTAAAAATCTCAAATATAAATGGTATTGAAACCGTCAGAAGGGTTGAAGATTTCTTAAAACAGCAGGTCGAATAAGTTACTGTTTCGCTATCCAGCAAAAAAAGTGTACTTTTGCAATTATTTTAAATTAGACCAAATATGATTAGTAAGGATACCAGGATAACCGTGAAAAAGATCTTCACAGAGTATCTTGAAAAGAAAGGTCATAGAAAAACTCCTGAAAGATATGCAATCCTTGATGAGATTTATTCCCGGTCAGGCCATTTTGATATTGAGTCTCTTTACATATTTATGAAGAACAAAAACTACAGAGTTAGTAGGGCAACATTATATAATACTATTGAGTTGTTACTCGATTGTAGTCTTGTAATTAAGCATCAGTTTGGAAAAAACATTGCCCAATTTGAAAGAGCGTATCAATGTAGTCAGCATGATCACCTTATTGACATTGAAAGCGGAAAGGTTATTGAATTCTGCGATCCAAGAATACATGAGATTATTAAAACTGCTGGCGAACTGCATAATTTCACCCCCATGTATCACTCCCTTTATATATATGGAACTATAAAAGAGAATGATAAATAGTATCCTACAGAGATACCTCAGGGTTAAATAATCTGAGGACTATCTTTGATCTAATGACAGACTGTTAAAAAAAGTCTCTCACTATTTTTAAAAGGCATACCCAAATGAAAGGCCGAAAGGAATATTAACCGTATTCTTGTTAGAAAATTCTTCAACATCAAAGGTTGATCCTGAAATATCCCATTTTTTACTAACGAATCCCATTCCGGTAAATACATCAAGGGTAAAACCTCCTGATGTTATCATCTGATATCCAATTACTGCGTTAATATTAAGTTTTGTAGCCCCAATATTATCGTCAGGATTATCCTTATTTTTAATAGTAGCAATAGCATATGAAAGATGCGGACCTAAATAAAAACCTTCCGGAGCTGATAGATCTCTGCTTAAAAATTGTTTATACATCAATTGTCCCCTGAAGCCGCTGGTCTTAATAGCATTTATCTCTCCAGGTTCACTGGAAAGATCATCAAGATTAATTAAAAGACTGGGTCCCAGGTAACCTGCTCCTAGTTGTAAAGATGACTTATCAGAAATTTTTGCCTCAAAAAGAACTTTATATTCCCCGGTAATAGGAACTATTAGTACCCAAAACGGTCCTCCTAATGCTGCCAGAGGATTAGTCTTAATAGTAAATTTGAAATCTTTTTCAGCACTGGTATCCTGGGCTGAGACATGTGGTGCGATAAATAGAAATGAAAATCCTATTATCAGAATGTAAATACATTTTTTCATCTTCTTTCTATTTTTGATTATTATATAAATATAACATATTAAAATTAAATAAGTTTATCCAATTATCAAATACTTAATTTATTAATGTAATAAAGACTATCATATAGCTTTTCATCATATATTACAGGTTATAAGTCTTTTATTAACAATCTCTGTTATACTCCAAAATATGTTCATTTAATTTGTACCTTGCAATGTATTTTTTAAGTATTTGAAATATCTGTAACATGAACATTGACATACTATTAGGTACCCAGTGGGGGGATGAGGGAAAAGGGAAGATTGTTGATGCACTAAGTCCTGATTACGATATTATTGCCCGTTTTCAAGGAGGACCAAATGCAGGACACTCTCTTGAGTTTAATAATATTAAGCACGTGCTTCACCTTATTCCTTCAGGCATCTTTCATCCTGAAAAATTAAATATTATAGGTAATGGTGTTGTAATTGATCCCTCAGTATTTAAAAAAGAGATCGATGAACTAGGGCCTCCGGTAAGTGAACTTACAAACCGGCTTATTATTTCTAACAAAGCAAATCTTATTCTGCCAAGCCACCGCATTCTTGATGCTGCATATGAACTTAAAAAGGGTAATACAAAAATCGGGTCGACTCTTAAAGGTATTGGTCCAGCCTACACTGACAAAATAGGCAGAAACGGACTCAGGATTGGGGATATTCAACGGGCAGATTTCAGGGAACTATACAATATTCACCTAAATAACCATCTGACGATTCTTAAAAACTATGATTTAAAATTTGACTATAAAAAATATGAGCAAGGATGGTTTGAGGGTATTGAATTATTGAAAAAATTCCGCATTATTAATACTGAATATCTTATAAACGAACTTTCAGCAAAAGGTAAAAGAGTACTCGCTGAAGGCGCGCAGGGGACAATGCTTGATGTTGACTTTGGATCATATCCCTTTGTCACATCTTCAAATACAATATGTGCCGGTGCATGCACCGGGTTAGGTATTTCACCAAAATTGATCGGTGATATATTCGGTATTTTCAAAGCATATTGCACCAGAGTAGGAAGTGGCCCATTTCCAACCGAGCTCAACGATGAAACAGGTAATGCACTAAGAAATATTGGAAAAGAATTCGGATCAACAACTGGCCGCCCGCGTCGTTGTGGATGGCTCGATCTGCCTGCATTGAAATATTCGATAATGATTAATGGCATAACGAAGCTCTTTATGACTAAAGCTGATGTATTATCGGGATTTAAA
>Ga0307376_10003204_pt1 | contig 15382 bp, 10 predicted proteins | sample TR2MG_FD_202536 | JGI IMG/M metagenome (GOLD analysis project Ga0307376, IMG submission 202536) | Soil microbial communities from Risofladan, Vaasa, Finland - TR-2 | ecosystem: Environmental > Terrestrial > Soil > Coastal area > Acid sulfate soil | place: Finland: Risofladan, Vaasa | collected...
TTTCACACCGCAAGTGAGTTTCGAGGATGGTGTTTCCGATCTCATCAGCTGGGTGAAGGAGCAGGAGGCGGCAGACCGGTTCCATCAGGTGGACAGTGAACTCAAGGGCAAGAGGTTGATCGTCTAGAGGTGGTATCTAGAGTGGATGGTCTCGATGACTGGGCACAGGGGTGAGGCGTTCAAACAGCTACAGCGGGAGACTTACGATCAGCTATACAGCGATCTCGATTTTGCGCTGCACAAGGTCCGGCACCCGTACCGGCGGTATTTTGAACACCATATCGTGTCTCTGGCATTGAGTGGACTGGAGAATGCGAAGCAGCTGAGCTGCCTCGACATCGGATGTGGCCAGGGCGTAACAACCTACGTGCTGAGCAAGCACTTCAAGAGCGTTGTGGGGGTTGACTTCTCTCGTGGGGCTATCAGGACTGCGAGGGCGTTCTTGAAGGAGATGGATGTCACCAACGCAACGACGATCGTGGGGGACGTCGACGATCTGGGCCTGGCCAGCGGTTCCGTTGACGTTGTTCATTTCAAGGATTTTCTGCACCACACGGCCGAGCCGGTGCAGGCGCTGAAGAACATGAGGGACATCAGCCGCCTGGGACGCGTCTTGGGGGCGGAGGTGAATGGACGCTCGCCTATCATGAACCTGTTCGGCAGGATGGCAAGGCACGAGCGAGGTCTTCTGGAGAGCAACCGGCATTCGCTCGAGAACCTGGCCCGGGCAGCCGGGTTCACGGAGACGAGGATCGAGGAATTCAGCTTCTATCCATACCCATTTCGCATTCCCATTCTTGGGGATCGACGACTGGGATTCATGTTGCCGGCCGTCAGGGCGGTAGAGACGCTCCTGGTGAAGACGCCACTGCGACGCTACGCCAACTACCTGATCTTTGATGCTTCGTGATGAGGGGTGTTCATAGCCAGTGAGGAAGATCCTCCTACTCTCGCCGAGTGACATTTTTCCCCCGGTCGATGGGAATAGTGAGAATACGTATCACATCATCAAGTATCTGGCCCCTCAAAACAAACTGGGAGTCCTGCTAAGTCGCATTTTCTCCCAGGGCGGACCGGTAGACATTTCCCACCCCAACCTCACCATCCGCTACTGCCCTGCCAGCAGGTTCGATCGGCTACAGTACAAATCATTCTTGGTGAACCCCTATTACCTCAGGGCCGCTGACAGGTTGATGCGTGACATCGACGCTGACATCATCCAGTGCCATGTGCTCTATACCATCCTCGTGGGCTACTACCTGAAGAGGCGGTATGGGAAGCCCCTGGTCCTGGTGCAGGAGAACGCCGAGTACGTCAAGCAGATCAAGTTCGAGGCACCATGGTACTTCACCTTGGTGCTGAAGTGGCTGGAACGTTTCGCCTGCCACGTGGCGGACCGCATCGTGGCTGTGTCTGAGGTGGACAAGCAGCACATGGTGGACTTGTACGCTGTGCCCGAGGAGAAGATCCATGTGATAAGTCACTGCGCCGATGAAGAGGCTTTCAAGTGCGACGCGGATGGACGGGCGAAGGTCAGGCAAGCCCGGGGCATTGGTCGGGACGACATCGTATTGACCTACGTGGGCAAGATGGACGCTCCTCACAACACGGTGGCGACGAAGTACATTGCGGAGCGCATCTATCCTGTGGTGTCCGCCCAGTATCCCCATTCGTGGTTCATGATCATCGGTCAGAACTATGAGCATTTGCTGGGGTACAAGAGGGACCATCTGTTCTTCACCGGTTTCGTGACCAGCAACAAGGACGTGTCACCTAACCTGGCGGACTACCTGTCGGCGTCGGACATAATCATCGTGCCCATGGACCGCGGCTCGGGGACACGGTTGAAGATCCTGGAAGCCGCTGCCTGCGCGCGGCCGATCGTCTCTACGGAGATAGGGGCAGAAGGGCTGGAGTTCACCAGCGGCGAGGATATCTTGCTGACCAGAGGTGTAGATGAGCAGTTCATCCAGTTCGTGCTGGGGCTGATGGGTGATGAGGCCTGGCGGCAGAAGCTGGGCACGAACGCAAGGAAGAGGCTCCTGGAAAGATACAGCTGGGAAAGAGAAGTGCACAAGTTCGAAGAGGTGTACCGGGGATTGGAATCCGAGGGCAGCGATCTGATCCCGTAGAGGTGACTCCAGGTGAGCGCGCTTGAGGGGATTGGTTGAGGTATTGTTGTGCGAGTCTTGATCACGATATTCGAGAAGCTGGTGCCCATCAGTGGAGGGGGAACGCCGCGCACATCAAGTCTGGTGAAGGCCTTCGCGGCGAGAGGACACGAGGTCCATGTGGCAGCGTCCATCGCTGTGAAGAGACAGGAGGCCATCGAACGATTGGGATGTGACGACTGGGTGCCCCTCCAGGGCGTCAACCGCCTGGGCAGGTGGAAGATGCCCAAGTACATGCTGGCTTATCCCTACAATATCCTGAGAGTCGCAGCGGCCGTTCGCAGACTGAAACCGGACCTGATCATCTCCCATAACTCCATTGCCGGATATGGAGCTCTGCTGGGCAAGAAGGGGAGCTCAGGATCACATACTGTATTGGACCTGACCGATCTTCTCTTCGAATACCTGGAGGACTATTCGCAGGGGGGATGGCTGAGGCCCGTGACGAGCGGCGGGCGCCGCCTCGAGAACAAGGTCATCCGCGAGTCGGACAAGATCATCACCATCAGCGACGCGATGAAGGAGATAGGCGTGCAGTATGGCGCTCAGGCTGAGCATATAGACGTGGTGCCCGATGGAGTGGACACCAGCGTTTTCCACCCCGTCGATGGACGACCCATGCGGGACGCTCACGCCAGCGGCGCCAACAACGTACTCATCTTTCACGGCGCCATCGACCCGCAGGACGATCCCGGACTGCTGATCGATGCCGCTCGCCTGGTGGTGGGCCGCCGTGAGGATACCTGCTTTTGGCTTGTGGGAGATGGCAGCGCCGTCCCGGACCTCAAGAAGAAGGTGAGGGAGTACGCGCTTGACGACAACTTCTACTTCTCTGGCTGGGTGGAGCAGCATGAGATACCTTCCTACATCAGCGCCAGTGACATCGGTTTGGTAATCCTACCTGACGTGATATCGGCTCGGGGGCGTGTTACCCTCAAGGAGTTCGAGTACTGGGCATGTGGGGTACCGGCCATCTTGCCGCGGCTGCCGGCCTTGCAGGAAGTTGCTCAGGAGGGAGTCACGGCGCTCTTCTACCGACCTGGGGATGCGAAGGATCTCGCTCACCAGATCGACCGTCTCCTGAAGGATCGTGAACTCAGAGCAAGACTGGGCGAGAACGGACTGGCCATGGTCAAGGAGAAGTACGAATGGAGCGGGCTGGCCGATCAGTTCGTGCAATTGTGCGAGGGTTATATATATGAAGGTCGGAGTGTAGCGGAGGTGTCATGAAGGTTCTGGTCGCCAATCCACCCTGGCCCGGAGAGGGTTACGGGGCACGCTCGGACGTGCGCTGGCCACACAAGAGAAAGGACAAGTACCTGGAGTATCCCGTCTATCTTGCCTACATCGTGGCCGTGCTCGAAGAGGCTGGAGTGGAGGTTGCCTTCCTGGATGCGGTGATGGAGGAGATGTCCATCGCGGACTTCTCGGAGGCAGTGGCCGAACTGCGGCCTGATCTGGTCTTCATCGAATGCTCGACTCCCTCCATCTACTTTGACCTGGAGTCGGCCAGGGCAGCGAAGGAAAGCTGTGTGGGCACATTCGTGGCGTTGATCGGCTCACACCCCACCTTCTTCCACGAGCAGATACTGACGGAGAACCCAGCGGTTGATGCCATCGTTCGCGGCGAGGCGGAGATCACGGTGAGGGACCTCGCCCTCAGCCTTGCAGAGGAGGGTGACCTGAGCCAGGTGCAGGGTCTTACCTATCGCCGAGGAGATGAGGTGCGCGTCAATCCCCCCAGACAACTTATCGAGGATCTGGATTCCCTGCCCTTTCCTGCCCGGCACATCGTTCGCCAAGAAGGGTATCGGGCTGCCATCTACTCGGGCGACCGGCCTACGGCCATGGTGAGTTCGCGAGGGTGTCCCCATCACTGCGTCTACTGCCTGTGGCCTGACACGCTGTATGGGCACAAGTTCAGAGCCAGAGGCGCTGCCAATGTGGTGGACGAGATGGAGCACGTCGTCCGGGAATACGGTGTAGATGAGATCTACTTCGACGACGACTGCCTGACACAGAACAAGAAGCGGGTGCTGGAGATGTGCAGGCTCCTCGTGGAGCGAGGGGTAGACGTGAGGTGGATCGTGCAGGCCCGGGTAGACACGGTGGATAGAGAAGTCCTCGCTACGATGAAGGAGGCCGGCTGCCACTATATTCTGTTCGGCGTGGAATCCGGCTCGCCCAAGATGCTGGAGATCATGAAGAAGCGCATCACCCTGGACCGGGTGCGGCAGGCCTTCAAGGACTGCCGTGAATTGGGGATCAAGACCCAGGCCTATTTCCTTTTCGGCGTTCCTGGCGAGACCAACGAGACCATCGAGGAAACCATCGAGTTCGCCAAGGAGATAGATGCGGACAGCACGCAGTTCGCCATCGCCATCCCGCACCCAGGCACTCAACTCTACCAGACCTGTTTAGATAACGGGTGGCTCGTCTTTGATAGTTGGGAGGACTTCGCTGCTGAGAACTCCCTCATTGCCACCGAGGATCTCTCGCGGGAGGACGTGGAGAGGGCCAGGATCCACGCCTACAGGAGTCACTACTTCAGCCCCAGGTTTGTGGCCAAGTCTCTGCTCAGGGTGCGCAGCTTCGGGGACATCAAGCGTCTCTTCCGAGGGGGAAGATCCGTCCTGGACAGGATATCGTTCTTCCAGCAGCACGCAGAATGAGAAGGCTGATCTCTGAGAGGCCCATGCCCTTTCGCCGCCGACGTGGATCTCTGAGCGAATGCGCATAGTGAGGGGCAAGAAGGCCGTCCTCTCGCGCTTGGGGGGCATCGCCGTCGTCCTCCTAATCTTCGGCTTCATGTTCCGCAGCCTGTACCTTGAGTGGGAGCACTTAGTCGCTTACCGTTGGGATCTCGACTACGCTGCCCTGGCGGTCGCTTTTTCCCTGATGCTGTCTGCTTCTGCCTTCTACGCCTTCTTGTGGAAGCTGATCCTGGAGCGGTTGGGCACCCCTCTGAGCTATCGGAAGAGCTATCGCATATTCTTCCTGTCGCAACTAGGCCGATACATACCTGGCAAAATGTGGAGCATCCTGGGGTTAGTATACCTGAGCGAGAAAGAGGGTGTCTCCAAGGTGATGTCGGGGGCAAGTGTGATGTTGCAGCTAATGCTTCAAGTAGTCTCGGGGGTGATAGTGTTTGCGGTCACACTGCCTTTCTGGGAGAGTATGGATGCGGCTCCAGGCTTGAATATCCTGTTGCTTTCCTTGCCCGCCGGCTTGATCCTCTTGCATCCTGCGTTCGTGAGCCGAGGAGTCAACTGGGTACTCCGGATGACGGGGCAGCCGGAGACCGAACTGACTTGGAGTTACGGCTATCTGCTGCGCCAGCTAGGGCTTTGGTCGGTGTTTTGGCTGCTGAACGGTGTGGCTTATCATTTCCTGATTCGCTCCATAGACTCCTCGCCTCTGCCCCAGTTTTTCGTGTTGGCGGGAATATTCTCCATAGCGTGGGTGGCTGGTTTCGTCAGCCTGGTGACGCCTGCGGGTCTGGGGGTGATGGAAGGGACACTGGCCTTTCTGCTCAGCTTCTACTTTCCAGTCCATGTAGCCACGGTCATCGCCTTGTGGACCAGGGTGGCCAGGACCGCCATCGATGTGGTGTGTGCCGCTATCGCCTGGAGGCTGTAGGCGAGCGCGCTCACCTGGGAACGGAGAAAGGGAAGTGGTAAGGTGTACGCCGGCAGGGCCCCGGGTGCAGTGTCGTGGCCACGTGTTGAGGACGGCATGCGATCGCCGATGAGCACTGGAAGTAGAGCAGCAACAATCTGGGGCCGCGTCACGGACTGTGCCCGTGGTCACCCGATTGCGTCGACGCTGATCTTGGTGCTGGTGGCTTATGGCTTGCTGACCGCGGTCATGACCTACCCGGCTCTGCCGAAGGCCCTGACGGAGGTTGCCGGGGGGGGCGACGTATACCCGTTCATGTGGCTACTGTGGTGGGCCAAGAGGTCTCTTATTGACTTGCACACCAGCCCCGCCAATGTCGTCGCTTTCTATCATCCGTACGGTGTACAACTTTCCTTTCTTGTGGCTGATGCAGACTTGATGTGGACCAGCCTTCCTCTGGTGACACTAGTCGGCCCCTTGGTCGCCCACAACATTCAGTCTCTGGCAAGCTATGTGCTCACTGGATTCACCACCTACTTGCTCTGCTACTCGTTGACGAGGAGACATCGGCCGTCGTTTGTTGGAGGCGTGGTATTCGCCTTCTCACCCTGGAGATCTGGTCGCGCTGCACATGGGGAGTTGGGCTTGCTTGTCACCTACTGGCTGCCGCTGTACGTCATGTTTCTCATCAAGGTTTTCAAGAAGCCGAGTGCCAGAAACGGGTTGTTCTGCGGATTGTTCCTTGCACTATCTGTGCTTTCCGGCTTCTTGCACGTCGCCCATTTCGTCATTCCAGTGACTGCGGTCTTCCTCGTCTACTACCACTTTGCGGATCGCGCGCTCCTGTACAATATACGCTTCTGGAAGAGCTTCGGCGCCGCTGTGGCCCTTGCCGTCGTCATCGTTGTTCCTATCTACTTGCCCATTCTTGCGGCCTCGGCGGCCGGAGACTTGGAATACTATGAGAGGTTTGGCTCTCTGATCCACTCGGCGCCGCTCCTGGGTTTTGTAGTTCCACCCCCAACCCATCTTCTGGCTGAGCGGATAGAGTCCCTCCGGTCGTTGGGTCAGGAGATGCTCCCGAGATACTGGGATGCGGTCTACCTAGGGCTTGTCGCATTGGCTCTTGCACTGTGCGGGGGGTGGGGCAAGAGGACGAGAGTGTGGATGATCCTGGCGGGACTCAGTGCTATTCTGGCTCTGGGGCCTTTGCTGCGTGTTACCGGGGAGTGGGTGGAGTATTCCGTTGCCGGAAGGACCGGCTTCGTGGTGCTGCCGGGGGCGCTCCTGGCGAAAATACCGTTCTACGAGTGGGTACGCGATCCTGCCAGGTTTGGCGAGTTGACTGTCTTTTCTGTTGCGGTCCTGGTAAGTCACGGCGTGCTGGCCCTATTCCGCCTTCTCCGCCGGCGGGTTGCGCGGTATGCGCTGTTGGGTGGCATCGTTGCGTGCATCCTCCTCGACTACAGCTCGTTCATTCCGTTCCCCACCAACCGGATACCGATTCCGAGCTTCTATGACTCCTTGGCAACCGACAGTGACGTGTACGGCATCCTGGATGTCGGTCCGGGGCTCGTCGATTTCCGGGCCATGTACTTGCAGACCGTCCATCAGCACCCCATCGCGACAGGCTTCTTCAGCCGCATTCCGTATGAGGCCCGCCACTATCGGCGATTTCTGGAGCAGCTTATGGAGCCAAAGGGTGAGATCGCCCATGATGGCCAGCTTGCTCCTGTTCTTCAGCAACTAGATATCCGATATGTTGTGCTGCACAGGTCGATGGATACGGCCAATGGAGAGATGGAGCAGTTTCTTGCTGAGAACCTGGGCCAGCCAATCTACGAAGATGATCAGATTGCTGCCTTTGCTACGCCGCCGACCGGGCCTGCGGGGGTGGCTTCAGACATGCCGTTTGTGGTGCTGGGCGAGCAGTGGCATCCCATCGAATCCGTCGATGGCATCGCCACGCGTTGGATGGTCAACGACGCCACGCTCTTTGTGAGGGTGCAGCGAGACGGGGCATATCAGCTTGCCTTCGTTGCGCACCCTTTCAGGGAGCCCAGGCATCTGCATACTTATGTGAATGAGAATCTGATCGCAGAGTATCACGTAGGGGGTATGCAGAGCTACCTCACTCCCGCCTTCACGCTCGACGCCGGAGAATGGACCCCCATCAGGTTTCATGTCCTGGAGGGCTGCGAGGTGCCGAGCGAGGTTATGGACGGGCAGCAGGATGACCGATGCCTCAGTATGCTCTTCCAGCGCGTTGATGTGTTGCCCGAGAAGCCGGAGACGGGGTGAGAGGTGCCCCACCCATCTGCCAGAGCAGTGCCAGATTTGGCTGTCACGCATGCCGCCACTACCTGGTCACGGTGTTTGGGCGCAGGCGTGGTGCTCACCTCGGTGGCCGTCACATATGCGGTATGCTATGATCTTTGGAGAACGAACAGGCTCAGCACCCTGGGTCCTGACCAACTCTGGGCTTGGACCTGAAGACCAAGTGAGGCCATCCGTGTGTCGGAAGGAACCGATGCTCCTCTTTCGAAGGGACAGCATCTTGCTGCCTCCCGCGGATGTACCAGGCCTCATGGGGGCAATCCCAGTGGCGCCCGTTGATGGGCCTCGGTTCGCGAGATTGTGGTGGACAAGCAATGTCGGTGATGGTCCGCCTCAGCTCGACTCCTCGCAGGGTGTTCTCTGTGAGTAGTATTGCCGGGAGCTGGGTGGATGTTTCGCTGTGGCGTGCACAATCTCCCGATCAGGGAAGCGATTGTCGGTTGTTGCTTAACAACACCTGGAGACTTCAATTGGACAAGAAGATTAGAGACCAACGGCAGTCTGGGCGTAGCTCGGAGGGCCCGGTGGGTACCGCCCTGGCGGCGGACCTCTCGATGGTTGAGGCGTACGACGAGGGATACTATGAGGACTATCATGGGCCGGGCAGAAAGGGCGACGACGTCAGCACGCGACCACTCCTTGCTCTGCTAAGGAGGAGAGTGTCAGAGGGAAGACTGTTGGAGGTGGGTTGTGGATACGGACACTTTCTGCGACATGCCGCGCGGACTTACGACACCTACGGAATGGACATCTCGTCGTACGCTGTCCAGCGAGCGGCAATTGTGACGCCAGAGTCCGAACTAGCAGTCGTGGATGTTGAGTCAGCGAAGGCGGTTCGGGGTTTTGTCGGAGAGGTGAGATTCGAGATCATCGTGGCCCTGAATGTGCTGGAGCACTTGAACAGCCCGTTTAGTGTGCTGGAGCATCTACACAGCCTATTGGTGCCTGGCGGGTATCTCTTTTTCAAGGTCCCCAAGGGCAACGCGCTGGTTCGGCGGTGGTATGCGCTCTGGGGGAGAGAGCATGAGTGGCAGGGCCTGAAGGACCCAACCCATGTCTCTCTGCTGCCTACGGAGGAGTGGATCGGCTTCTTGGACAGGATCGGATTCGACCATGAGGAGCTTCCGACCGTACCTACCGGGAAGATAAAACGTTGGTTCGCGAATTCACCCGCGCTGCATAGGTTCTACTTCATGCCCTGGCTTCCCTTCGTGAAGTGGATCAACGAAGGCCTGACGGTCTTGTGTCGGAAAGTCGAATCGTCAAGCTAGAGAGCACGTAGTGCCTGTCCGCCGTGTCAAGAGCCGTGGGGAGTCGAAGAATGCATGGCATGCGGATGGATGGATCGATGGATCAGCCTTGGGGAAGAGGTCGGATGGGAGTTCGTTGAGGAATGGCAGCCGACAGGCGCGCCGAGGTGGGGTAGGGATCTGGAGAAAGCGATACCGACGCGGTCGGACCGGGCTTGTGAACGGGGCCTGTGTGCTTCCTAAGAAGTAGAGCCGCGAAGCCTTCGAAGTTCGACCCGTAGAACCGCTAGCCCGGGATTGGGCAGCGTGGTTGGGGGAATCTAGTAGTTGATGATGAGAAATCATCTGGATGACATGGTATGGCGTCAGCAGCTGCGGGAGGCGAAATCCTTCCTGAGACGCAAGAAGAAGCCTCTAATGCGTTTCTTGCAGGTAGGGACTATCCTGCTGGTCTTTGGCTTCGTTCTGAACGCTCTGTACAGCAGCTGGAGCGACATTACGGAGTACACATGGGAAATCAGGTACGGTGTGCTGGCCGCGTCCTTCACTATCTCCATTGTCTCTGCTGCATTCTCCGCCTATCTCTTGAAGCTCATAATTGCCGAGCTTGGTGCGAATGTTTCCTTGCGCAAGACCTTTCGCGTCTTCTACTTGTCGCAGCTGGCACGCTATATTCCCGGCATGTTATGGGGGATTCTTGGATGGGCGTATCTGGCTGAGCGGGAGGCAGGGGTCCGTAAGACGATCTCCTCAGCCGCACTGATACTTCACCTGCTGTTCCAGGTAGTGTCTGGCGTGATAGTCTTCGTGCTTTCAATACCGTTCTGGGAGGACGTGCCTGATACGGCTGGCTTGATCCCAGTTCTCCTACTATTGCCTGTGGGTTTGCTGTTTCTCCAACCACGACTGGTTAGGAGGATCTTCAACCTCGGCCTACGTCTGGCAGGCGAACAGCCCTTGGACATAGAGTGGGGGTACCGGTTCGTGCTGATGCAACTGATGCTGTCGATAGTCGCTTGGGTCGGCCGGGGACTGGCCAGTTTCTTCCTGATCAACTCAATCACTTACTGTGCACCATCGAAGTTCGGAGTCATAGTGGGTGCGTTCGCCATAGCTTGGGTTGTAGGTTTGGTGAGCGTCTTGACCCCATCAGGATTGGGGGTAATGGAAGCAAGTATCACGCTTCTACTCAGCTTCTCCTTTCCAATCTACGTGGCCGCGATTATTGCGCTCGTGACCCGGCTGACGCGCACCGCTGGCGACCTGGCGTGTGCGGCCATCGCGTGGAGGCTCTGACAATGACTGGTGATGATCGACGCGCCGTGATCCTGGGCCTGGACGGGGCCACGTTCGATGTTCTCTTCCCTATGATGGAGCGAGGCTTGCTTCCCAATCTAGAGAGGATCGTACAGGAAGGCGTCTGGGGTAGACTACGATCGACGGTCCCTGCCTACACAGCGCAGGCCTGGGTATCAATGCTGACTGGGGATTACCAGGGAAAGCACGGAATCGTTGATTTTTGGAGGAACCCGACTGATAGGTCCGGGGGAGGAATCGCCGATTCCACCCTCATACGGGCCGAAACTCTGTGGGCTTTTCTCGGCCGGCATGGCAAGACGACGGGTTTCGTCAATGTTCCGGTGACCTACCCGCCAGCTAAGGTGGATGGGTATATGGTCTCTGGGTTGATGACTCCGCCGGGGAGGATGGATTATACCTACCCGCCGGAGCTGAGAGCCGAAATCCTTGAGGCTGTGGGTGATTATGACCCTGATCCCTACGACCCGATGGCGCCCTCTAAGACTTTGCTCAACCAATGCCTGTATTGGCTGAGGAAGCGCGAGGAGGCCTGTGAGTTCTTGCTTCGGGAGCATCCGACGGACCTGTTCATGAATGTCGTGCAGGAACTCGATCAAATTCAACATTTCTTCTGGAGTTGTCTGGACGACAGCGATCCGCGACACAGTCCAGAGGGGGCAGCGGAGTACATGCCCTTGATCGAAGAGTGCTACGTGCTCGTGGATTCCATCGTTGGGCAGCGCCTGAGCCTCGTAGACGAGCGAACCAACCTTTTCTTGGCCTCTGATCACGGTTTTGGCCCCGCTCATACGTGGTTTGAGGTCGACAAGTTCTTGAGTGAACTGGGGCTTCTCGTTTTACAGTCGAAGGGGCGGAGTGCCTTGAATCGGGCCGCCTCGTTCATAGGTCTCACCCCTCGAAAGATAAGGAGCACATTCCTCCGCACGGACACTATCGGGCTCAGTCAAAAGTTGGGAAGATGGGCCCGAATAGCTTGGGGTAGGAAGCTGGAAACTGCCCTAACGGGGCAAGTGGACTGGAGCGCGACGAAGGCGGTTGCCGGAAGTCCCACCACTGAGGGCATCTACATCAATCTCAAGGGGCGAGATGAACGCGGGATTGTTGGATCTGGGGACGAATACGAGGAGCTGAGAGATCTCATCATGACTAAGCTGTCAGAACTCAAGGATCCGGCGACTGGCGCGACCATTATCGAGGATGTTTGTCGGAAGGAAGATGTATACGAGGGGGAGTACGTCTCGCTCTTGCCAGACGTCGTATTCTCCATGAAGCAGGGATACATGCCCAGGGATGATCTGTCGGCTTCGGGAATCCTCGAGCCCATACCGTGCCTGGGTTACGTTGACGGCAGACATAGACCTGACGGTATCTTCATGGCTGTTGGACCTGACATAGGCGAGGGTGAGATCAGGGGGACCAGGATAGTCGATGTGACACCCACGGTTCTCTACGCCATGGGCTTGCCAGTTCCCATCAACCTGGATGGACGAGTCTGCCTCGAGGCATTCAGTCGGGTGTACCGGGACTCTCACGAGATCGAGTATGAGGAGCCTGTGGTGGGCTCGGGGGATAGCGAGTCGGACACGGCATACAGCGTAGATGAGATGGAGAAGATCCTGAGGGAGCTCAGTGGACTTGGCTACTTGAGCTAGTTGGCAGAATTCTGGTATCAGTCGAGGGAGGGGTGTGAGACCTCTCTCCAGGCGCGCTCGGCGGGGTGTCCTGCGCATCTTGTGGAGGGCGCGCGCCGTTCGCGAGTCTTCGGGCAATCGCAAGTCGTCCATTGATCTTGACTCCCCTGGCATCGACCCTCGCGCGGCAGCAGATGGAAGCCACCTGGAGTTGGTACGCAGATGCGTGAGAGGCCGGGCGTAGGGAGACCGGGGTTAGAGTAGATGTCGGATTTCGAAGAAACAAGCGAGAAGCAGGGGCAACTGGAGACGCTGCGAGAAGTAGCTACCGGTCGACCACTGTTCCTCGCGATAATGCTGGTCGGCCTTACGTGCATCGGTTTCTACTTGCGCTACACCTACGCGAGGTCGAGCAGTCCGTACATAGACGAGTACACCACCATGTGGGTGGCCTTGAGGACTCTCCGGTTCGGCTATCCCGTGTTCTCAACCGGAGCCCTGTACGGGCAAGGAGTGCTTCTCTCGTACCTGGTAGCGGCAGTATTCAGGCTGTTTGGTTTCGGCGAGTTTATAGCCCGGACCCCCATCCTCGTCGTCAGCGTCCTTAGCATTCCGCTGCTGTTTGTGGTGGGCAAACGTCTATTCTCGGCCCGCGCAGGTCTGATTGCCGCTGCTCTGCTGGCATTCGATCCTCAAGCCATCATCTGGGGAGGGCGCGCCAGGGGCTATAGTCTGTTGCTGTTTCTCGTAGCTCTCATGGTCTTGTTCGCTTACAAAGGGGTAATTGCGGGCGACAAGGCGCTCTATCGTCGTCTACTGCTTCTCGTTGTCGTGACAGCGGTGTATGTCCACATCGGTGCTGCCCTGTTCTTCCCAGCAGTGGTCTTCCTGGCGTTGCTGTGGAGAGGATGGCGCTGGCTCCTGCGGCCAGCGGTGCTGGCAGAGCTTCTCCTGGCGATGATGGGGCTGGCCTCCAGCTACCATTTCTATCGGCTGATGCAACCAGAAGGTTGGACCAGTTTGGGGGAGGGTAGACCGGCTCTCGCCCCATCTCTCAACATCCTGGGTGCTGCGAGGCGGTATGGGCCCTTTTTCGTGGGGCCAGATCAGCTGCCTTTTGTGGTAGTGATAACGCTCTTCATGCTGGCCGGGTTTGCCTTCTGCCTGCTGCAAGTCTGGCGCAGCCGAGGCAATCGTATCCGTTTACTAGAGGGTGAGGACGCAGGACTGGCTTTCTTGTGCGTGACCTTTCTCTTCATGATGACAGAGATGATCTTCCTTGTTGGAGAGAGGCGGTGGAGTACCCGCTATCTCTTCATGATCGTCCCCATCTTCTTCCTCATGGCCAGCTCCATGGTGGTGAAGGTTCTCGACCTGGGAACCGGTTGGCTTGAGGAGGGACGCCTCCGGTCGCCCTTGTTCTCGATCTTTCGTTCCAGCCACGCTGGGAGTTCGGTGCTGGCTGGCTTTGTTGCTGTGCTGATAGCCTTCTTCGCATTGCCTACTTCTCTGGGAGCCGCCAACAGCCAGGAGTTGGGCTACGATCTGGCTTTTCGGTACGTAGGTGAGCATCGGCGAGAGGGAGACGAAGTGATGTCCTTCGACCTCTCAGCATGCATGCTCTACTTGAATGAGGACTGCGACTACGTGGCGGTGGAGAATGATTTCCACGCCTATGCTACCAAGAAGGGCGAGTACTGGATAGGAGCGTGGGGCGACGTACCCATCTTGTTCACTGACCAGGCCTTGCGGAGAGCCATAGACGAGGCCGATAGGATGTGGTTCGTCGTTGACGAGAGGAGGTTCCGTAGCAGATACACAGCTGACTTCATCCAGTACGTCTGGGACCGCATGGAACTGGTCACCAAAGAGAGGGGGGTCTTCGTCTTCTTGTCTGAGAACCCGCCTCCCGTCGTGTTGACAATTGACCGTCCTGTGTTCTACAATCTGGACGAAAAGGTGGCGTTGTTGGGCCACGCTCTAAGTGATGACGTTCTGGCAGCAGGGGGCGTCCTATGCCTGGAAATGCGCTGGCAGGGACTTACCCATATCCTGCAGAGCTACAGCGCGTTCGTTCACTTGGTGGATGCGCAGGGAAGGATGTGGGCGCAGCACGATGGAGCGCCTCTGAACGGGTTGCACCCGACTACGCATTGGGTGGAGGGGGAGATCATCTCGGATCCGAGAGAGCTAGTGCTTCCGCAAGACATGCCCGAGGGGAGGTATCGGTTGCAGGCGGGTATGTATCTGCCGGAGACGATGGAGCATCTGCCTGTGCTGGGAGCGGAGGGCCAGCCCTTGGGAGATTCAGCCATCTTGGACTACGTGAGGGTGGAGCGAGGATCTCCTGTTCTTCCTGTGCCGGAGCAGGTTGCTGCTTTCAGTTTTGATGGCGCGGTGAGGCTGTGGGGATATGATCTGACGCCGCAAATGGCAGAGCCTGGCGACACCGTGAGGGTCGCGCTGTACTGGAGAGCTGAGCGGCAGGTGGAGGAGGACTACACCGTCTTCGTGCACCTGGTGGACGAGGAAGGAGAGATCTGGGGGCAGCAGGATAACGAGCCTGAGGGCGGGTTCTACCACACGTCGTTCTGGGACGTGGGAGAGACCCTCACCGACCGGTATGAGTTCGTTATCGACCAGAATACGCCCCCTGGAGAGTATCGGATCGAGATCGGGATGTACGTGCTAGAGACCGGTCAGCGGCTGCCCGTGGTCGATGAACGCACGCAGACTGCGGACGACAAGGCGGTGCTGGGCACGGTTGCCGTGGAATGATGAGGTCGCGGGCATGGCAGAGGGCAAGGGGTTAGAGCAGAAGGACGTAATGGACTTGGACCGACACTTGGTCTTGTCGGTGGTAGTCCCCGTGCTGGACGAAGAAGACAGCATGCGGCCCCTGCACGCGAGCCTCGAGCAGGCCCTTGCTGCGCTTGGGGAGGAGTACGAGATCATCTACATCGACGATGGGAGTGAAGATGGCTCCTTCGAGATCCTGAAGTCGCTCCACGAGATGGATGGTGACCACGTTCGCGTGATCCAGTTCCGCCGCAAC
>Ga0307376_10003205_pt1 | contig 15380 bp, 13 predicted proteins | sample TR2MG_FD_202536 | JGI IMG/M metagenome (GOLD analysis project Ga0307376, IMG submission 202536) | Soil microbial communities from Risofladan, Vaasa, Finland - TR-2 | ecosystem: Environmental > Terrestrial > Soil > Coastal area > Acid sulfate soil | place: Finland: Risofladan, Vaasa | collected...
GCTTCAACAGTCATATACTTTGGTCAGTTCTCTTTATAAGCAACGGATGCCGCCTGTCTAAATTTCTTTACCGCCTTGAATGACCATACCTGCTTATTCTGTAATGGATACTTGCTAGTATGATTAGTATAGAAAATCTTTAATAAATTATTATCTGAGTCCCAGTTTTGATGTACTACTTCTACTCCAGATTCAATTGACTTAACTATATCTACATTTCTTTTCTTTGGTGACTTACATGTACCCAAGAATATAAAACCTAAGCTCTCAGGTAATTCAACACCGTCTCTATTATTAATAATACCTTTATATAATTCCTCATTAAAGGTAACAATTATCTTTTTAAATTCAGCTAAGGTAACATGACTATACTTAGGATATTTCTCTAGGAACTCTTCGTATAGCTTACGATTCAGGACAGTAGTCCTAGTCGGTCTAAATCTCGGCGCATTTAAATCTGGTTTGTTGTATGGTTTATTCATAAAAGTCCTTTGTATAATATAGGCATAATTTTGGAGATTTACAAGTGGTTTGTACCAAAAGTGAAAACCTCGGGCTAATAGGTACCCGAGGCTTTCTTGTCAGTCATAGTAAACCAACAAACCATGACAATCGTTAGAGTGTCACTCTATGTTTCTCCACTACACGCAGCACCTGTTGTTACTGTAGCCGCAGCATCACCATTTAGAACATAACTTAGTGAGCCAGTTACCATACATGTAGATAACGAACCACCTGTAGGAATATTACCGCTTACAGCAACACTATTACAATCAAGATAGATGTAATCAATATCACCAGTACCACCACCATCTTCAGTAAGATTTATTTCAGTACAGTTACATAAACAATTTCCATTTTCTACAATAGTATAATCAACAGGTACAGTAGGCTCAACAGAACCACACATATCATATACTTCACCCGGTTTAATTACACCAAGGGCAATCGTTTCTGTAGTTGCATCTGTACAATCGTATACATCTAACGCTGTACAACCAAGAGGTTCTACTGTTATTGTTGTTGCTATTCCAGGAGCAAATGGGATAGATGCAATATCTACAGTACCTGATCCTGTATAACCACTACCAGCAACGTTAATTGCAACAGTATCTATAACACCACCTGTTACAGTAACATCTACTGTAGCTAATGTACCGCCGCCACCAATTACAGGTAATGCAGGATAAAAACCTGAGGTATAACCGGCATTTAAAGGCGTATCTATCGTAAGACCATCCATAGGTGAATCAACACAAGTAACAGCCCATCTTTTACAAGCTGGAGAAGGAACAAATTGTGCTGCAAAAGTAACTCTACCGACTAATGATGATACATCTTCACAAGCTGCTTGTACATAACCTTCATAATCCACAGGATCACATGTTTCATTGTCTACAAGTAAGTTGATATCATATGTACAAGCTCCGCCATTACCTGGACAAATAGGATCAGTTCCAGGACCTGCGCCCGGTATAGTACATATATAAGAAGGAGCTCCTACGATACGGTAGCAAACTCTATGAGGACCGACATAATTACTAGTCCAATTTATTGTTAATACGCCTGGTACAATTGCCATAATATTTTATTTTAAGGTTTGGTTTTTATTAATATTGTTACTGAATAGCAAGCACCTCCTGAACAGATATTATTAATGCGAACATGATAATCTGTATTAGGTAATAAACCACCAATGATATCTACTGGATTTGCATTAGGTGAGATAGCTGGGTTTAATAACCATGAAGCTGCTGTTGCTACTTTATATTCTGTTTGGTATGATACAGCTGAAGCATCAGCCAACCATGCTAATTTTATTGTGTTGCTTGTGATAGATGTACTATGTAAACCTAAGATAGATCTACACGGCATAATGGATACAGTAAATGCTGCAGCTAATGAAGGGACACCTACTGTACCTGAATCAGGAATCAGCACATCTCCTTCTAAATAACCAGAACCAACGTTAGTAATCACTACGCTCAATACTTCACCTGATACGCCTGTTGTAACAGTTCCTTCAGCACCCACTCCTGCACCACCTAATAAAGCTACACTAGGTATAACACTAGATGGTGTATAACCAGCACCAACAGTAGTAACTGTCAATACAGTGATTGCTCCAGTATTAACTGGTGTGATGCAACCAGGATTAGTTAAAAACAAAGCTAATCGCTGTAGGATAACATCCATACGATCACCCTGATTAATTCCTAAATCAACGATGCTATCTCCACAATATACAACGCATCCAGCACAAAATGTTTCTGGACACAAATCTGGTGAAGGACATTCGTTAGTCCCTGTATTACATGATGTCGGTGTAGTTAATCCAGTATCACCGCATCCGCAAGGTATTTTATGATTACAACTCATTTTTCTTATGGTATTACAATTGTTTCTGCTACTACAGCTGTTGGAGGTAAACACGTCGAAGCAACTGTCGTTACGTTAGCAAAAGGACAAATCGAAGCTCCTGATGCACCACTAGGTGTTATTTCCATTCTTACTTTATATTGAGTACCTGCACTAAGTCCTACAAAAGTTCCACTTATTGGCGTAGGTCCTGTTACCACAGTAACCTGATTAGATAATTCTACAGTACCTGTACCGTCAAATAATTTAACTTCGATACTTGCTGCACCACCTGTATAATTTGCTGTGAAATCAATTGTCGTTTGTGTAGGTATTAAATTCACTGTAGGACACGATGTATTATTTATTACAAAATCAGTAACTGTTTTAGCACATTGACTAACACCATCTGTGAAACAGAATGGAGCGCTAATGATTAAGTTTTCTGCTGTATTAATCGGTGTACCAGATAAATTTACTTGGAAACCTGCTGGATTATTCAATACAGGTAATATTTGTACCGTAGTCGTCATTGAATTATTAGAAGAATCTGTAATCGTAATCACTGTTCCACTTGGTGTACATGAACCAAAACCAGATGGCGTTGTTCCTGTAAAATATAATTGTAACGTTGTCGGCGAAGTTAATATACCTTGTATCGTAATATCTAAATCATCACAACTAGTTCCTGTGCAACAAGAATCTTGAATTGATTTTACTGCAGCTCTAATGTCACACAAAGTCAACCACATATTAGTAAACCCTTGAGCTACATTAGCTACAGTACTATTCCAACCAGGAATAGTAGACATTTGACCAACACCTTGTAATTGTTGTGCTTGATTTAAACCAGCACATTGCGCTAACAAAGCTTGGTATAATGCATTTGGATCACCAGTTGCTGTTCTTAATTCACAAAATTGCTGCTCTAATAAAGTAACCATTGAATCAAGTTCTATCGGTGTACCTGGTGTAGCAACACAAACAGGATTTAAAAAAGGCAATGCAAACGTAGGTGCTGGAGCATTTTCCAGAATTGTTATTCTACCGTTAAAACTAGTCAATGTACTATTAATAGTAGAAATTTGACTAGCTAATGTACATACGTAATTACCAATAGCAGCTACATAATCTGATAACTGCATTGTAGTTTCTTGATCACCTACTGGATTTGTATAATAAAAACAAGGTGCTATATTAACAACACAATCAGGACAACCGCTAGTTGTACCCGGTGACGTTGGTGATATTCCCTCTAACTCGCAAATCTTAGCAATAAGCAGTTGAATTAAAGATGCAAAATCTTTAGGACCGCAGTCACCTAGATTTAAACATGAAACATCATATGTATCAATATTTAGTGTAGTAAGTACATTACATAACTCAGTAGCTAATTTATTAACTACATCTGATACGCTATCTCCCTTGCATAAATCAATACATTCTAAATCGGGACCTTGCCAAATAACACAATTAGATGATATCGGAGTACAACTTTCTTTATTTAGATTGAGTGGTTTCATACTTTCTACATTACAACATTAATATAATCATTTTTATTGAGATATACAACTATCTCTAATCTTTACTTTTAACTACATATTCCAACAGCTACTGTTTCCACAGGACCATCTGTAGTAATCGGTAAATCTAAGTTAATACAATAAATAGGTGATTGTTGATTTGGTCCTATTACAATAGTGATTGGAGTACCATCACAAAGAAATGCCTCAACTGTTCTAGTTATTTTATCATTTGTATTAACAGCATAACCCGAAATACAATTAGGTATTGGTGTTGGTCCCGTATTTTGCATAGTAGCTGTTACATTACGTGGCGCAGGACAAGTCATTGGATTAAATGTGACTAATATTGCCGTTACATTACACGGAGGACAACACGGTGATGCTTCTGCAGCTACACATGCAGTAGGATCATAAATCATACGCAAGTCTAGTAATTCCATCTTAATAGCCCACTTATTCAAATCTTGATTACAACAAAATTCTATACCGTATCTTCTACTAGCAGCATGTTGAAACATTGCTTCAGCAAACTTACAACTAATCTTATCTACATATTCTGGAGTACAACCTGGTGTATCATAACCTGGCTTAACTGTTCTATTCCTAATGTCAAGAGGTGGTAAAGGAATTATAACCTCAGCCGGCAAGCAGCTTACGCAATCATCATAATCAGCTATAAGCGATACGCTAACTGTATTAAGAGGACATTCAGGTAACGCTGTTACTGTCCAACAGGTGTCAGGACATCCTGATATCTTTATTACTCGACCTACATATAATAATAAATTACTATGTGTAACAATATTTTCTAATAATCCTTGACAATCTGTTAATTCATAACATCTACCCAAGCATTCATTACAAGTAGTAAACGTTTCATCTACGGTTAGTACAACTTGATCTTTACAATCAGTAGTTATTTCAACTGTCCAACATTTATCTGGATGCTCAACAAAAGTATGAGTCAATGCGACATCTATATTTGTCTGAGGTCTAGTGTTAAAAATTAATTGTTCATTAGGGTTTTCACAATTGGTCGCTCTATAACAAGGACATGTTGCAAAGTTTGTATCTACATTAGCCCCTTCTTCATTAATAGGTTCAGAAGTAGTTGTTATTTGCTGTCCATCAAATGCTATATCAAAGAACTGAGTGCTCGGTTGAGAACCAGTTAAGTATCCTATTTGAACAGGACCAACAAATTTAGCTAATTCATTTCCTGTAGCGTAAGCTGGTGCATTTAACCAAGTGTTTTTATCCAGTAAATCGATTGTAAATATAGGTGCTTGATAAGGATTAGGTTGACCCGGTTGTATAGCACCTGCAGGTAAGCCCATTCTTCTAGTGGTAGATATCGTAATATCCTTACCTATTTTTTCAATTTTTACACGAACTGTACCAGCATTACTGTAAGGTCCAGCAACAAACGGCGTAGTGTTTAATAAACCTACAATTGACGAATAAGAAACACCATCTGTAAAACTATAACTACTTTGCCCAATATTATAAATAAGAGCTGTAGTAAAATTCTGATTATTGAATACTAACGATAATGTATGCGTTAGATCCACTGGTCCATATAATCCAGCTGTATCTTTGAAGGCAGCAATAATAATACCTATATCATCATTATCGTTATTTGTACTACCTAATGTAATTTCATGTACAAAATCATTAAAAGAACATACACTATAAAAACCATTAAAGTATGCACTGTTATTGATACATTCAATCATGAAAGGGAATGTAACTTTAGAAATACCAGTTACAACAATATTCGATGAATCGATTGTATATAAATTACTAGGCAACGCTACAATATCCCATTGTGAATCAGTGGTAAGATGTCTAGATGCTGTTGGATTTCCTGTAGCTAATCCTGTATTTTCTCTAGGATCAAACGTACACCACCAATAGGTAGTTGGCAAACCTCCAGCAACTTCTACGTTAACAAGATATTTATTTATAGCCGTATTATAATAATACTGTCTATAATTAAGAGCACTCGCCACAGCAGGACCAATATTTTCACCTTCACCCATAGGTAAATTGAAATCACCTAAATCCCATGCAACACCTCTTTCAAAATAAGTTCCTGGTGCATTTGATATAAGACCTGTTACAGGATCCAATCCTGTTGGTAAACTAGCTACAGCTGGTGTAAGCAATGTAGGATCTGCTAAAAACATCCATCGCGACCAGTTATCTACTATGATTGCAGGATCATCTACCCTATCAAATTTTACAACACCTGTATCGCAACCACCTGGGTCACTATATGTGTATAATATACCATCTGTCTCTACCGCCTCAACTGTATAATCAGCCGTACATAGTCCAGTAAACTGAAACAACTCTTGTCCGGAACAACCACTGAATGTATCGAACAGAACACCATCCTTGTATAAGTTGTACGTAAAGCAATCAGAATTATGTATAAAACTTGTTATATCAACAACACATTCGCAATCACCACACGCACACGAATCACCAATACTAGCTGAAAGAATTACTTCAGGCAATTCACCTATAGTTATTTCTAATGTAGTTTCGCTAAGTGCATCATCTATAACAGTTAATGTATATATACCAGGTCTTAATCCAGTTTGATCTGGAATACTCAAGGTTGGTGGTAAGGTGAATGGGCCCGCAGAATATCCGAATGGACCTGTTATAGTTACAACTAATGGACTAACACCTGATGCTTGTATATTAGAAATGTAACCATCGTTTTGCGAGTAGTTACTGTCTTTATAATTCAGATAGGAAAAGAATGCAGCCATTAGTATTTCGGTTTAAATTATTTTGTTTGTTGACCAGGTCCTCTGTAAATAGCTTTTACATGAGAAGGGCTTTTTACTGTTGCTTTAGTCGCAGGTGGTGTAGTTGATTTAAGACCTGCGCTATAATTAGCAATACAGTTTGAACAACATGCACGCCCATCAGCGGCTACTCTTTTTTGGCAGCCACAGGTTAGCTGTGTGCCACAATTACTACATTTACTCATATTGGTTGGTTTTTGGTTAATGACATGATTTACATTCGTATTTGTTTAAAAGCTTTAATGCGTACGTATATAGTTCCATCCCTTTAGCTGGTTGATGACAAACTTCAACCATAGCTTTTGCTGCAGATAGATACATACGTATCTGATTAAGCTCTTTTAATTTCTTATCCAATTCTGCTGTAGGAGCACATGCCTGTATATCCAGTTCGCAAAGAATTTGGTTGTATTGAGTTAACGCTTTGGTCATCCTTAAATGATTATACTCAACGTATACTAAATCATTAGGTGAAACAGACCATTTTAAAATATAGATACCGTCAGGTAAACTATTGAATTCAGTACCACAGCCATCGATTTGTACTTCTAAATCGCATGCTGTAAAATTTTTAATAAAACCTAGATCTATATCAGCTTCACCGAATTGAACGGAGTAATTGAATCCAGGTAATGTTATTTCTAAAATTTGACACTTAGCAGCAACATCTGGATTATAGATACTAGTATCCACCACCCTAAGTTGGCAAAGATTCATTGTGTCAGGAACTTCTAAGCTTAAAACGTGTTGTGCCATAATTGTATATTGTAAATAAAAAAGGGAAGGAGTTTTCGTGTCTCCTCCCCTTTATTTTTATTATTGTGGATTACTCCTTAAGCTACTACTGGTACCTCAACTGGTGTACATTCAGTACAACCGTACTCAACAAGAGAAGCACATCCATCACCACAGTTAGTTAACCATGCATCTAAGAAACTCTCTAAAGCAACAATTCTACCGTTAGTGATGATTTCTAATAAGTACTGGTCATTATCAAATGTTCCAGATGGATTATTAAATCTTGGTACACTATGTTGAATATAGTAACGAGTGTATAACGCGTTTCTATTAACAGCATCTAAGATGTCAGTACCTTGAGTGATTTCTCTGATTCTTAAATCATTAGTTGAGAAGAAGTTTTGTAAGTAACTTTCAGACATAATTAAGTCTCTAGCTACAGTTTCTCCAAATCCCATACCTTGTAAAGCAGGACATTCTTCAACAACACAAACACCTTCGAAAACACATGGATCACCAGTGTAATCAACTAATGAAGCTAAGATTTTGATTGGCTCTTTTTCAAAGTAATCAGTTACCATAAAGGTACAGTTACCAAATTTGGTATCAACATATGCACCCATTAATCTCATACCAGCAGAACCTCCGTCGATATGACCATTAGATACATAGTTATCCCAGATTTGAGTTCCCACTGAACCGTAAGAAATTGCCGTAGCAGCATCAGCAAACCAAGGTAAACCTAATTCATCAAATACAATCGGTTGAATGAAGTCTTTGAAATATGGATTTTCCACGATAGCTTTCGCCCATTGGATATATATTAAAGTAGAATCTACTAATGTAGGTACTGGACCTGAACAACATCCACCGTCAGCTTGTAACGTTTGGTACATATTGTGATTAGCAAATCTTAATGCTGGAGAACCTTTAACATCTATTCTTAAATAGTAAGTTTCATCGCAGTAAAAAGGAATACCACAAGCAGCATCAGATACCACAGAAGCATCAACAGTCGCTACATCAATTGTAGCATCAGCTCCACCACCTGTAACAGTTACAGTATCACCAACTGTATAACCAATACCTGGATCAGAAATAGTTATTGAAGTAATAACACCTGCACCATCAGTTACGTAGTCTACAAGTAAACCTGAACCTGTTCCACCAGTAGTAGCTACACCAACAGCACCTGGATCAGTGTAACCTGTTCCACCTACTAATGATAATAGATCAAAACTAGATACTCCATCAACAGAAGTTCCTGTATAGTTAGTATTACCAATATGCACTATGTGTTGTTGTGGTGTACATGGGTCAACAACATAAAGTTTAGAAATCAATCTAGGATTGATATACTTAGACTTGTTGGATTCCTTGTATCCTCCGTGAAAAGGTCCTTGCATGTCATTAGCTTTAAGCGAAGCTGCTGCTAATACTAAAGGACAACATTCACCAGGAGTCAAGTCACCTTCATTTACAGACGCATACGAGTCTTTATTGAAGAATCCAAAGTAACCAGGACCTAAGTTAGCACCACCTAATGTTACAGAAGCAACACCTGATGTTAATACGAAACCACCTGACGTAGCAGGATCGGTTATTGAAGGAGCTCCAACTCTGGTAGCACCTGTTCCCAAAAATACTTTTTGGAATGCATGATTAAAATAACTCATTTTTTTTAAATTTAGTTTACAAACAAATAATTAATTATAATATAAGAAATAATTATTACATACGCAATAATTATTCACCCATTTTATTATCTAAAAGTCTTAACGCAACTTTATCTGTACCGAATGCTTCTAGTTGATCCATCCAGTTTTGCATTTTATCATGCTCTTCAACCTGTTCTTTCAAGTATTTAAGACATAACTCATACAAGATATGATCACTTTTTTTCAATGCATCTGATGCCATATCTTTGATTTGAGATGAAATTTCAATCTCATGGTCGTAAGACATTTGGATAATTTGCGGTAATCCTAAAAAATTCTGAGGAGGTGTAGTTAATGCTGGAGTAGCTGGTTGTACACCAAATGATAAAGCATATGTTCTTGCCCAATCAGCATGTGTTTGTTCCTCGTCTGAATATTTTTTCCATAATGCAGCAGCACCTTGGTAACCTTTATTATTTAACCACATTGACATGGCTAAATAAATTCTAGAAGAATATTCTTCTTGTTCAATACGATAATTTAAGTAACCCATGCAATCTGCTGATAACAAAGGGTTAGGCGCTTTAACACTAGGTGTAGAAGCTGCGGTATCTCTTTTTACTAAAGTACGTTGTGGTGTATCCATTGTTTTTTTTAATTATTAGTTTCTACTTGTTGTGTAGCCGTCTGTGCTTGATTGAATGATTCAATATCACCAGCTAAAATTTTAGCCGCTTCGTCAACCATTAACTCTACAATGTCATCTTTAAATTCTGATTCAATATTAACAGTCGATACAACTTGTGTATACGGATCCACTACACCTACGATTTCTATTCTACGTGGCTGTCTATAATAATTTAAAGCTGCTGTTGGAACTTCAAACTCGTTGTTAGTATAAATCTTTAATTGATTATTTTCTAATGTACAAAACGTTTCACCCCACTCAAAGCTAGGTTGCTTCATCTTATCTCTTAGTAATTCATCTATGTTAGCTTCTTCTACTAAGGTGATAACCATTCGTCTTGGCTTAGTGCAGCATTCGTTAGTTGCGTTAGCTGATACTTTTTTCCATTCAAAGTAATTAGCTGGTAAGCCCGAGGTCGTGGTAAAGAAAGTATCCTTCTTTACCAACGACACCGGTACTGTAGTTAATATCACCTGAAGATCATCAATTCGTCTTTTAGATTGTTCATCACCTTCCTGCTTGGTATTCATACCATGTAATTGTCTACGACACCATGCTACTTGTCCCTTGTTAAAAGCTTCTATGATTTGCCAAGCTTCTATATTATCATAATCACTGCTAGCCAATTTATTTAGCCGCTGTTGGATCTTAAGAAGAATGGTTGAATTATTCATAGTTATTTATTATTGATTCCAATATTTTTCTACTTCATCTAATAAAGCGTGTAATATATCTTCATGTAATGGATTTTTCAAGTACTCAACTAAGTCACTAACATTTCTACCCATCATCGCACTTTTAGCTGAGTGGTAAATCATACCATCAGGCTTAGTCACAATAAACTTATAGAAACTAGCATCCTTAATAATAGCTTTTAATTTCAAAGTTTCCATGTCAAGCTCACTAGCTTTAATGAACGCTTCAGCAGCTCTTGTCTTGTTACTTTCAACACCTTCGCCTTGGATGAATGTATCTAGATTTTCATAAACAGTATCTTGAGGCGTAGAGTTTTTGTATTGAGTACTATTAAGATCAAGCGACTTAGCCATGTATAAAAGCTTCTTAGGATTCTTACCATATAGAGCATCTAATATACTAATTGCCTTATTACGAAGTTTTTTGTATTCAGTACGTGTTGCTACTGTGTTAGCTTCTTTATCTAAATAGAACTTAGGTGGCTTCGCTTTAGTTTGAGCATCCTCATAACTTTTTGCGATTAAATCAAATCCACCAGCTTCAATAGCCATCATCTTAATTAAATCATATGGATCAGTCTTTGGTTGTAAGAACAATGTCTCATTACCACATCTGATTGTAATTTTTTGCCAGAACTCGTGGTTATTAGGTTTTAGCAAAGTTACTTTAGCCCAGAAATTTTCGTCATCAACTTTGATTTCATTAGTAGCTAACTGTTTCTCTAATTCTGATACAACATAACGTATGTTACGTATTACAGCTTCTTTCTTTTCTGGATCTAGATTTTGAACCTCTGGAGCAAACTCATCTAAACCTGTGATATATCTTACAACACCATTACGCTCAATAGCTGCAATTTGTTCTTCTTGATAGGTACCTGGATAAATAGCGAAGTTATACTTCTCTAAACCCATGTTTTCTCTAGTACCATCTACGTAAGCTCTAACCGATACATTACCGCGTATTGATGAGATAATGTCTGCAGTTTTCTTTTTGCTTGATGTTGCCGTTGTTAAAGTTTCTGGAATAGATACCTTTAATGGTTTTGATTCAGGTTGACCTGCTACTATCGCTGTAGGTCCCTCTTTCATTTCTGTTGGTTGATTCATAATTTTTAATTTATTGGTTTAAGGTTATTGTGCTAGATAAGGGTTGCGATCCCTTCACAGTGCATATTATCTAGCTTATATATGGAAGGGAATGTATTGCTACATTCCCTCATATAATTTTCCACTACTAGAATGAACCTCCTGTAATAGGATTTCTCATTACAATTTTCAATACTTTCGTAGGATCTTTCACCCAGATAGCTGGCATTGTTTGAGACATGTACACTCTATAACCATTGAATTGACCAGATGATTGGAACCCTTGAGTTCTTCCCATGTAATCCATAGTACCATTTTGATACCACCATTTCAATTGACTATCCCATTTCAATTTCAACAAGTAAATGTTGTCATTAGTATTATCAGTTACATCAAAGATGATAAATGAATAAGAACTTAATGCATGACCATCGATGATTGGGTTTTCGATATCATTAGTATGAACGTTATCAAACGCTGGGTTGATTACGAACTGTACATTAGCTAAGAAAGGGATGATATAGCTAGTATATGCAAATCCAAATCCTAAGTTCATTCCAGTTTTAGTAATTGCCCCTATATCAGCAGCTTGAATAACTAAACCTGAACCACTAGCTTCACGCTTGATAGCTTCATTAACCATTCGCATACCACCCATACCTGTTTGTACGATGATTTGACGTTTTGGATCTGGTCCAGTAAACTCAACTCTACCATTGTAGAAGTTATATAACTCAGCTCTAAACATCTCAAGAGAGAAACTAGATTTGTTATAAACTCTTTTGAATGAGTTATCTAATTGTTTCCAAAGACCCACAGATAATCTAACGTCATCTGGTCCGTCTTGTTTAACTCTACCACCGTGTCCCCACATTAAGTAAGTCTCGATATCGGTAGCTATTTTAGATAAGTGAGCAGATTCCATTGCAGTTAAGAAAGTTCTGCTTAAGTTTCCATTAGCAATAGCTTTCTTCACATAATCTTGTCCCATTACACCTACCATAGATTCGATAGAAGAAACAGAAGGATCAATGTTCTTATCAAAGTTTCTCCAGATTTCAGTTACAGGAATAGTACCATCTGCGTTCAAACCACCTTTAACAGCTAAGTCAGCACGAGAAGATACAGAATAATGTACGTGAGCTTCAGCTCCACCAACATAGTTGTAAAATTCTCTGAAACCAGATCTAACTTGAATATCAGAGAATCTTTCTCCGTATTCTCCTCTAGCAGAAGATTTTCTAAAGAATTTAGTACCGTTCGCTAAGAACTTGTTGTCTAACATTCTGTAGTTATCGTTATTTACGATTTGAACAGTATAGATACAACCATCACCTAATGGAAGAATATCTTCTTCAGGAATAATGTAAAGCTCTACACCATTGTATTTATCATAAGTAATGATATCACCATGACCAAACTCACGTATGTTTAACTTGATTTTGAATGGCGTACCGTCTTGTCCTTTGGTGATGTTACTTGGTTCAATATCCTCAATGATGTAAGGAAGGTCTTGGCTAACTGGTGTTTGCCATTTCCACTCACCACGGATGTTATCTACTTCAATTACATTCTTTCCACCGAAAGATGACATTTGATACAAAGGCATTTCGACCTTTTGCGACATAGCCCAGATATCAACAGGACCCATATCAGTAGGCGCTGCATCTCTTAGCATGTTCGATAAATGGTATGAATCTACGTGAGACGAAGCATTGTAGTTCGTGTCTCTTAGGAACAATCCATTATTAAAACTTGGAGTACTCATTTTGTTTTGGGTTTTTAATTTATATTAATTTTAATTTTATCTTTCAAAAAAGTTTTTCTTCGGTCTAGGTATACTAGGACGTTGTGCAGGTCTACCTGCATTTCCGCCATCATCACCTGGTGCAGAAGATGCGCTTAAATTAGATTGCTCTGTTTTAAGTTTTCTTACTGTTGCTGCCGTCGCCGCAGCTTCACCTGTTTTTCTTATCTCCGATTTATAACCATCAGGGTCAGCCAATAACCATAATGTTTCTGCTATCAAATCGTGGTTAGGTTCTACCCATTGATATTTCTCCAATAAGTGTCCTAACAAATTCGTTTGTTTTCCTGTAGTCGATTGATAATTAGGTTGAACTAATCCTGCATAAAGCAAACTTTGAGTTCTATCGTCTAACTTAACACCGTTAAGCTCTCCTTTAGCTAAAGTATTGTATACATTTTCCATATACATTTGCGATTGTTCTTGTCGTCTTATATTAGATTGTTCTTGCATAGCTAATCTTTGGTTAACCATTTGTTGTTGCATAGCATCCAACTTAGGTTTAAACTGCGTAGCTTTCTTTTCAAGATCACCTCTATCTAATAAACTTTGGATTTCATCTTCTATTTCATCAGATGTTCCATAGTTAGTTGATTGTAGGTAAGAACGTACTGCTTGCATCTGACCAGATTCAGTATCAATACTCATTTCTCTAATTTCATTAGCTTGTCCCATTGCTTGGAATAAACTTTTTAAATCAGTACCACCATTAGCAATATAACTGTAAGCTTGTTGCATTTCAGTTGGCATACTACTAAAGAACTGAGCAGGTAACTTTTCTTGTAACTCATCTTGAGTTCTTTGAAAGTTAGCTTCAATTAACTCTTCGTAATCTGCAGCTGTATAATCTTCAAGTTTTTTACCGTCATCAAACGGTAATAGTATTTTCTTTTCGATTAACTTTTTTGTTGCGCTAATAAATGCAGTAGGTCTACCGCCTTTATTTTTATCATCATCTTGATCATCTAAATCATCAGGATTAGGAATGGCTAACAAATCATCAACAGCTGCTACTGGTGTTACAGGTGCTACGGGAGGCGTAGGTGGTGTATCAATCGGTGCATCATCATCAATCTCCTCTTCAGGAGCGTTGTCAAGGAACGATGTGTCAGGACCTATCTTACTGAACACTGTTGGTTTCTTTTGTTCTTCTGGCAGTAAGGCACTTTCGGCACCAATACTGAACAGCGCATCTATCTCAGAAGCACTTACTTCTTTGACAGTGGTTTGATCTTTAATTTCTGTACTCATAATCGTTGGTTTCTAGTATTGAGTTAATATTAATATAAACAAATTTAACGAATATAAATATTTAATGTTTAATGAATGTCAATGACATTTTGAAAATTTTCACATTATATAGCTACACTCATTTATTTTTCTTTGAATCAGAGTTTTTAACATCATATTGGTTCTTATTCTCTCGAGCAATCACCACATCTTGGTTTTTTAAATCTCTTTTTAAAGCCATTTCTTCACGTTTCAAATCATTCTTAACAGCATCTTGCGTTACCCTATTGTTTTCCTTTTGCTGTTGTATATTGACTGTGTCTTGATATTCAGCCGTAGCTTTCATGTCAGCCATTGCGTCTTGGAAGTCACTTACGTTATTCTTATTGATATCCTGCATAGCACCAAAACCAGCAGCTCTAATTTCAGCCACCAGAATATCTTTACGATTTTTCTTTTCGTTTTCGATTGCTTCATGATCAAGAGCCATTTGCTTTTCTTTAATGGATTTCTCAACTTCCATCTGTTTAAGCTTCTCCTCATGATCCATCTGGTCTTGACGTTGTTTAGCTATCTTATCGTCAGATGCCTTAAGTGCTACATTCAATGTACCTAATGAATCAGCTTGCATTAACTTACCAAGGTCATAAATAGACGCACCTGTTGTATTATTGTTAACCGACATATCCTGTAATTGTTTCAGTATATTTCGATGAGCAGCTTTTGTAGTACAATAAACATTGATATCTCTAGTCATTAAGTCAACACC
>Ga0307376_10003209_pt1 | contig 15364 bp, 15 predicted proteins | sample TR2MG_FD_202536 | JGI IMG/M metagenome (GOLD analysis project Ga0307376, IMG submission 202536) | Soil microbial communities from Risofladan, Vaasa, Finland - TR-2 | ecosystem: Environmental > Terrestrial > Soil > Coastal area > Acid sulfate soil | place: Finland: Risofladan, Vaasa | collected...
ACCCATCGAACCCCAACCCGCCTGCCGCTCTGCCCATGGCACCGGCCCCTCTCCAACCATGAAAGGAATCATCGATGAGATCCACTACAAAATTCCTGAACGCCATCGAAGCGTACGCCGAAAACGCCATCGTCCAGGAGCTTCGCCTCATGACGCAGGATGTTCTGCAGTTGTCTCCCTTCCTGAGCCCAGAAGACCAAGACCACTACCACGCCGTGCTGCTGAAGCTGCGCCGCCTGGAGTCCAACCATATGGTCGAAGCCGCCGCTGACGCCACTCTGGAGCAACGGCCTCAGCAAGTGGCGCAAGCGGCCTGAGTGTCGGTGACACAGTCGGCGCCTAGCTCGCTTGCATGCGAGGCGCGACGATCGATCTGCGCATTTTCCGGTGACTTCGGCGTCGTTACCCAATGAGAAGATCGCTCCCCCGGCAGAACCGCCGGGGAGCTGTCACCCATAGAAATCTAACCGAGCTAAGCCGCTAGGCGGCACTGGGCATATTCGCGGTCGATGAGCCAGTGCAGGAACCGGGTTTCCTTGGATTTACCCCAATAGTGCGCCTTGCACCGGGCAATGTAGCTCTCCAGGTCGTCGAGGCTGCGGATGTCCCCCGGCTCGATGTCGGTGATCTTTCGGAAGCGCTCGACCTCCCGGCGAGTGAGTCGAATCTGTGCGCCGAGGCGGATCATGGTCGTTCTGCGTAAAGTACTGAGCCGCCATCTTGACGAAAATGTCGACGCTTGTCGCGGGTTTTGCGCCGTGTGTGCAAAAAATTTGTCTAGCGTCAGTGGAGTGACAGTCGAGTCACACTGGAATGCGATCAGGCCAATTCTGCCCTAAGCCAGCGCCGACTTTCCGCAGCGGGAAGCGACCGCCATTCCTTCATCACCACCAATGCCCTTCGCAAGCCCGTCAAATTCCAGTCGTTTGAAGGTGGCGTCCTCTGCGCCCTCTTGAACCCGCCCGTCCGATAACGGAAACTGCTCAGGCTTACCTGCGTTCCCTCATGGAATGTAGCCCGGCATCTGGCCGGCGTCGCAGTCGATACCTGCCTTCTTCATCGTGCCGACCCATGTCGGCACAGTCATCCCGAGCGGGGACCTCGTCCCCAAAGGGATCGGCGTTCCCGCTTTTTCAATTTCGTAAAGGAGAACGCCATGGATATGTCTGTCCTGTCCCGCGCTGACCTGGTCAGCGAATTGCTCTCAACCCCGGTTTACGTCTCGAGTGCCAACCCCTTGCATGTCAGCGATGCCGCAGCCCAAATGGGTGTGCCCGGCCAGGCCGACACCGTGCTGGCCCATCGCCTGGAGGTGGCCCGCGAACTGCTGCTACGCGATCTGCGCGAGCAGATGCGCCGCGGTCCGGTGATGACCTCGCCGCAAGTCCTGCGCGACTGGCTGCGCCTATATTGCGCAGGCATGGAGCATGAGGTGTTCCTGGTGATCTACCTGGACGCCCAGCATCGCCTGATCGAAGCCGAGGAACTGTTCCGCGGAACCCTGACCCAGACCTCCGTCTATCCCAGAGAACTGGTCAAAGGGGCACTCGCCCGCAACGCCGCCGCACTGGCCCTCGCGCACAATCACCCCTCGGGCGTGACCGAGCCTTCGCGGGCCGACGAACTGCTGACGCAGACCCTGAAGTCGGCTTTGATTCTTGTGGACGTTAGGATCATCGACCATTTTGTCGTGGCCGGCGACCAGGTGCTCTCGTTTGCCGAATGTGGACGACTTTGATATGTGGAGTACCGGGCCTTTCACGGCCCGGGTTGTCATATCACTCCGCTATAAACGCCTAGCCGCTTTCAGGGCAGCTTCGATGGTGGCGAGCGGCAACACCAGCGACCGGGGAGCATCCAGCAGGGGCAGCGCGCCGTATGCTTTATACCAGGCAGCCACCCGTTCGTTCTTGGCATCGATCAGAAGCGCAACACCGCCGACCTCGGCCGCTGCCCGGATGCAGCGGCGTCCAGCGATCAACAGCAGTTGTCCGCCCAGGCTGTGGCCCTGCACCGAACAATCCACGGCCAGACGCGCCAGACGGAATACCGGCACGTCGTACCGGGCAAGCCCCTTCTTCACCAGCGCCGGCGTGCGCGCGTAGTCGATCGAGGCCGGGCTGAGACTGTAGAAGCCGAGAACACGCTTGCCGTCATCAATGGGCGTGGCGACGAAGGTTTTCGCGCCGCCTTTCTCGTGGCTCTGGCGTGCATGGCGCCGCAGGAACTCGTTCAGTTCCGCCTCGCCGCAATCGAAAGCCTCCCTGTCGTGCGCCTTCGAGATCGGCTCTTCACGCCAATCGGGCAGGCTCATGCGCGTTTGGGTATGCGGCGGGCGGCCGCGAGAAGCTTGGCATTAGGCGCCGGCGAGTTCTCCAGCGCATCAAGTACCCGCAGGCTGTCGCGCTCTGACAAAGTCAGGTGCTCGGCCTGTTCGATGACCTTGCGGGCTGCGTCCAGCGCATGGCGCAGAATGAAATCGGTCATATCGGTGTGCTCGAGTGCCACCGCCCGCATCAAGGTCGCCTTGTCGTCCGTGCGAACGCGCAGGGCAAGCCGGCTGTTATCTTCTACGATGGCACGAGACATGTCGGGCTCCTTTGATGTACGCATTGAAATGGTACATCATGACGACAGACGTTGCAACTATGTTCGCATTCAATCCATACAGGCAGCCTACGCCCATGTAGAGATCTTGCGCGACGACTCCACGTAGGTATCAAAATCGATCACCGCATCCGCCATGGCGGTCAGTTCCGGAGTCTGGGACACGAAGAACTCCCGCTGGTAGCCGCCCAGGCGCAGCGCCTCGCGCTTCATCGCCATGAACATGCGCTTGCGCTCAGCATCCAGCGGCCCATCGGCTTCGTCCGAGAACAGCGTACCGTAGCGCCGCCCGGTGTGCTGAGCAAGGTACAGCGCCACCGCCCGGATCAGGCACTCGTTGATCCACACCCGCTCTCCGCCGCTCATCAGGCCGACGCTCTTGCTCTCGCCCGACTCGCCATCGTGCACCAGGATGTCGAAGCCTTCCTTCTGTTCGCCCTTGCCGGTCTCCACCAGCGTGAGGATCGACACCGAAAAGCGGGCACCGTAGCAGGTGAGCAGCAGGTCATTGGCCAGTCCCGCCAAGGCCGGTCCGGCATCGTCGATGGCCAGTGCGATCAGGCCGTCGTTGCTCATGCACTTGGCGAACAGGTTCCAGTTGCCCAACTCGGTTTCGACCTTGGCGATGCGGCTGGCCACCTGTGCTTGTCGGCCGGCCAGGGCCGCTGCCTGCTGCACCAATGCATAAAGGGTTTCGGCATCCCGCACGGCGTCCAGATGGCTCTGCTCCGCAAGAGCGACCGCCTGTGCCGCCTGTTCCATCGTCGTCCGCGCAGCGCTTAGCCGCTGCTCGTCGTAAGCCGCAGGCAAAGCCGCCAGGGCCTGTTTGAGACGGTCCAGCGTGGCGCGGTAATGCTTGGCCTGCTGTTCGTGCTGGGTGGCGATGGCCTGCCGTGCCGCACCGATCTGTTGACGCTCGGCCAATTCCTCAGGCGTCTCCACGACCAGCTGACCGGCAGCGGTATCTCGTCCTAGAGTTACCAGTTCCTGCTCGATCCCGGCCAGTGTGGTGCGCGCCCGGGCCAGCTCTCCGGCCTTCGCCGCCAGCAACCCAAACCGCGAGGCACGCGCGCGAGCAAACTCGGCCAGGTGTTCAGCCCGGGCAAATGACTGCGGCTCAGCGGTAAGCGCCTCACATTGCCCGCGCAAAGCCTCCAGTTCTTTCTGTGCCGTCGCCTTCTCGCGCCCCAGCCGCTTGATCGTCCCCTGAGCGCTGGGAATCAGGGTCTTGGCTTCTCGCGCATCGCCCAGAAGTTTGCATTGCCCCTGCAGGTCGCTGCCAGCACACGGCACCTCGCCGGTCAGGCCGAAGCGCCGGGCCAGGTCCTCGGCCTTGAGCGCCGCCTGGCCGGCCTCGCGTTCGATCCCGGACAGTTTCTGCTGAACCATGCGCTCCGAGGCTTGGCACTGGGTCAATTGCTGCACCCGCTCGCGCCTTGCCCCGACCTGCACCGACCGCAGCGACAAGACCCGCTCGGCCAAGGACAGACGGACCTCTGCACGCCGCACGGCCTGCGCACCGGCCAACACCGCGAGGCATTGTCGGTGCTGGTTCCGCAATGCCTGCCGGCGGTTGCGCTCTTGAGCGAGGCGTTGGGCGATGCGCTGCTCAAGTCGCTCCTGGCGCTGCTGCTCGCCCCGGTCCTGAGACTTCAAGGTTTCGATGGTCTGCGTGCCGACCTGGATCACGGCATGGCATTCGCCCTGAAGTTGCCCCCGGCGCGCTTCCACGCCCCGCGACTGCTCGCGTTCGGCCGTCAATTGCGCATGCCGGGTTCGGGCCGTCTCCTGCGCGGCCTGAGCCGTTTGTCGACTGCCGAGGCTCTGCACGACGTGGGCCTGGGCTCCATCGAATCGCCGCCGTTCACCCTCGATACGCTGCGCTTCCTCGTCCAGTCCGGTCTGCTCCTGCCGGATCGCCGAAAGCCCTGCCTTGAGCAGGCGCGCCGTCTCGGCCGCCTTCAGGCCCAGCGCCCGAATTTCCTCTTGCCCCAACAGATCGGCCAACAGGGTCTTGATCTCGGCATTGCGGTAGGCGCTCAGTTGTCGCTTGCCCTGGGCCGAGAACACCGAGGTAAAGAAAGTGTCGGCGCTACCGCAGAGGGCTTCGACACAGCGGGAATAGCTGTCCACCTTGCCGTCGGATACGGTGCCGTCCTCAAGCGCCACGGGCTTCCAGACGCCATCGTCGGCAAGCACGAACAGAAAGGCTTCGGTCTTGCGCCGACCGTTGAGACGGATCACCACCTGCGAGCGATAACTGCGGCCGTCGTGAGCCCAGGTCAGGTCCTTCTCGTTCTCGGGCAGACAGACATGGTCGTAGTAGGAGAAGCCACCCGGACCGGCCAGCGACGCGCGCGAGGGCATCGTCAGATACGGGTGCATGTTGTCCATCACGGTAGTCTTGCCGCGCCCGTTGGCGCCGGCGATGGCGACCAGTTCGGCGCCATCGGCCAATTGCTCGAAGTCGAGGGTCAGAACATCGCGTCCCAGGCCGTCGCGGATGCCGCGAAAACCCTTGAGTGTCAGTGAAAGAGGTTGCATGGTGGTACTCCAGCAGGATGACCAGTCCAGTCTCCCGCACGAAAGAAGGCCTGCAAGCCCTTCCCGGGGGACGAGCCTGGCAAGGTCAAAATGACAACGCAGGCTCAAGATTGGCCAGAGGCTGCAACAGGGTGACATCGGGCTCGATGCCTCCCGCACCATCGGGGACGTCCTGCCCACGCAGCACACGCTCGGCGATGGCGTCCGGTCCCTGGCTTGACAGCACACGGAGGCACTCGATCAAGGGTTCCTCCCGAGCCTCGGTCACCTGCGCCCATACACGCACCTTGTCCGCCAGATTCGCCAGCTGCGAAATCCCCGCCGCCCGTGTCCGTACCACTGGCACGATGCGTCCTTCCAGTTTAGTTTCCGCCGCCCCCTCCAACAGCTGCACGATCGTCGCGCGGTCGACCTCGTGACGGTCTTCGTCGGCCACGGTCCAGCGCACGCGTACGAAAGCCCCGGCGACGTCCTGCTGCGCGATGGCAGCACGCAAGGCGTCGAGGTCGGGCTTGCCCTCGAACACGATATCGACGGTCCGGCGTGCGGGCGTCGGCTCCAGCGTGAAGCGCGCCTGAGCGGCCTCGACCTCCCACAACAGGAACCCCTTCTCACCTTCCTCGCCATAGTGGAAGCGGCCGATGGCGCCGGGATAGGCGATGCATTGCCGTCCTGCCGCGCCTTCTACGGCCCAGGACTGATGCCGATGGATGTGCCCGAGCATGAAGGCCTGCGCCTCGGCGCCGAACAGCGCACCGGTGGTGAACTCATGGTCGAAGCCGGCCATCGGCACGCCGTGCTCGCTCACGCAGCCGAACACCGTGCCATGGGAAACGCCGATGGTGGGTATGCCCTGCAGGCGGGCCGCACGGTGGCTCGGCGCATAGCCGCGCAGCAGGATGGCCAGGTGCTCACCCACGGCCTGTGCGGCATCCGCAGCACCGACCGTCGCCGCCACCACCGCTTTGTTCACCGTGGGCACGCAAGAGAACAGGGTACGGGCACCGGCCGGTAGCTCGTCGAAACACCAGTTTGTTGAAGCAATCCAGTCTCGCTTCGCTGTGAGCGCCACCTGTCCGATATGGTCAGCCACATGTACCGGATGCCGTCCGCCTAGTAGCCGGAAGATGGACAAAGTGCCCGGCGGCTCGTGCGAGAACGTGCCTTGCAGCATCAGCACCGGGCAATGATCGGCCAGCCGCCGGACCTGCGCGACCAGCCGCTCGGCGGCTGGGGCATGCAGGTCCAGGGCATGATCGGTGGCGTCGCCCGACACGACCGCAACCTCCACACCCAGCGCGATCGCCCGGTCGATGGCAGCGCCGAAGCAGCGATCGGCTTCCGCCAGGTTCTTGGTGCCGTAGTGCAGGTCAGAAAAATGCGCGATACGGATCATGCTGACCTCCCGCGCGAAGCCAGGCGCATTTCGCTCTCGATCTTGTCGAGGTAGCCCCGTGGATCGTTGCCGTAGCGCTCCAGCTCGCCCCAGGCCTGGGCGCGCCCATTCGGATTGATCTTCCAGCCCTGTCCCCAACGCCGGTCGGCGTAGGTCTGGTACTGTTCCGGCGCGATTCCGTAGGCCTGCACGCGGGCCATCAATTGCTCGAAACTGGGACGTCCGCCGCGAACCGCCTCCTCGATGGATGCGGCATCGGTCAACTTCGTAGCCTGCACGTCGGCGGTATCAGGCTGCAGCGATTCGGCACTGGTTGCTGCCGGGCTTCCTTGAAGCACCTGCGTCGCCAGTTGCGCTTGCACGAGGGCAGTTTCGGCGTCATCGTTGTCGCGCAACAAGGCGGTCACGTCCACCGGTGCCTCCAGATCGATGATCCACTGGGGCACGCGCACCGCCCTGCCCTGTTCATCGATGTGGGCCACCTCCCTGAGGGTCTTGGTCAGGTAGAACGGCGTGTGCTGCCGATCAAGGAAACCGGAGATGCGGCCACCGCGCAGAAAGCCCACCGTCTCGAATTTCTGGATCGCGGCGTTCATGGCGTAGAAACTGTTGGTGTGCAGTTCAAAGGCGCTGATGGAGCGGATGCCGGGAATGAAGAAGAGGAAGCGCCCGGTCAGGTTGCACTGGCGCTGCTGGTACTCGCGGCAAGCTTCGGGTTCGCACAGACCTCCGTTGTCCTCGCGCACCATGGTCTTGCGCCCGCCGAAGAGGCGGATCGTGCGCCGGCCCGTGTCGTCCACCGGCACGGGTGCGTGACACATGCAGTGGCGCACCCGGCCATCGGCAGAGTATTGCGACCAGTAGTGCTTCTCGTGCGTCCCCCAGGCCGCCAGTTCGTGGGGCATCACGGTCTGCCAGGTGTCCGAGGGGAACACCACCGGGAAACGGTACAGGCGCCGGCCGTCACCGCGGTCCTCACCATAGCCCTCGATAATCTGCCGGGCGATCTCGGGATTGGGAAAGTCCTGCGCCCGCACGGTGAACCACGGCACGTTGCGCGGCACCAGCGGCGTCTTGAGGTCGGGCAGGGCCTCGCCGATGGCACGCTCGATCTGCTCGAAGGACTGGCCCGAAGCCACCCCCTGGTCGTAGATCGCCTTGGCCTTGGGCTGCTCTGCGGCCTTTTTCGTGAGTACCTTGATGCCGGCGCGGATCTTGCCGCCGGTAGGAATGCGAGTGGGGCCTTGCCCCAGCAGGGTCGGCGTGTGGGTAGAGCCACCCTGCACTGTGATGCTGGCGTTCGCCATGATGAGCCTCCTTCATGAACATCGAGAAACTTCGACGATTCATGCTCTCGCACATCTGGATGGAATCAACCCCCTGGAAACATCTGCCGCTGGACTGCTTGGCCAGAATATTTCACGCAACCCCGTAAATTGGGGTCGGTGCAATCGCGTAGTCCCGCATTGATAGTTCTCACCCCAATGCCTGCAATCGGCCGAAGCGGACGGTCACAGGTAAATCTTGGCGGTTTGTCTATGTCCGCTTTGCGGATACTCAATCCAGCGATCGATTTTGACCCCGAACAATCGTAGGGAAAGCAGACTATCAACCCTTGCGTAATACGTGTGCTTATATGCTTCTCAAGAGTCCAAAAGAGTTGTGGTATCTTGTCACTTATGGCAATCAATCAGCCGAACGCTATTCGGCACATTACAGTAAAGCGTGCAACTATCGACCAAATGCTGGGGACCATGCGCGAGTTTGGTTCCCGTGGATGGGAAGCTCTTGTGCTTTGGTTGGGCGAAATTGAACCCAACACGGGGAGGGCCCACGTCACTCAGGCATTCGTTCCTAAGCAGAAATCAATCTCCAACGAAGATGGTGTGGGCTATTTTGTGAGCGGTGAAACTCTGTTCCAATTAAACCGAGATCTCTCGGAAACTGGATTACGCTTGATCGCCCAGGTTCATAGCCATCCGAGAGAGGCATATCATTCTGAGGCCGATGATCGATATGCAATCGTTACTGCCGAAGGTGGGTTGTCGCTTGTCGTTCCGAATTTCGGCCGGGCACCCGTTCATCCGACTGCTTGGGCTGTTTATAGGCTCAACGGTCGTAATTGGCGAGAACTGAACGCAAGAGACGTTGGGACTCTTTTTGAAGTGATTGACGATTAATGATGGACATTAAAGCGATTCGCCTTCGAAACTTTCGTGGATTTCTAGACGCAAGGATTGAACTGAAGCCACTTACGGTGCTGATAGGACCCAACAGTGCTGGGAAGTCGTCCTTTGGGCAGGCGCTTGCTGCAATGGCGCATGCACATAGGTTATACGCAGCCGGGGCGCCAGGGCCGGTTTCGTTGACGCCGCCGGTCGACTTCGCAGATACGTGGCCAGTTGATCTCGGAAAGACAAGCGATCTAAGAACCGTGGGCGCCAAAGGCCCAGTTTGTGTCGGACTGGAGACGACGCGCGGAGATTTGCTTGAGCTTGGATTCGGAGGGTTGGAGCAGCACACATCCGATCTTTTGATCAGCTATATTCTCCATCCGAGCGGGCAGAGCGGATCGGCCAGTACTCCGACAAATCCCACAATAGTAAGCGGCGAGAAGAGCGCATCGACCGTAGCTTCAGCACACACGGCGATTGTAAAACCTCCTGATGCACAGAGCGGTGTTGTACCCGTTCCGCTAACGGCAACAATCCCCACAATTGGCGCACCGATAAAGCTAGAACGGCTTAATGAGCAACAGTGGCAAGAGGAATGGTCTGTTGTTCTTAAGGGGTTAAGCATCCTCGCTGTAGAGCATAAGACCGGAATGCAACGAATCTTGAGTGGTGCTGCCAGAGAAAGCCTACGTTCTTTGCTGGAGAGCCTTACTTACTTGCGTGCCACGCGAGAACGGCCATCGAGGGGATATCGCGACGACGTGGGCAAGCAGCAACCAATCGGATATAGCGGGGAGTGGACACCAAGCATACTTTACAGAAGAGGACTCGATCCTGTTACCTATTTTGTGCCCCCTGATATCGCGAATAGCGTTGACGAGGCTCGAAAAATTGACTACGTATGGAAAGAAAAGCAGGAGACGCTCCTCGAAGGAGTTGGAACTTGGCTCTCTCGGCTTGCCCTCGCGACAGCCATCGAAACTGTTCCTCCGTCCCCTATCGATAGCCGAGTGAAATTACGAGCGACCCTTAATGGGCAAGGATCACACGACATCACCGAGATCGGCTTTGGTGTCAGCCAGGTAATTCCCGTTTTGGTCGCGGGTTTGCTCCAGCCCAAAGATAGCTTATTCATCGTCGATCTTCCTGAAGCGCATTTGCATCCGCGTCCGCAAGGCGCTATTGCAGATTTTTTTTGCTCGTTAGCGTTGTCCGGCAAGACTGCTCTCGTTGAGACACATTCAGAAACGTTTTTTCACCGATTGCGTCTTCGTGCAGCACAGAATCCCAGCTTGAAGGACAAGATTGCAGTGTATTTTATTGACCCCCCAAAAAACGGCATCTGTAGCGATCCGCGTCCAGTGGGGCTGGCGTTCGAAGATGAACTTCAGTGGCCGGAACAATTCCTGGAAGAGGCATACGAAACGGAGATCCAAATCAATGCCGTGAGGCAAGCGCGTGATTCAAGTTCATGACGAGGTTACTACTTGACTACCCATGGCCTCTTGAGGCTGGGCTCGGCCCTGATGCAGGGCCACAAAATGTACTTCGGGATTATCTCCATCTTTTGGAAAGAACCAGATTGGCGGCTGTGCGGTTCATTGAGGATGAAGAGTGTGTGGCTTTTTGGAAATACCTCGAAGGACGTAAAGGACGGGGCAGATTCGACCTTGTAATGAGGCTCATATCCCATTGCAAACGAAATTCAGGCGGTCTTTGCAATGCAGCGCCGGTTCCGGTCGAACCACCGAATCTTCGAGAAAGTTGGAAGCGTGCGCTTCGAGATGAATTGGGCGATCTAACGGACTGGCGCAACCCGCAGATCGTTGTCTCAACGCTGCGGTGCTCGGATTGGCAGCCAGTTGGAAATGAGGCCGCAATTCACTGTGGACCATGTGAAGACCAGCAGGCATCTGCACATCTTCGCGTTCTAGTGGTTCTTGAGGATTACGCGGCGCATCCGTTTGCATTATCAGACTGCGATCCGTGGGATGTGCGGCGCACGGTAGCTAGCGGGAAACACCCTTGCTATTTACCGAACCCGCTAATACCAGATAGAGATCCCCTACAGAACCATTTTTGTAGAGTACCTATCGACCAACTCTACGATGGACTCGCCGAAGTACACAAAAGAGGTTGGCAAGCAAATGGCAAGTATTTTTTTATACCACCTGCTGATTGGCAACCGAAAGCCATCTCTCAAGTTGCTTGGCGGGAAGGCCGAGCTTTTCCACGTAAATTCGTACAAGAGCGCCAACAGACGGGCTACAGCGATTTTGCAGGGAGAGTTTGGGTGTGGCATGAAGGGGAGGACCATTGGGACGTGCAGTTGGGCGGAACAGATTACATCAGAGTGAATCACACCGGCGACCCTCTCTAGCCTGTCACACAGTCACACCCCACTTCTTCCGATACACGCCCTGATAATCCGGATCACCGCAAATACAGCCTTTCTCACGGGCACGCGGCTTCCCCCAAATGGTGGGCGGTGCGCGCAAAATATCGTCCCAAGATACCAGCGGCTCTGGCTGCGAAAGGGCCGTAAGTTCTGGTTGCGTTCGCTTCAACAGTTCGGCTGCCATGAGAATACCGGCGAGCGCCGATTGATGCGCTAGAGGCACCGTTTCAATTTTGCCGACGCCCGTTACATCGAGCGGTACGGCCCCGCAAACCACATCGGTGTAGAGATCGCCTAGAGATTTTCCTCGCCACGGCGTTAGTACTGATTCGTTAACCCCAAGCGTCGTCGCTGCAATATGAATGTCTTCGTCTGAAAGCGGCTGCCTAGAAACCCAAAGAAAAGCGGTTCGATCATGTGAAAGACCTAAGGCCCTTGCTGCTTGCTCGATAGCTGAAGACCCTTGTCCATGTGGGTGATAGAGGCATGCAAGGCAAGCGGCATCACGTGACAGGACATGCCAGGACGCTCCGAGCGCTTGTTCGCCGGTCCATCCATTAACAACGAGCCGCGGCAATAAAGTCTGTGCTGACCGTCTACCATCGACATTGTCAACTGAAACAACAGTCACCGGGATGTCAATTGGGCCTTGCTCCTTCGTAAAGCCATCGAGGGTCAAGTGGCTCGGTTCCACATTCAATCCAGTTTCGCTGAGAATTTGCTGACCCAGCAAGACTTTTGAACGCCCTACGTCTTTGTGAGTGGCAAGTACATACCTCTGTAGGTTGGAAAGGGCAACGTCTTCATCGTCGACGAGCCAAAGCCGTCCTTGAATGCTTGTATCGCGTGAAAGAGCCCACAATGCCGCATTGCCCACGGCACCTACGCCAACGAAGAGCACTTCGCCTATGTTCTCATCGGCAAGCTCCAGACTGGCGCCAGTCTTCTTATCGAAGTTGAGCAAAGACAATGAAACATTCCGCTCTCGTCGACTCTTAAGAAAAATTCGTCGAAAGAGCTCAGCGCATGCGAGTGCCGCTGCCGCTCCGGCAGCATACGGGTTCGGGGGGCCATCATGTTGCGAAGGCTTGTGATTGACGCGTGCAACCCAACCACTCGCGTTCGGAAATATCGCGCCGTCAGCGGTTGCCGACCCGATGCATATAGTAGTCGTGTCGGACGCATTCCTTGCAAATTCGATGTCCGGATTGATCTCCAATGCAAGGTCTCTCAACGCCGAGACGTGCTTCCTCGGCCCTAAAATTGCCATTCTCGGATAAAGTCTGGCCAACAAATTCGTCGAAAGCTCCGCAATCCAAATATCGTTCTTGCTGAGTTTTATTCCACATCGGATACCGACCGTCACATTTTCTAGTGCCAAAGTCAGCGACTCTCGCGAAATGGCCAAGTGACCGCCGAGCGCTCCATATACGCGTTCAAAGAAAGGAGCCAGAGCCATTCAGGCCTTCTCCTCTGCATTCCATTGCACTTGAAGTCCTGCGGGGTGAGGGAAAAGGATGGGGTGAACTAAATCTATACTTACACGCCACAGAGACATTACAATCGAGAAAAGACTCATTTGCGTTCGATATAGCAACCAGTCGTCACCTGAATGTTGAGGATGCTCGTGGTACTCCCTGATGCCACGCAGGCAAAGGAAGGGCTTATGGGTAGTTGGGTGATCGTCTAATAGTACAAGGTGCGCTTGTCGGTCTTTTTCGTATTCAAGTGCGCGAAACATGGTGGCATATGGCAAGAGGGCATCAGTCCATGGGTCACGAAATTCCAATGAAGGTGCTCGCAGGTCATAATCCGTAAGATCGAATCGAGCCTTAAAAGCTTGCGCAGAAAGGCTCGGAACCGCTGCGATGGCCATCGCGATTGCTCCTGGAGGCGCATCTGGCGGGAGCTTGATATCGCTGGATTGGGATGCCGCAATGGCGACCTGCAGAGGATGGCGCGGCACAAAGATTAGCTCGACGATCGGATAAGTTGGCTCGCCAAATACAAAGATACCGTGACGGTGAAGATCAGCTCGCTGGTCAGCTAACCGATATACCTCGCGCTCAAACTTGAGCCGACTAACCTCAGGATCTACTCTGGTCAACGCCGCCTGCCCCGACACGTAGGCTTAGAAAGAGTCGAGCCCCTTCATTCAAGCCGAGATCTTTAGGGGTGCGATGATTTTCCAGCAACACGCCACTAGTATCACGGACTTCCCATTCATCAGGTGCGCGACCCGTATTATCGCTCTCAGCAAGTGCACGTTGAACGGCCTCCATGAGCGGCGCGTTCACGTTCGCCTCAAGGGGATAGTCTTGCCCATTGATAATAAAGGTGAGCCTGACCTTTTGGTCCTTTTTTGCCACCTCGAACCCCTTCTAAATAGTTAATTGCAATTGTAATTTATTATTGTGCGCCGAGCACAGATTTTCAATGACGCGAAACGGTGTAAATCACTCCCATCGCGTCGCGGCTGCCTTTTTAGGCCGCGAAGATCCGTTGGCGAGGTGGACACAAGGAGGAACCGGTGTCGCTATTAGGGTCTTTCCATTGCTTTATAGGCGGAAGGTAGTCGGAATTTTCTATCGGAATTGCGTCCGGCAAAAATCCTCGTCCCTCGTGATTTAGAGTTCTTCATTTGACTATGCCGGCAGCCGTAGTAAAGCATTTTCGGGAGCGGACATTGTAGAAGAGTTCTGATTTACCGCTTCCAGCGGATGACATCTGTCCCCTATGGCCGACCTCCGGCCTATCGCCGCGATCGGTCAGGGCAGGCATCGCACAACTCTTACCAGTAGCGGCCTGGAACGACAAAACGCTCAGCCTATTATCGTAACCTCCGCCGATGTCGCAGCGGCTACTATATTTGACGCCCGCTTTAGCGCTGCCACCCACTTGACAACTCAGCGATTCGTTACCACAGCCGGGAATGCCGGCATCGGCTGATCCGTCCACCACACCCAGGCATCCTGCCTGTTCGCTGCAATCGCCTTCTCCTTCGCCACCCGATCCTTGGGGTCCATGAAGGCGCTGACCGCATGCAATGGCACCGGTGCCGGCCCAGCATCCAGCAGCAAGGCATTCGGGAAGGCCGCCGCGCTCCTCGCGTCGTAGCGCAGCGGTTTGAGAAAGCGGCGGCGCTGGGCGACCAGGGCGTCGATCAGGGGCAGTTCGTGGACGCCCTCGACGGGAATCCAGTGTTCGCTCGCCAGCATCAGGCTCGCCGCGTCGATTTCGTAGGTGTATTCACGGCGCGCGCGGATCAGCGCGGCCATGACCAGCCGCACCGGATGGCCGGTGTCGGCATCACGCGCCTCAAACAGCGGTGCAAACACCCGTTCGATACGCTCCCAACTCCTGCCCGCGATCAGCAGCGGTGCATCCGGCATGTGCCGGATCCAGACCCGGCGGCCCTGCGTCGTCGCCTCGCTCGCCTTGAACTCGCCGATCACCAGGGCCAGTGGCGTCTGCCCATCCCGTGGGCGCAGCACGGCCAGTTTCTCGCGCCGACGCTGCGCAGTCTCGGCCTTGGCACTTTCGCTGAAGGGTTCAGGTACGTAGAGACGCTCGGCCAGCGGCACCCCCTTGACCATGATGTCCTCGGCCGCCTCCAGCAGGTACTTGCGCAGCACACCCTGGTTGCGCTTGCCCGCCATGGCCGGACTCCAGCGGTTGAAACCCGCACGCTCGAACAGGAAGTGCATCAAGGCCCGTAGCGACATGCACCGCCGAGGCACACCCACTTCCGCCACCTCCTGCGCTTCGCCGCGCGGCACGCCGCGTCCGATCAGCCGCGTCCATGGAAAATCCACGCGCAGCTCGACCCAACCGGGTTCCCGCTCCAGTACCGCGTCGCCGACCAGTTCGCCCAGTCCCGACTGCTGGACCTCCGGCTCGTAGGAGGGGCAGCCCGGATGATGGGTGCTGCCGCTGTCCGGCATGCGCTTGACGACGAATTGACGGTGCCGCGCCACGTACATCTCGACACCACCGGGCACGCACAGGCAGCGTGGCCGCTCGGGCGTATCGTAGACTTGGGCGAGTGCGTCCTGCAGTTGCCGATCGTCTGCGTCGATCACGCGGCCTTTGATGGCAAAACGCTGCATGTCCATGGCGGGCTCAGACCAATTCGTCGAGCAGTTCCGCCAGCGTCAGCTTGGGCCGCTGCAGCATTTCCCGCACCGCGCTCCTCTCACTGATACCCAGGATCATGCCCGCCTGGTCCTCGTCGGCCCCGCGCTC
>Ga0307376_10003212_pt1 | contig 15348 bp, 31 predicted proteins | sample TR2MG_FD_202536 | JGI IMG/M metagenome (GOLD analysis project Ga0307376, IMG submission 202536) | Soil microbial communities from Risofladan, Vaasa, Finland - TR-2 | ecosystem: Environmental > Terrestrial > Soil > Coastal area > Acid sulfate soil | place: Finland: Risofladan, Vaasa | collected...
TGTAGAGGCAGGAAAAGAAATAGAATGGAGCAGTTTCATGCAATGAATAAATATTGGTGGAAATGCACAGGATGTGGAACCATTCTTCACACTTCAGAGGAAGTCAAAAGTCATAAATGTGAAAAAAGGATGCTGAAAACAAAATGAAAGCTAAAAAAGAAAGTAAAGAAAAAATCACTTTTAATTATCATGGCATGAAAAAGGCACATAAAAAAATTTTTAAAGCCTTAGGGAAGTACAACCTAAACCGTCTTGAAGCCTACATAATATTACGGGACACGGTTGAAGCTATTGAAAAAGACGCTAAAAAACACGATTTTGACATTTCCCAAGCATATTTGGACCTAAAACAGCAAGCATTAGAGAAAGCAAAAAAGAAGGAGAAATCCTGATGAAATGGCTTCAAAGAATACGCTTTGCAATAGCGTCTCACATAGCACATGGAGATAGAGACAAAATAAAAGAATTGCTTAAACTCAGCAACAAAGAACTATGGAAGGAGTTTGATGAACACGGTAAATCTTGTCCAATGCTAAAGGAAGTGCCTGATGAAAGCAAAAAAGAAGGAGGATAATGAGACATGGATGAACAGGACAAAGCAGCCCTACACCTAATAATCATTGCAGAAATATGCGGATTCATCGCTGGGCTATTAGTTTACCACGTGTTTCTCGCATAAGGGTTGGAATGATAGATGTCATTAGAGAAGTTCATGCCCGGCGGGGTCAAGATAAGATGTAGCAGTTGTGGACAAGTCATTAAAGGCACTGTTAGGCGACTCACCACAAAAAAATGCAAGGACGAGCCTTTATGCCATGTCTGTTTCGGAAAAAAACTTGGAATAAAAAAAGAAAAGAAGGAGGAAATGAAAAATGAATTTCGAAATTAATCCTGAAGAACTGATCGAGCTAGTTCTGAGAGCATACCATGAAGGCTATGCAGACGCGAAAAAAGATGCTAAGATTAGAGGGTTGAAATGAAAATGAAGAAAAGAGAAAAACAGTTACTTGAAAACAATCTTAGGGATTCGGGTTTATCTGAAGATTTGATAAAAGAGGCTGTCGAAAACTGGAAGAGGGGGAAATGAAAAATGAAAATTAAAACTTGCAAAGCTTGTGGATTAGCATACAACAAAGATTCTCCAATAGCGAAAACTCATTGTCCAAATTGTTGCGCTCCATTGACATAAAGAGGGTTGAAATGAGATGTCATGGCCCAAAATAATTAAAGCCGAGATTCAATGTCTGGTATGGCTATTACAAGACAACTGCTCCATAAATGGAACGATATTTCACCACTTCCAAAACATAGGAATAGACTTCGAAGATGACGTTTTAGAGGGTTGAAATGAAAAATGGCTTGGACTTGTCCTGAATGTGGCTATCGTTGGGAGAAAGCTATTAGAACGACTCCTATCTATGGCGGTTGCTCTATGTGCCCAAAGAGGGTTGAAATGAAAAGTGAAGATCACAATTAGATTAAGTAACGCGCCCCTCAGCATAACCATCGAGACAACAGATGAGATAACAAAAGACATGATTGATCTTGTAGCCAAAACACTCCTTAAAATGCGAGAAGTTTGGTTAAACGCCCTAGAATTAGCTAATGAGGTTAAGGTTGCAGAAGATGGCGGGTCTTAGCAAATCAACTAAACGGCTAATTGTGGCTTTGTGGCGTGGGCAGCCGCTTACTCCCGATCAGGAAGAATTCTGTGCAAGTTTGAGGGAGGAACTGGAAGAATAAAAAATGAATCTCGAATTAACAGATATGGAAGTAGGGCTTGTATGGGAGGCTCTAACTGAATATGCAGCTAGTTATTCTGCAAAAGATGAAAAAAAGGCTCAGAAGCTAGTAGCAATCACAGAGAAAATCGAAAAACTATGTGGCGATAATACATAAGGGTTGAAATAAAAAGATGACCGTCCTTGTAACACCAACCTGTGAAAACTGCGGCAGTAAAAAGATTCACCCTTTGGCGGCTGACTCCTCAAAGGCTATTTGTCAGATGTGTGGAAAGGTGACGGAGATTGGGGCAACCCCATCAAAACCGAAACTTGAGGAATCTCCTAAAAAGCCGCGAGAAAAGAAGAAATCAAACAGGGGCGGCGACGCGGGAGGAAGAAATCGCTGGAGCGAAGATGAAGATAAATTGCTTATTAGAATCTGCGAAGAGACCCCCGCCTTTACAATGAAAGAAGCCCACGTAGAATATAGTCAACTAAAACAGGAACATGAAGATTGGATATATAGAAGCCTTAGGGCCGTCAGGAGTCGAATCACCAAACTGCGCCTATTAGGATTGATTAAATACAAAAATAAACCTTCCAGAATTATCAAATGCCCAAATTGCGGCAACGAATTTAAAATTACGAGATGAAACAAAATGGCTGACTCACAAAAAATAGCCTACATACTAAGCGCGATCACCCTCTCTGTAATATGGCCATGCTTAGGCTGCTGGCTCATCATAAACCTAACATCATCAACACACCAAATCATAACCCTAGCCTGGGCTGTATTCCTGTCCATATGGATATTCTTCACAACCATATTCCTAACATTTATAATCAGGAGCCGACGCAAATGAATTTAAGGAAGAAAATAAAGAAATTCTTTCGCTACCTATCAGCTAAAGATCTACCCAAATCGGTAATAGAAAAACCTTACCCCGTCAACTGGGTATCGCCTAAACAGGCGCCCCTAAGAAAAACCCCAAAAATAGAAGAAGAGGAAGACTAAAAATGTTTAAGAAAAGCAAAAAATGGGGAATAACACAAGGCGTTTGTTGTAGATGTAAAGGATCAGGAAAAGTTAAATTCTGCGGAAAATGTGGCACTGAAATTTACAGATATGAAGATGGCATACCATATTGTGACAGTTGCGATAGGCTACTGGTAGGAGAAAAACACAAATGACTGAGTTTCGTAGCCAGCTTGAAGATTTAATTCCAGCAGAGGAACTGCTGTTTGATTCTACGCCTGGATTCGGTTCAGTTTACAAGAAGTTTCTATCTCACGCTATAGCTCATCCAGCCAAGATGAACACTCGATTAACAGAGTTTTTGGTAGAAAAATTCACGCAAGAAGGTGATGTTGTTCTTGATCCGATGAGTGGTAGTGGTCAGACTGGGGTTATTGCTGCTTTGCGTGGTAGGGATGCGGTTTGTGTGGAGCTTGAGGAGAAGTTTTTTGGTTGGATGGAAAAGGCGCGATTAAAGGTTGAGAGGCAAAGGACGCTTGCAGTTAAGGGCAAGATTCGGAATATTTGTGGAGATAGTAGAAAACTGAGCCGACTTCTCAAAGAAGCTGATGTTGTAGTAACTTCACCACCTTACTCTAATGGATTCAGACATAACCCACAAGACAAAGAAAAGCGATTACAGAGACTCATCGAAGTTGATAAAAAAGGTGTTGAGAAAGGACAAAAATGGGGTATAACATCGCGAGAAGCGTTAGAACGGAGATTAGCGGGGCAAGATGATGGTTATGGCGAATCCAAAGAGAATATTGGTAACTTACCTTTGGGTGAAGTTGATGCAATCGTGACTTCACCGCCCTACTCGGAATCCGTTGGAAAGAAAGCGGGAGGAAGAATGTCTTGGTGTTCAAAAGGTGAAAAAAGAAGGCAACTCGTTAAATATTCAGAAAGTGAACAAAACATCGGCAATCTTTCTCATGGCAAGATTGATGCAATAGTTACAAGCCCGCCTTACAAAACCGCTAATGAGGGTGGTGGACTTAACAAGAATCCTCCAAAAACGTTTCGGGGAGTTTTGAAGAATCATTCTTTTAAGATATCAGATAATCCAGAGAATATAGATAATTTGCCTTATCCTACGAAAGTGGATGCTGTTATCACTTCACCACCCTATGCTGAAAAAGAAAGATGGCAAAGATATGATGGAGAGAAAGGATTTCATAGCTACGATAAAAACGAAGCAAAAAATAGATGCAAAAGAGATTACGAACCTCCAGAAAATGTCGACAACATTGGTAATTTGCCGTTTGCTGATATCGTAATTACAAGTCCACCCTATGAGGCTGCCATGAGTGCAAAGGTTCATACATTGAATACGGAGAAGCAAAGGAAAATTTATGGTGAAAAGCATTGGGCAACCCAATATGGTAAAGCAGATGAGCAAATTGGCAACCTCAGTAAAGAAACCTATCTTGAGGCTATGTTAAAAGTTTATTCTGAAATGTTTAAGGTTTTGAAGCCAAACGGAAAAGCCATAATCATAATCAAACCCTTCATACGCAATAAGAAAGTTGTGGACTTGCCCTTTCACACCTATTTACTGTTAAAGAATGCTGGATTCAAACTCACTAAACTTTTTAAGCTACGGTTAAAACAGCAAAGCTTTTGGCGAATCCTCTATCACAAAAAATACCCAAAAGTTCCACAAATCCAACATGAATATATTCTCGTATGCCAAAAACACCACACAAAAGAGGAACAAAAATGATTGAATCAACCCTGCTTACTTGGGACCAACTAGAAGCCTTCGGCCAACTAGAAACGTACACTACCTTCGGCAACGTCACCAAAAACATCCCATGCCCCACCTGCGAAGCCATCTCCGTATGCACTTACGATTATATAGAACACAAAAAAACAAAATGCACCCCCAAAGACAAATCAAAAGGGAAACTATCACCAAGAGACCTGGACAGACTTCCCTGGAAAGCCTTCAGAAAAGGAAACGGAGAATGGATCTTCAGCAACCAAGCAACCTACCTCCTAGAAGCCATCCGCAACGGCAACACCACATTCGGAAACTACCACTACTGGCTCTACGGAGACAACCGCTTCATAGCAAGAAGGAGGATAACTTGACAGAACCTGAACCCGAAATATGCTGGAAATGCAAACAACCCAAACCCATACACCTAGAACTAAGAAACGAAAAAACAGGCGAAACCCGTTTTTACTGTCGAGAAGACGCATACGAATGGGCAGAATCCAACGAGCCCTGGCCACCCAACACAGACACCCCTGAGGCAACTATTAACGAAAAACATCCACCACTCCTAACTAACAGAGATCTAAAGCGTTAAAGATTGCATACAGATGTTGTTATTGTTTTAATGACAAACGGTTTATTTCAGAAAAACACTCAAAAACCACAAGTCTTTTATGTTCAAACTGTTTAAATGATAACATTATTTGAATTGAAGTGAAGACTCTTGACTGGACTAAGTAAACAGGAAAAAGAAGCCCTAGAAATGCTATTAACCTGCCAACCAAGTGTAGTCATTGAACATATGAAAATAAGTAAAGGACATTTAGGCCAAATCAAAACAAGAGTTAGACGAAAAGAGGCTAAAGCAAAAAAACTATTATTACAACTCAATAAATACAAAAACGTCTTATACACTTCCAAAAAATATAAAGGAATTTAAAACGGTAACAGAGGAGGTGGCAAAGAACGATGAGTGAAGAAAAGAAAGAAGTTGATTCGGGCGAGATTCTTAAGACTTTGGTGAAGCAGGGTGCCTTTGCAGCCGCTAGGGAGTATGTTGACTTCCTAGAGAACAAAACCAAACCAGTACAGGGACCCGTAACTGTAGCCGAAACATAAAAAAAGAGGGGGGGATTGGCGTTCTAGTATGTTTTGCCGTGTAGCGGAGATCCTGGTCTAGCTTTACTGTATCGTGTGTATTTTCCTGGTCCCTTGCCCTTGACAGCCGCGGAAATGATAGCGTTTCTTGCACTTCTGCTTGGATTGCCTAAGGTCCTCGCTGCGGCAGACGCGAAAGCTGCCTTGGTTATTGGGTGTCCTGGAGCCTTACGGCATTTTCTTCGGCGTGTAAAGATGGTCAAGTGCATCTTTGCAGCGGTAGCCATAATCATTGTTCCGCCTTTCATTGGGGTTGCAGCCGCTAAAATTGCGGGGTTAACCCGTGTCCATGTTTGAGGCATTGTCTTTTACACCTTGAACTGTTAATTGGTGAATAATATTATTAAGTGATGTGTAGTATTGTCTATGTGGTGTCCGATTGTCCGAAAATAAAAACGGTGGAAAAGTCATAAATCAGCCAAACAAACTTATGGTTCGATCTTGGAGACGTACACATCTTCCCTACGATACAATAGCTGCGATCTTGAAGGCTGGAAACGCCTATTTTATTGGGGGTTTAAAACGGCAAACTGCTCACAGTGCAAGCAAAATCCTAACTAGAAGACTTGAAACAAAAGTAACAGCAGCCAGCGCCATGTATGACAACGAGAAAGGCTACGCTTTTTTTCTAGGAACACTAGAAGATTGGGTATCACGTACAACATGACTACACATACTCCCTAGTACCTCCATGATTTCCTCGCCCGTGAGATACCGCTTTTTAACCTTCTCAGCCAATTATATCAACCTCTTCTGCATTACTGCACCCAACTGTGCTCGTAACTCCTGTGCCTCCTGATTTTTTAATCCTTCTAGAGAATCATACAATATTTTCCTGAATGTTTGGTCATCTAACCCAAGGCTAACTGCCATATCACCATACCACTCATCAAAGCTTCCTTTTTGGAAAACACCCATAAGTTTTACACGATTTTTGTTGCGCCAATCATACACTCTTTTTATCGTTTCTTCCGCGTCTCCAGATTTTATAGGCGCTAACCTTTCAACAATCCGGTTGATGAAAGTAAGCATGTCAATATCCAGCCCCTCATCACTCTCTTTTTGTGTTAATGGAACTCCTACCTCATGCGCCTGCAATCTTTGGAGCGTAGCAACCACTTCCAATCGTGGAGGAGGACCTGTAGGCGACCCACTGAAGTACTGCTCACACATTCCAACGCATTTGAAGAGGCCAGGAGAAACCTCAACTACAGTTCCTTGGCAAAATTTACATTCACTCATCTTGCATAGACTCTTGCATAAACCATTTCTGTGCAAAAGTTTTTAAGCTTTACTGTCACATATTATTTTAGATCGCTATGGTTACTGAAGAAGATCTCGCAGCTTTAGGTGTAAGAGACGGAAAATGGGGAACAACCAACGAGAAACTAGAAAAAATAGCTGGCGCCATAGACGAATACAATAGCACCCCCGAAATTAAGATTGAAGATTTAGCAGCCAAATATGGGATCCCAAGGCGTTCTCTATACTTCTACTTCAAAAAGCTAGGCATTATTCGCGGATCAGAAAAGGTGTCTGAAACCGAAAAAACTGTGAGAAAAACAGAGATTGCATTCCTCAGCAGCGAAGCAGAAAAAATTGCTACCATCGCCATTGGAATAGGCGGAGTAGTCGCTAGGCGATACTTGCCCCTTATCAACCATCTGCTTGCTAATGGAAGAACCCTAGAAATGATTGCCACAGACGTTATGCAGTGGTACGAAATGAAAATTCCCACCGAAACACGCATAAACGACTTGGAAATCGACATAGAGACTCTTCGTAACCAAGTTTCGGAAGCATGGACTATCGCATCACCAAACTTCAGATACCTGCTTCGAGCACGACTTACCACAGACTTTGCGAAACGCCTTCTTGTAGCAAGAATGAATGGCCTCAGAATCCCCGTGAAGTCAACCCTGCGAGCTTTCCAGAACGATCTAATTCAAATTGACACAGATTTAGAAAAGGTAATGGAGAATTATTAAAATGAGTGAACCAGGAGCAAAGGTGACTATTTCACCTGAAAACATTGAAATCATCAAAGAAAAATATGGCTTAGACGAAGAGGGACTAAAAGAAGTCTTAGGAAACGTTGAAGTTATTGCCCCAATGCAAACCCGCGCCCCACCCGCTAGACTACCTAAAGAACCAAACGGAGAAATTTCTGGAGAAAACCAGCTTATGACCCAACTTATGCATGGAGACTTGTCCATGGCAGAAGTTATCATGTACATGGACATGCAAGACCGGCGAGACAAAAGAGAACGTATGTTACTCCTAGAAGAAAAAAGAGAAAACAGCGGCAATCAGACTCTTACAGCAGACGATATTGGCGCACGCACTGCCGGCTACCTTGTGGCGGCTCTGCAAAAAGAAGGAGTACTAGGCAAACGCGCCAACACGCCAGAAGAAAAGCCTGAATGGGCCAAAGAAATCGAAAAAAGCAACAGTGAGATCCTAGGTAAACTCAGAGGAGACGAAGAAAACAAGAAATTAACAGATGGCATAGAAAAAGGAATCGGACCCATGAGAACTGAACTTGTGGAATTACGAAAAGATTTCACAACTCTCTCTAAGCCTGCACCCGAAGGAACAGGGCCTCCGCAAAGCAAACTGGAAGAATACATCAACTTCGGTAGGATACTAAAGGAGGCTGGAATTATTCAGGAGCAGAAAAGCAATATTATGCTTGGTCCAGACGGAAACCCCATCCCCATTAAAGGAGAAATCCCCGCAGCACTCGTGTACGGCCCCTATCTTGCAGAGCAAATAATAAATACTTTTGAAAAGGCAGCAACGAATATCGGCAGAAAATATGGACTCATCAATGAAGAACCAACTCAGCCTCAGCTACCCAAAGAATCAATTATCAGAATGCCCCCGAAACCAGCGGCTAAACCTGTTGAACCGCTAACAGAAGCAGCCACCGAAGAAGTAACAGTCGAAGAACCTGTAAAGCCAACCGCGCCAATTATTACAATGCCACAGAAACCAATCATATCAACAATAGAACAGGTTGAGGAAGAACCAGAAGAACAAGTAGAAGAAGAAGTTATTGAAGGAACAATGGGAATACCGTGTGCTCAATGCGGAGTAGTGAAAGAGTTGCTTCCAAACGGACTATGCAAACCATGTGCTACAGAACTCGCAAAAGAAATAAAACCTCACACGCTCTCAATCGCAGCCGAGGTTAACAAAAAGGTAACGAAGATTATTGGACCAAATGCCCCAGAAATAACAATGATGCCAGGCATCTTTGCCGAAATCCCAGAAGAACCTCTTACTATAGAGGAAAAACCAGAAGTGGCAGCACCCACCAAAGCACGCAAAAAAGCCAAAAAACCAAAAAAGAAGGAAAAAAACGGTGAGCAAACCACAACTAGCGGCAAATGAAGAGGACCTAATATACGCGTGTCAAACTCTTGATGCAGTCGGAGAAAGCTTTGATCGGCTGGCAGCGCAACCAAAACTGGCGCCACAACTAGCACTTGAACTAATACAAAACAGCCCAGAAATATTCGACGCCCTATTAGCAGTATGTCAACCAGAATTCCGGATAATCTTATATGATCTAGGACGAAAAGCCATAAACGCGGTGAAAATGTGTCAACAGAAGCAGAAACACAAATAACAGCATTCGAAGAAGCTTTGGACCAAGAAACCAAAGAATTAATGGATATGACGCCAGAAAACCGCTACACATACATTGTAAACATAATTGAAAGCCTCGCCCAGGGAATAAAACAGATCATCGAAATAAAAAAGAAGATTCCACAGGCAAAAGCCGCCGAACAATATCTCAACGAACTAAACATCAACGCACCAACCCTAATTCCCCCAATAATGTTCATGATCAAACCTGAGTACCAACAAGTTTTCATTCGTTTGCTTCAGAGCATGGCAGGCGACAAAGGGCAATAGAATATTTTATATCTTAAATCATAATTATTACTATGTCACAATCTGTTGAGAATGTGGCTGATGTTCCCTGTTTCGCCTGTCTAATAGAGGACAAATACAAAATTAACTATCATATGTGTAGTCCAGGGCACTGCGAACACTTGGATAAGTGGCTAAACAGTCTTAAACCCAAAAAACGGTGAAAAGCTTTAAATCCTGAATACAGCATCTTATTTGTATAGGACGTGACAGTGTTTGAAATTTATCCCAACAAAATATGAAGAACCCGTCGCAGGGTTCGCGGGCGCAGGAACCGGACTATTCACTGGAGAATTAGCATCCGAATTTGTTGTCCGAACCACAGGCCAAACCGGATACGCTAAAGCAGCCGTAAAAACAGCAGTCAAAGGCGCAATGGGCATCGTAGCATTCCTCACCGGAGGAGCAGCAGCAGGCAACTGGGGACTCTTCTGGAAAGTCTTCGCATTCACAAACTGGGGATCAACCATACTAGACTGGTTTTTCGCATTTTATCCAGGAGGAGTCTTTGGAGTAGCTGAACGTGCGGCGGTAACAGTGCGAACATGGTCAATGGGCACCAAAAGAGTCGCAGCTGAAATGTCAACAGTAACTAGAAACTACTCACCAATCCAGACCATCACACCCACAACAGGTAAAGTCGGAAGCTATTAAGCGCGCGCATAAACTAGCCCTCAATATGTGCCTAACTTCTTTCTTGGCTTAGGCGCTCCTTCAACAAAAATTTTTCCTTCACCGTCTTGATAAAAGACAATTCTATCTTCATCCACTACCTTCAAAAGGCTTCGTACATCTTTTGGCACATGGATTTTTCCTTTTCCGAATATTTTAGCAGCGTCTATTAAAACTGTGTTACTATCCACTACCTTTTGCCCCATATATACGCAATTCTATTTATGTTAATAACCTTATAGCTTTTGTTGTAAATAACAAGGAGAAAAACACAATGGGACAAGGAGGATATATTTTCTGCGAATTAGATTCAATCCAGAAGACATACCCACAATTCCAAGCAGCAATAGCAGACTTAGAAGCCAAGATGATTACTAAATGCGCTACTGAATGGTATCCTAAATTGACTCCTCAACAGGTTTATGCTAAACTGAGGGCTGAGGACGACCCGTTTGGCAGAACAACCATTTTGCCCGCACTCTTTAACGACCACAGCGGCAACCCAATGAACAGTGCCACATGGCGACAATTATTCACCGTTGCTGGACACCAGATGCTTATCCAGGGAAACCGAGCTGGAAACGCTCTTCCAGAAAACTTTAAGGTAGCATGGTACGGTCTTGCTTTTCCAAACAAGGAACAACACCTCACCGAGATCCGATGGCAACTGAGTAACAAAAAATATGGCAGAATCAACCTGGAGGAAATACACCTCTACAACAAACCTGCGGTAATCTTTGAGGAAGGACAGATCATAAACGAGGAAGAAAGCTTCGACCTTTACGGATACATTAAAGGGCCAATACCGACTACTCACGACGGCGTCCTTGGACAGTACCAGTCAATCGTAATGCTAGGCGCCGTATACTTTGATAAGATCGACAAAGTTCTAGGAAACTGTGGAGCAGCAATCTAGGAGACATGAAAGATGGAATATGTAATAACTGAATACGAAAAAGTGCGAGAAACATTTCCACAATTCGGGCAAGTCATGAAGCAACTAAAAACTGATCTGATAACGAAAGCAATAGGAGATTGGGCCAACAAAAAATATGGCGGAATGTACCCTGAAGCCGGAGAATTCGGCATAAGCACAATAATTCCAAGCCTATTCCGCAACATGGGCAACACCACGTTAACAGATTGGGAACAATGGCTCACCGGCACTGGACACCAAACAGTAATGTCAGGCTCTAACAACGGAAACATCTACGAAGACTACAAAGTAGGCATCTGCGGCCTAGCATTCCTAAGCAAAGCAACCCGAATCAGCGAATTCAAAATGCAAATCAGCAACAAAAAACTGCCAAGAATCAACATCGAAGAAGTAGGCGTCTACAACAAACCAGCGATTGTCTGGGAAAAACCCTACATCCTAGACGAGGAAACAGGCTTCCACCTTTACGCTTACGTGAAAACACAGGGACCACAAATGATCCAACTGATCGGCGCACAAGTGAACAGAGTACCCAACAAACTCCAAGTAACCAATACAGGAGCGGCATTGCTATAGGTGATTGATTATGGTTCAAGTAATAATTAGACCAAGACCAGACAACAAAGCTAACTACTGGTGGCAACAGCCCACAGGCACCCCACAAGTCCACGTCCACTTCATCGAAAGAAACGTCTTCGGCAACGGCATCGGCGTCCGAGTCTACGGAGAAATCAAAATAGCATCAGGAGAAATCGTCTACGCCCGCGAACTCAAACTCAACAGCCTAGAAGTCCTAGTGCTCACACCCGAATACAGCCGCCAACCAACAGTCCAAGTCTACACACCCGTCAAATGGATCTACCACAAAGGCGAACTCGACAACTGGGCAAGCATAGACATCTACGAAGCAACCGACGGCTGGGAATCACGAGGAAACCTACCATCTGATGGTAGTATATGGCTTGACTTTGTTGCTTTGGGCGACGCTTGATAGCAAAACAGTAAAACTTAAATCTCCCCCCTTTTTTTGGTGCAAAGTTTTAATAGCGTGAAGCGTCTAAATATTATCAAAGGAACCTCATAACAACAATTTAGGAGGAATAAGTGAAAATTGGGAAACACTGATTTTAAAGACTGGAGTTCAGGCTGGATTCTAGACGGACAAAACATAAGCTACATGAGAGAAGGAGTTACATTCTTCGAAAAAGTAGTCGGTCGCGACCTGTTACACTGGGAATATCCTTGGCACGAAACCATCGTCGCAGGCACGGAAAGCGGTCCTGAAGTGCCGGCTCTGCTTGAAATCACAAGAGGCTACAGCGAAACCAGCAAACTTAATCATATTTGGCAGCTGATCTTCGGAATCAAAGGACAAGTCTACGTTTACGTTGAATTGCCAACTGACACTCACCGTCATGGTCTTCCGAAACGTCCTAAACCCGGTTCAGTGCAGTGGACAGTAAGCCACTTTGAAGAGTATATGTCACCGTTTCATGAACCAAGCTTCCTAACTGAACATTTCATGATGCGCCCAGACACGGATCGCATAAACCTGTCAGCATACAATCCAGAAGCAACGTACGTCCGCAGCGGAATGGCCAGCGTAATTCTCAACTTTTTCATCAACAGCATGGTCACAGAACGAATCGGCACAGCATACTACAGCGACACAGGATTAACGCTGGAACCAACAGAATTAGTACTCAAAGATACCATATCCTCAGCAAGAGCAAGAAAAATACTCGAAGAGAAACTAGAACCAACAAGAGCAATAATGAAAGAGACATTAGAAAAAATGTACAAACATCAGATTCCAGTACGACCAATAACGTTGCTGCCAGTACGAATGCCGGCAGAAGCACCACGAGGTGAATGAGCATGGAACAAAATCAACTAATGGTTAAAGATCTTGGGCGCCAAGAGTTTGTCTTTGATGCCCTTCCATACGCGGTAGTCAGCGGCACATGGATGGGAAGCTTCGAAGTCGGCATAGACGGAGCAGCAGTACAAGCAGTCCTAAACCATATCGTTCCAGCGGGTCAACAGCTGAAAATGCTGTTTCTGCGTGTATGGACTCAAAGTTCACAGGGAGCAAAATTCATTATTGTCCAAACAAACCCGGCAGCCGTAGGAACGACAGGAGCAATCGAAGCCTATCCAGTGGTAGGAAGCGTTCCGCCTTATGTAGCAGGAGGCAATGCAATACGAGACTATCCGATGCTAGAGGCAGCAGGCGCAGAAGTACTGCGTGGAGGCTTAAGAGATCCAGTGCATGTGTTTGAGGGAAGCATAGAATTCCGCATAATGGGACCAGTACTTGCGACAGGAGATCGTTACTGCATCGTATGGTCAGGAGTAGAAAAGATTCCACAATAACCTCCCCTTTTTATAGTACTTTTATCTATTAGTTAGTGCTAGTGGATAAATATGGGCAGCAGCACAAGTCACAGTTCACGCGAACACATTGCTCTGTTAATACCCCCCCCCCGTCGAAATGGTACGATAAAAATTCACAAAGCAAAGCAAACAGTTGGACTGGTTTACTTGCGCCCCATGATCCAACGGAACGGATGAGATACACCTGTCCTTCTGCCAAAATAGCAATGGTTGAAGTCCTTGAATGCGCTTGTATACGCAAGACAGTAAGCCCCACAGAAAATGATGTTATAGTTTATTGGCAGATAGCACCATCAGGCGAAGAGGCAGCTTATATAATTTTACAGGCTGACTTTTGTACTACCATAGTAGGAACTAAAGACATCGATGCTCTACAAACAACAATGCTGCTCTTTCCTGGTGACATTTTATTGGCAAAAACATTTGATGCAAGCACAGGAGGAACCTGCCGCTTTAGACTTAGTTATAAACTCACCGAGCTTGACATTTAAACATGTAATTACTCCTTGACCGCTTGGTCGATGGCATCATTCATGCCGTTCCAATCTGCCATGAGCATACAACAAAAAAACTTTGTCCAGCATCTAAGGTGTTTATACATATGCATCCAGTAGTATCGCAACTTCAATTTTTCATCCTCCTTTTTTATATAGGTTAGTCTTTACTTATTAGTGATAGTTATAACTCAATTTCATAAACCACTTTTTTCTTTTTATGGAAAAACTTAAATGGCAACACCATCAAAGGAAATTCTGAGGAATGAATGATGCTTCAGCGTCACGGTTCATGTTCAGGATGGACAAAACATACAACATGGCACCCACTAGAGCAAGGCGAAATCATTGACCATCTCTGGATGAGCAAAGGCGTAATCCATCACGTCGTCGCAATACATCTTCAATAAAACACAAATGTTTCATCCACCATTTTTTATATTAGTAGCCTACTAATAGTTAATGGTAAATAGAGTATGGCAGGACGTTCAGTAAGTCACACTATAGACAATCTGCTTCGTACATTAGTTAGAGCCTTACAGACCTCCGTTGGTACTGTTGATTTAAGTGTGACAACTCATGATTTACATTTTCACACTTATGAGAGGTGGTTTGGTGCATCTCCTGGTAGTATAGGACCAGGTTTAGAAACTACGATGTTGCCTTGGAGAGTTACAAGTAGTGCCACAGCAAATCTTATGGGTAATGCGATTGTACTGTTTGATGGGACAGAAACTCCCTCTCAAACTGGAATGCTAAGTTTTGACCCCCACAGAATCCAAATTGTGAATGTTCAAAATAATGGTAAAACATGGAGAATTAGAATAGCTGATAATAGTGGAGGACACGCAAATTTCGCAGCCGCAGTGGCAGCAGGATATTACACTGATGTTGTACTGTCTATAGATAAAACTCAGGCAGATTCGGTTCCTATTGATATTAAGGAAAAAAGATTTAATAATGGAACAAAACTTTGGGTTGCCGTAGCCACGCAAGATGCAGCCGCGCAGTGGCTAGATTTTCTGATTGGCATTCATGAATATGACCGTGTAGCCTAACAGTTGATAATCATCCAGTCCCATCCCTGACACTTTCCCAAATAAGTTCCGTTATTTTCAACCACAAATTCTATTTGTTTTGTTTCACAAAATTCTTTAACTGCTCTATCAATGCCTAAGGATCCTATATCGTGTCCTCCAATAACGCCGCCTTTCTTCACAAGTTGAGTAGCTAACGTTATGTCTTTTTTAATGTGCTCGTAAGCATGGTTGCCGTCGATGTAAACA
>Ga0307376_10003214_pt1 | contig 15343 bp, 19 predicted proteins | sample TR2MG_FD_202536 | JGI IMG/M metagenome (GOLD analysis project Ga0307376, IMG submission 202536) | Soil microbial communities from Risofladan, Vaasa, Finland - TR-2 | ecosystem: Environmental > Terrestrial > Soil > Coastal area > Acid sulfate soil | place: Finland: Risofladan, Vaasa | collected...
TAATGAATGGCTGGCGTCTTTGCCCCTTGATGAGTGGGGAGATAGCTATGAAGAGGCTACTCCTATTTATTGGGATGAGGCACTTGGTACATGGGTAGAAGGAGATTCGTCATGCTTACGACACGTTTGAAACCTAGACCCATACAACAGTGCTATGGGTCCATGACGCAATGGTAGCGTACCGGCCTTTTAAGCCGTAAGTTCTCGGTTCGAGTCCGAGTGGGCCCACTAAATTTTCATATCATAATTGTAAAACAAGGGGACAGGCATTGACTAGGTAGCTACAATGGTTATCCTACTACCTGTATTCATCACATCCAAAGGAGATAAGCATGCGTGACGACCTAGCAGAAATCGTTGTAATTTTAGACCGTTCTGGATCTATGAGTGTTATTAGAGACGACACTATTGGGAGCTTTAACGCGTTTTTGGAAGACCAGAAGAAGGAGCCTGGATTCGCAAACTTCACCCTTGTACAGTTTGACGACAAGTACGAAGTTGTGCACAATGGTAAAACAATTCAAGAAGTTCCTGCGTTAAATACTGAAACTTTTGTTCCTCGTGGCGCAACTGCACTGCTTGACGCGATTGGGCGTACTATCAATGAAGTAGGTGCCCGACTCGCGGGGATGGATGACGCAGACCGTCCTGGTAAGGTTATCTTTTCTATTTTGACAGATGGGCAGGAAAACAGCAGCCAAGAGTTCACTCGGAGCAAAGTCTTCGAGATGATCACCCACCAACGTGAGACGTACAACTGGGAGTTTATTTTCCTGAGTGCTGATGAGAATGGTATCAAAGATGCTACATCGATTGGTATTAACGCCGCTAACGTAGCAATTTACGCGCATAACCCTCATGGTATTCGTGCAGCTAACTTCGCCGTATCCCATGCTGTTGCTAGCTACCGTACTACTGGTGATACTGGGGATGCCATGAGTAACTATGTGCAACAGGGGTTGGATTCAGATAACTCTTCTGACAACAACGTGAATTGACAAATTTGTAAAATAGATCATTAGAGTGGTGAGGGTGAGGTAGCTCAGTTGGTAGTAGCAGCTGACTGAAAATCAGCGGGTCGGCAGTTCAAATCTGTCCCTCACCACCAGCGTCCGTAGTCTAATGGATAGGCGCTAGTTTACGGAACTAGTTTATGCAGGTTCGAGTCCTGCCGGGCGCGTATATAATTAATAGGGAGATTAACTATTGGGATGGGCTGAGAATTACATAAATAAGCTTAAAGCGGGAACAACGGTTAAGTTCCGTCCGCGAGGAAACTCTATGGTTCCTCGTATTAAGTCTGGGGAACTTTGTACTGTTACACCTGTAGACCCAGCTACTATTGTAGTTGGTGATGTTGTTCTTTGTCGGGTACGTGGTAATGAGTACCTCCATCTTGTAAAAGCAATACAAGGGCAACGGTTTCAGATTGGGAACAACAAGGGGAAGATTAATGGTTGGATTGGTCCAAACGGAATTTTTGGCAAGTTAGAGAAGGTAGATTCCTGATGCAGCGTTTGACTGACACTGTGTTGTTTTCTATTGAGACCTTTACCAGGTGTCAACTCTGTGGGTATGAAGGTGATGACATTTGTGAGTTCAGTTTCTGGAAGGAGTGCGATGAGCACGATGAACCGGAGCCCTACAACGTCTTGATTACTTGTAAGCAAGACGCATGTTCACAGAAGATTGAACAGCACGAGCGTCTCTACATTCAGTTAGCATGGGGTAATGGAGATCCTGGGCATTTAATTCTACTTTGTGGGGATTGCCCTCATCGTAGCGTAGTTCACTGCACTCATCCAGATTTGAAAGATAACGGTGGTAACGGTTTACTGTTGGCGATGGCTAATGATCCGATTAACCGAGCGGTGGTATGTTACCACACAGATGATAATGAGTATGGTTTGAAGTGTTGTAGACCTAAACCGCCTTTTATAGCATGTGCAGGATTGCCGGAAGGGCACTATAGGCATTTTGTGGAAGAAAAGTCTAAAGTTAGTTAGTAGTTATGGTTTAACCAAACGACGTAGATAATAATTAGCGTGTGGTAGAAAAGTAATTAAAAGCATCTATGTGTGGTATGCGTTCTCCAGGCTTATAGTTTTCAATTACGGATAACAGTTCCTTCAGCATGTCGTATTTTTGATTTAACATGTTCATAAAGCTGTCGGCTGCGCCCATTACGCCTAAACGCTGTAGACGGCTAACGAACTCTTCTGGGTCGGCTTTGACTTCCGCAGCTATGGTATCCATCTCATTGAGCAACGTTTTCAGGCTTGACTTGTTAGCTCTGATACCATTGAGGAACGTAGCAATTAGTTCTTCACGGTCCTTGTCTGCTTTAACATACAGGTGGCCACGGACTTTAATCATGTTGGGTACTTTGGGCATAACAATATCCTTGTGGGTAAGATGGTTCCCTATAAATTAACTATTGTTTACACGCTGCAATTTTTTATTGACGGAAAAATCGCGCTGTGCTAAATTTTCAATTGTCGGACGGAAAACACGGTGGAAGAAAAGTCTAAAGTTAGTTAGTAGTTTTGGTACTATTAGTGTAGCGGTCGCACGACAGACTGTGAATCTGTAAGAATCAGTTCAACTCTGATATAGTACCCTTTTTATCTTGTTAAATTCCATTGTCATCGAGACGTACTAAGTTGACCCCTTCTCGGAATACAACTGCACTTCCAATAACTTCTTTTGGTAGAGCCATGAGGACCTCTAGATACTCTTCCATCTCTTCTGGGGTTGAATTTGGATCAACTGTCATGAAATACGTTGGTCCTATGTCGCTCATTTCTTCATCTTCTCCTGTTGTGCGCCACCCCGCTGCACCAATTTTATTTGCTTTCTTTTCCATTGTACTGTCTCCTTATAAGATTGTTGTAGGGAGCTTTTACAAGCTTGACATCTACTTTCTAATGACTATCTTATGGTTGAGGAACGAAATAGTACACAACGGAGGAACTCAATGGGACTTTCTAACGAAGAGCGTTACTTGAAGATCATTAATCTTCTTACGGGTATTTTAAAAGAGTTGGATACGCGTGAGCTTACGACATGGAACACTGAGTACGCAAACGCTTACGTAGACGATGTTCGTGAGTCTACTAGTCAGCTTTTGGGTATGGCTATCCAACAAGTGGACACTAATAGTGCTTATTGGATACTTGGAGAGAGTACTGGCGGATTCCGTGCACTAACTTGCGAGTTTTTCCGCGCAGATGATGGAGAAGACTATTATAGTTTACTTAGCGATGCAGAGAAAGACCCTGGTGGAGAAGACATGAGTCTCCGTTACTTTGGGAGTACGCTTGGATTCTTCCGACATAATAGTCTTGAGCGCCTGGCAAACTGGTGGGGGCTTTGGTCATTTATTCCGGCTATGCTCTATGCACTCAACCGCTACAAAGATGAGTGTTTCTCTAAAGAGTTCAAACAGGAGTTTAATCGGCTTATAGCAAGCCTGCTGTTGCTGCGCAGTAAGCTACTCGGTTATGGTGACGTAACTCAAGAAGAGAAAGTATTACTCATTAAGTACGATCTGTTTACAAGTTACCATAATCTTCCAGTTAAGGAGAGAATTGAAAAACTGCGCAACATGACACAAAAGGAACTTGCAGAAGAGCTAACGCGTAGAGACCGTGAGCGGTGGGCACGTGAAGACAGGTCAGATAAAAAGTCTAGGAGCGTCGATCCTGTCCATGGAAAGGGAGTCGTATCCGCCGAAGACAAGATTCAAACTCTGTGCGACGAGTTTGGGTGCAGGCGCCAAATTGCTATCCGTGCATTGTGGCGCTCTTTTACCCATGATGTCGAAGAGGCACGTGAGTACATCCCAGAGTTGCTACGGGAAGAGGCTAAGAATAACCCTAAAACCTGTAAACATTTCGATTGTAAAAAAGTTCTGGACCATAGGAACAAGAGTGGTTATTGTCGAGAGCATCTTGTAAAAATGAAACATGCAAAGAGACAGAGAGGGAAGAAGTCTTGATGCAAATTAGAAGGTGCTGTGTTCTTTGAGTGCAGCATCTGGGCCTTTAGCTCAGTTGGTTAGAGCCACCGGCTCATCGAAAGGTGCGGCTAGTTCCGAAAGGGCTAGTTTGAAGAGGGTGAACTCAAGGAAACCTAAAGAACGCATGTTCCATGGCAACCCTGAGCCAAGCTTTCGGTACACCGAAAGAAGGTGCAGAGACTACCGGAGGAGTACAGTCTCCTTAATAACCGGCAAGAGCGCCCTCCACCCAAACAGGTAACGCTGTGGGTGATGAGATAGTCCAGGGAGTTGGGAAACCAACACAAACCTGAACCGGTTGGTCCTCGGTTCGAACCCGAGAGGGCCCATTTTATGATCTGTTTAAACACTATACCAGGACTAGGGCTGGTAATTCAACGGTAGAATGCGCTCCTTATAAGAGCGTTACGGCGGGTTCGATTCCCCCTCAGCCCAAATGAGACGCCGCGTAAACATAAAAAACATACTTTCCGACAGTCAGCTCAGAGAGCATCTGTTTGTGCGAACTATGATTGCTATACAGGCACGCGAGGGTATAACTACTACTGAAGCGGATGCCTTACGTGCGTACAGGAAAGTACGAAAAGAAGCGTTTAGATCTAAATAGCCCGAAGTTTACACTTCTATATTAAGGTGGTCCCTGCATGTTTAAAATTACTATCAGAAATACCTCTGGAAAAGATATTGGCGTCCCAGGTCTTCCGGAAGATGGTTGTATACGTTTATCAAGAATTTACGCAAATTCAGAATGGGAGTTCTGTATGGGAAAGATAACCAAACGTTTACTTGTTGAGTGTCCCAATCCAAAGTGTACGTCTAAGAAAATGGCAATACCTCACGTGGACAACTATCAGGATCTAATCGGTTGTGTGATTGGCTGTTCTGGTTGTGGAAGCCACTTGATCTGTGTACCTCCTGGTAAGCTAGAAATCTTTGACGATACGCTGCACAAAGCTACAAAGGACCTTCCCAAAGGTGATGCGTAGCAGTGATGCCGTCACCACCCGTTTCCATAGAGTACTTCAGCCACTACAAGAAAGAATTTGTTAATAAGTTTTCTTACACGCTTACTGAGCGTGAGCGGTCTCTTGTTACGAGTTCCTCCTACGGTATGCTGGATAGTACGAAGTTATCCCGTGTTATCTACCGCAGACTTAAAAGCAAAGACCCAGCCCAGAACAACTTTTATGTGTTAATTTCTATTGGGTGGGGAGGGGGTGCTCCCATTCTTTTAGACCTTAGTAATGGTAAACTAGTACCGGAGTTCGAGGAGAAGCGTGTGCTCAGGTTTCCTAGAAAGAAGGGTAAGTAAGTGGGTTTCGATTTTAAACCTGTTGATGTAATTGATGGTGTAGTTGAGGATACCAACTCAACTTCCCACTTTTTTGCTAGGTTGAAGTTTAGGCACTCTGGGGAAGAGAGCATTGTTAGAATCCGTTACGACCAGATTCCTTCTCGTTCTCACTCAAAAATTGTCACAGGGGCTATATTTATCTGGTTTATCGGTATTCTTCGTACGGATACCGATTCCACCGTAATCGATGTAATACAGTTTGATGCCGCCGTGTGGACAGAGAAAGAGATTTCTGATATCGAAGAAAGAGCAAAAGAATTCAGCTCCTTCTTTGAGGAGGACTAAAAATGGCGTACGATACTGACTCCAAAAAGGGAGATATTAGTTTAGCTACATCTAGGTACGTAAAAGGTGGACCACGTTGTGAAGTAGTAGGACATACGCTAGAAGTACAAACCAGGTCCGTACAAGGAGAGCTAAGATTCTTCACTACTGTAAAAGAGGCCTTCGCAGAAGCAGAGAAAGACCCTGATATTTATAAGGTTTCCTTTGGCTTAACTAGTGGAGAACGTGTCCGTCTAGTTCGCGGTGACGATAACAGATTTTTCTATGAAGACATTATGACTGAGGTGCTAAAATCCATTGAAAAGGAAGATGGCGTCTGATGGGGTACAATAGTGGCTATATCTCTGGACAAATAAAGAAATTAGGCCCAGGACATTATAGAATATGGCATCGAGGTAAGCGTGTTTCTTCTCCTGTACCAAATGAAGACAGATCTCCAGATAAGAACTACTGCGACCTATGTGGAAGAGTTTTGAACAAGAATAACACTCGTGGTTCTTGTTCAATTTGTGTAAGACGTCTGACTGGCCAGTAGTACCTACCTTCCCAATTGTCTATTATTTAGTTACCCTCTAAAAACACTTGGAGGCGTACCTATGGATCCTGTTACTACAAAGCCGGTTGTCCCCCCTTCAAACCCACTTTACGAGCCAATTCCTGATGTGGTTCCTCCTGTATCCGATAAAGCGATCAGGGTAAACCTGTACTTTAAGTTTATAGCACTGATTCTGTCTATCGCTGTAAGTCCAGTCTGTGCACACTATATTACTGGAAAGGTGGAGAAGCTGCGTATACAGTTTGAGAAAGAAGATCGTGCTAATAAGCGAGAATCTGAATTGCAGATGCATAACCAGAAGATGCGTAATGTTTTGGTTAAAGAAATAATGGATATATGTAAAACAGCTGACTTAGACAACGTTGCACACGCTTACAGACTGGGATGGATTGCCGAGGTGGTTGAAGCCAATCCTAGTGTTTTCCATTTGAACATGAAATCTGCTAAGAAAAAACTTGATACTATTATTGAAAAGATAGCCCTTATGGACAACGTCCGTAAGCGCCTAATGGAAGCTCGACGTAGCGAAGAGAACTTACAGTCTAAAGTAACCAAATATGATAAAGCTAACGTCGACCTAGAAAAACAATTAGTTCGTGCGCGTAAGGGGTTGGAGAACGCGCAGTGGAGAGGGTACACAGCTAAGAAGAAGTGGCAGGATAAAATATCTGGACTGGAAAAAGATTTGAGTCGTAGCAAATTCCGTCGACGTATGTATCTTAGCTGGCTGAGTCATGAACGTACACGTAGGCGCATGTATGCTTACCAACTAAGTCATACTAAAAAAGTTCTCCAACGTAAAATGAAGGACGCTGCTAAGCAGAAAACTGAAGATAGCATAAAGATTTCACAGCTTAACGATGCCATTGTTAAGCTTCTAAAGAAGTCTAGAGTTGCTAACAACGAGCGGGATAAAGTAAAGGCTCTGGCTCAGAAGCTAACGGATTCAAACACAAAAGCGCAATCTACTATTACTGACCTCAAAGAAGAGGTTGAGAAGTTGAAAGCAGCAAATTCTGCGTTGGTAACTGAACGTAAAACTCTATCTAAGAAGCTATCTGAATGCCCTCCGCAGACTACAATGGCCCCAGTAAAGTAAATAACCCTAATAAAATCTTATACTTATAAAAAAGTTGAGAAAGTTTCTTGACTTTGGTTGCTAGGATGACTATCTTAGTGGTGCACAACGAGAAACACTCTAACGAGTACACGGAAAGAAAAGACAATGCGCAACCTCCCTTGACAGTCAGCCCCAACCCCCCAAAGACCCAACTTGCCACTATTGTATCGTCCGTACCGACATTCCTGTTGGTATTGCTTGCGCACAGTTGCTACACGCAGCTGGTGAAAGCTCAGACGGTAACCTTGACCCTGGAACATATGCTGTAGCCCTTGGAGTGGATTCAGAGAAGCTACTAGAGCGCCTCTCTAGTAATCTGAAGACGCTGAAGGTTCCCCATCATCGTGTGGTGGAATCGTCGGGTAAGTACGCCAACCAGCTTATGGCTATTGGCCTACCTCCAGGACCAAAGTCAGAGCGAGGACGCTGGATAAGCGATATACCCTTGCTCAGCATGGGAAGCTTCCTAGAGTTCCAGCAGCGCCTAGAGTGGGTTATCAAAGACAAGCGTCGTATCCACGATGACTGGGCGGAAAAACTACAGAATAAACTAAGAGCAGAATATACTCCGCTTCAGGATTCTTTGTGGAAAACCCTGAAAGCTGCTTGGTGCGCCTGGCAGAAGAAGGGAGCAAAATAATGGTTACACGGTCGGGTTGTGGAACTACTTGCAGCAGGCTTTTTGGTCTGCGGAGTATCTGGTTCGATTCCAGACCGGCCACTTTTATGCGGGGTCGCTTAACTGGTAAAGCCCGTTCCAGTGTCGACGGGGGGATACCCCTGAAGAAGACGGATGCAGGTTCAAGTCCTGCCCCTGTAATGTGCGTCGGTAGCTCAAAACAAGGACCACCGCAAGTCGAGGTGATGTGCACGTTATCTCGCAGGTGGGGGATAGGACGAGCGGCTCCCGGTACTAGGTGGGTGGATGCAGGTTCAAGTCCTGCCCGGCGCTTTAAAAAAATAAGGGGACTGCCTCAAACGAGGTCAGCCCCTTTCGTCGGACACCTGGCCCGGTGTATCAACAACCCCGTGAGAGCAATTGAGCCTGATCTCTCACGGATCTCAGAGAAGGTAACAGATAAAGAACACGAAGTCAAATTTTATGGCCGAGCAGCCCAGGTGCTTCTACTTCTTTTGGTGCTTAGCAAGTTCCTTGTCCAACGTGGAAACAGCGTCTTCGTACCTTCTTTGATCCTCGGGACTCAGCTTTCCCTTTTTCTTCAATTCAGCGCCCAGCGTTTTAAATGTGTTATAAGTGACGTTTTGTACCCATTTGGGAAAATGGTATATTTGAACCCCTTTATACAGCAACTTCGGAGCAGGTCGGTAATCAGGATCCTGCGATTGCGCGTAGTCGTCGAAAGAGTCATAGGCAAGGATGTATCGGTGCCCATCAACGGTAATATGTTTTGGAGGTTGTTTGCTCATGATGACGTTTCTCCTATCTACGTAAAGATAACCTATATAAGCGGTATTCTGAAAACATGGCCGAGTAGCCCAAGTAACGGGGAGCAGTTGTTGGCGTACGACGGTGCTGAATCCCTAGGAACAGAGGCAGTCACAGTGGACACCGGAGGAAGCTGTGGCCCCAGCGGTGGTTCGAGTCCATCCTCGGCTATAATATATGCGGACATAGTGAAAAGGTATCACGGTGTGCCTAAGGCGTACACAGATGGAATTTCGATTATTCCTGTCCGCGTAGCTTGACAAAACAGGTTCTGTGGTTAACTTACGACTGCGGGACAATAATATCAAACTGAATCTAGAGGAAAGAAAATGAACAGAAAACAACACCAAGTAATCGCAGTAGAAAAGGGAGTCAAATCCCGTCAGTATAAATTTATCAACGATGCCTACAAGCTTTTTCAGAAGCCTTCTTTTTTCAATGGTTTCTTCAAAACGTTTGAGAAGAGAAACGAAGACGAAGAGGATTTCCCTGATGAGAAGCAACTTGTTCAACAGCAGGTTGAGCAGCTGCTTCAGGATATCGCAGAACACAATATTGAGTACTGGGATATTGTTGCTGCGAAAGACCACGCTAATTGTATCGCCAAAGCTGATGTAGTTGTTAATGGCGAAACGTTGCTGGAAAACGTTCCTGCTACCCATCTCTTGTTCTTGGAGAAACAACTATCTGACATGCAGGCTGCCATCGATAGTCTCCCAGTCCTTGACCCTGCTTACGATTGGACTCTGGATCCCTCTTCTAGTCTTCACAAGAGTGAGCCTACACAGACTACCAAGACCAAGAAGGTAGAGGAGCCTCTTGTGCTGTACCCAGCTACTCCAGAACACCCTGCGCAGACGCAGGTGAAGACGGTGGATAGGGTGGTTGGTACTTGGAAAACCACTAGACAAAGCGGGGCTGTTACAGCTTCTAGAAAGAAAGTTCTATCGAAGCGTGTCCGTGAGTTGGTCAAGGCTGTAAAGTATGCTAGAGAAGAGGCCAACGAAGCTGAGGCTCCTGAGAAGAGAGTTGGAGAGCGGCTTTTCAACTACCTGCTTGCGGAGTAAGAAAGGGATAAGGTACAAACAATAGTTTAGAGTTGGAGACAAGCTAAAACTAAGCCTAAAGCTCAGAGATGCCCACCGACGTACAGGTTCGAGTCCTGTCCCCTTGATTTTATCAAGGGGTGGCGGAAGCGGTTAGACGCGGCTGTTCTAATAGGGCAGTTGTCGATAGGGAAACAACATCTCCGTAAACGTGAAGCTATTCTCCAAATCTAAGCATTCGTCGGTTTCACCGGATCGAACGCTGTTAACAATTAACCTGAGATGCGGGTTTGATTCCCGCCCGGACCTCTACTATGGCCCGGTAGCTTAATGATATAGCGCAGGTTCTCATGACTCAGTAGCAGCTTAAACGCCATCGGTGATTGATTATACCGACAACAATAGACCCGGAGATGAGGATACTACTCTTCGGGTCGCCTGGGAGTGTAGTGTAAAGGCTGCACACTGTGGAGTAAGGTCCCCAGAAGGGCGGGTTCGATTCCTGTCACTCCCAAACTATTTAGGAAGGAACTTTTCGTTACCTAGAACAGTAGCTACACTATCCTGGTCTTCGCCTTCCATCCATTTCCAGCGCCAACCATCCAGGTCGTCTATCAGCATAAAATAGCCATCTAGCTCAGCGAATTTACGACCATCTATATCCGCCCATCCGGGGTACACTTTACCCTGTGGATCGTACGCGTCACCTATTTCCACTCCACCGCGTTCTCGCACGTTGTCGTAGGTGTAGCGTTGGAGAGTGTAGACCGCACCACGATAACGGACGTTTCTTGGTATATTTTTCATAGCCACTTCACTTTTACTATTGTTTACCTATAACTGGTAATCGCAGGCTAGGTCAATTTTGGCCCCATTCACAACACCTTCTGGATGGTTGGAAGAGGAACCTGTTGCGTCGGTAATCCTTCTACTGGCTACTGCTTGGAACCAGTATTTATCGCTTGAACTTCGTGAACGGAACTGTGCTAAGACAGAGAGTTGTGCAGTGGGGTCGTTGGAGATTCCCATTACGATCTCTTTTGCAGCACTTTGATTTGCTTTTTTGCAAGCGTCGGAGTTAAGACTGTTACGATCCACTCCTCCATGACTTTCGTAGTGTTTCCACCAAAGTCCCTTCATTCCGCTATCGTTGTCTTCTCCGTATTGGATGTACTGTCCAAGAGTCTCGTTCCACCAGGTGCCATAGAATAGTTCAGGCCATTTATATCCTTTTGGGTCACTCTTTTCCCATTCTTCGATAGCTTTCCAGAACGGTTTTCTGCTTCCTGACCACATAGTACCGTTTTGCACTACACTGTCGCAGAATAGAAGCACTGCACGCTCCCAGTATTTTTTCATTGCGGGGTCATTTTCCCAAGCATTGAATACTTCAAATTCTCGTAGTTGGCGCATTCCGATAGCGAGGAGCTTCTCGTCGAAATATCTAATCTGAGTTGCAATTCCTTCACTAGACCCAAACCAATCTTTGATAGTAGGATTAACTTTAGTTTTGTCTGTACTATTGTACACGTTTACTAGATCACTGCGTCCGGCTAGGTTGAGCATCGAAACGACGCTTCCGAGACTGTTGCATTGAAAAATTCCGTAGTTTGCACCTGCACCGTCGCCGATGTCGTTCTCTGCCATTCCGAAAGCATCGCTACGATTTGAAACCTCGTAGAATGCAATAATGCTCATAATTCTTAGATTCAGTGCAGGCTCGAATCCTGCGGTGGTAGCTTGTTTAATTAGCTCCGATGCGGTACCTTTACCAATAATACCATCAGCACTGAGTTCATTCTTGCTTTGAAAGTCTGTAGCAGCAGCTGCTGATCCATTTCCATACCAGCCATCAACTGCACCTGTGTAGCTTTCTGTTACGGTAAGTGCAGTTTGGTATAGAAATACTTCTGGTCGTTTTGTAACTGCTTTGATTGTTGCTAGACTGTAGCGACGATATTCACACATATCTTCCTCCGGTGGTTCTGGTTCGATAGGCGGATCAATTGGTGGTTCTGGTTCTTGTTTTGGAGGGTATACTTGAAGGTCAGTTTTATTTATGTTCATGTATACCTTGACGTTAGTACCGTTTGAATTAAGTATATGCTGTACTTGCACTGTATCCTGGGATACTTCTTTTACGATGAACAGCTCTCCAACTTCTATGGCCACAGACATAGTGGTTACTGTGTTTGACGCGTCCGCTGTGTAAGGATTTGTTAGGCGGACTACACCACCAACCTCGAATTCTTGTGTATCGCTCATTTTTGTTCCTTTGGATTACTCTGGTTCTGGTAGTGTTCCGGTCCACCCGCATCCAACAGGAACGCCTTTTCCGTTATGTTTCGCACAACGGAGTTTTGTTTCTGGAGGTATCTGTGATAGTAGTGGGTTAAACGGGCGGCTGTCCTGGATGTACGCTTCGGCGTGGAAGCCGCAGTCCGGGCACCGGAAGGGTATCTTTATCCATGCTTTTTTAGACATAGCTTAGTAAAGTCGGTATTCTGCGCCTACAGAATTTTGTTCTTTCGCCATGGTTCTTAAATATTTTTGTAGACTATAAAGTTTTTTTGAAGGAAGTCCCGCTTCCTTCGCAGCAGCAATAGTATCATCGAGCCTCTCTAGCTGCTCGTCTACTTTTAGAATGATGTCTTTTACGACTTGCTGCAGTTTTTCTGTGTCCATTGGAATGGATTCAACTGCAGGGAGGGGTACCGGTTCCTCGTATGCTATCTTGTAGAATGTTCCGTTTACTTTTATATACTTAGGGTGTTTATTTTTCATATTCCTTTTCCTTTTTAGTTAGGAGTCGAATATTGGTGCGCAAACTCTACCCACTCTTCTACGCTTTCTAAATGCTTTGAAAGTTCTTCTAGCGAGTGTATGCACAGACGAAATTTCCCGTACCCTAGACTCATTGTTGCTTGCTGCGCTAGTTTTTGCGCTTCATTATACACAGGAAGCTTACTGTGTTCATATGCATACTTTCGTAATGCGTCATTACATTGATGCTCTAATTCTTCTTTATCAACGTTTCTATATTTTGCGCTTTCTGCTATGTTTTCCTTGAATTCTCTTTCAAATCCGTATCTATTTGTAAGGGTATCTAGGACCTTCTCGACTTTGTTTTTTACGTATGTGTAGCCAGCGGTAGGAAACGTTACTTTTTCGGTCATCCGATGTATTATATCTCCGGTATGCTCAACAGCGAACGACATCACCCCATTACCACAAATTTCTTGTACGTGGTGCATTGCCCTTTCGGGAGCCCCTCGCTGCATCGCTGCTAATGCATCGAATTTTTCTATAAGTTCCTCTTTCAAAACGGCGCGTTTGTAGATGGCGCCACGAAACTTAAGCGATCTAGGGATCTTTCTTTTTTTATTCATTGCTGCTATTCTTTTATTTTGGGCGCAGAACTACACTGTTTGCTCGTTGCTACCTATAAAGTAACTTTTTTGTTGGCATACTGCGACTTCGTACTTATATTATAATTGAATACCAACCGACTCTGTGTGGAGAGCTGTTATGCGATCTCGTTTTAGTAAAAGTAACCCCCCTGAATGTGTTAAGTACATGGGGAAGAAGTACCGTTTGAAAAAAGGTGCTATCCCTGCACGATCCGCAGAGCAAAAAATTAAACATGTTTCTCAAGCTTTAGGTAGACTGGAATATCTAGGGTACCCAGCAAAACCAGTAGCTACACTTACTAACACGTGGACGATAGACCGTAAGAATCTTTTGAACTCCACAGATGTAGATGGAAAACATCCTTCTCTTATTATGTGGAATCCACTAACAACAGAGCTTATTTTGGCAGCAGATGATGATGTAACTATGCATGTATACTTGTACGATACGTACAAACCACATATGCGTTCTTACGTAGGAGACAGTTACGATGATTGGGTACGGGCGTATGTCGATGACAGATTCACCAACAAACTATACGTGCATGATTGGGAGCCTATCCTTCTATACTGGCCCTATTTAGATATGTCCCAGAGAAGAGATGCCGAGCGCCTCCATAAACAAGGAATGAAAGCTTTTGCGCGTATGTTGGAGGTTAATGGAGTAAACATTGGCAAACTGAGGCAAGCAGCTATGCCTGCCAAGGCGGCTGAGCAGAAGCTTCGGCAAGTTGAAAGCGCTATGATTAGAGTGCAACAACAAGGGTACCCCGCGAAGCCTACGCCTATGATAGCTAAAAAATGGACTATGAATCCAAACGATATTCTTGCGTCTACTGATTCGGAAGGGAGTACACCTTTACTAATTATGTGGAATCCCATTACAGCAGAGTTGCTTCTAACCTCGGAAGAGGATGTGAACGCTCCCTTACATACGATGTTACACCGTAGACACAGAAACGACATTATAGAATACGCCGATTCTGGTTACGATGATTGGGTTCGCGGAGTATACAGTAAAGACTCTAATGAGGTGGCTGTTTACAAATGGGGGCCGCTACTTAAGTATATGATGTTTATGGATGACCGTGAGCGCCGTTACGCTGATAAGTTACAGAAGGAAGGCAACGAGGCTTTCAAACGTATGCTGGAGATGAACGGAGCGGCCTCACATAGAGTGAGAATGAAGTCATCAAGTACATGAGTATAGATCTTGCTATCTACGTTTTTATCTCTTTCCTCTGCTACGCCTGTTTGCTATACTACCTCTGGAAGAAACACTACTAATCCAGCCTCTGTAACTCATGGGTATTGGTCAGCCAATACCACATAACTTCAGTTTTTTGTTACGTGCCCCTATGGTGTAATGGAAGCACACCAGTTTTCTAGTCTGGCAGTCTGGGTCCGAGTCCCGGTAGGGGTTTCTAGTGCAGGTTCGAGTCTTGCCAGGGGCATCTTGTGTGCACTATACCCTTTTATAAAGATGTCCGTTCACTTTGATATGTTTAGGGGAAGATGCCCCCCGGTCAGCTTGCTGCAGCATATCATAGATGTAGCGGTTAACGAACTCAGACCTCTCCTTTGGGAATGGTAGACCAAACTTGTCCGCGATGAACTTAGCCACCGCACCTGACCTGGAAATCCCAGCCCAGCAGTGTACTACCACACCGTATAGCTTACCCTTATTATTATTTATCCAGCTAACGACCTTCTTTGCCTGTTGTTCTGTGAACAACACCTTTCCTTCTGCATCATTGCCAAGACTTTCTAAATACTCGGGGTCTACGTCATTAAACTGGAGTCTCAGTATGTCAGCCCAACCAGGTTTAAGGTTAGCTTGACGTCCTGGGTCTGTGATTGAAATTACTCCAACCGGCCTATTTGATATCTCTTTTGGGTCAATCTCTTCTGCAAACTCTTCTGGCATATACTCTACAAACTCCATGGTCGGACTCCTTCTACTAAAAGTAACTCTTTAACCGGCCTATTTGATATCTCTTTTGGGTCAATCTCTTCTGCAAACTCTTCTGGCATATACTCTACAAACTCCATGGTCGGACTCCTTCTACTAAAAGTAACTCTTTTCCCCCCATAGAGAGACAAT
>Ga0307376_10003215_pt1 | contig 15342 bp, 11 predicted proteins | sample TR2MG_FD_202536 | JGI IMG/M metagenome (GOLD analysis project Ga0307376, IMG submission 202536) | Soil microbial communities from Risofladan, Vaasa, Finland - TR-2 | ecosystem: Environmental > Terrestrial > Soil > Coastal area > Acid sulfate soil | place: Finland: Risofladan, Vaasa | collected...
TAAGGCCTGTGCTTCCAGTGTCTCCTGTTAATCCCATGTTACCTATAAGGCCTGTAGTTCCAGTATCTCCTGTTTGTCCTGTTGGGCCTGATAACGGAGAAGTAGGGCCTGTGATTCCTACGCTTCCAGTTTGACCTGTAAACCCAGTAATTCCAGTTTCTCCCCTTGTTCCTCCAGGAGTACCAGTAGGGCCTGTCGGACCAGCAACAAATCCAGTTGGACCTGTGTTACCAATCCCAGTATCTCCTGTGCTCCCAGTGTGACCTGTAGGGCCAGAGACTCCTGCCCCTGTGATACCAATATCACCTGTATCTCCTGTTTTTCCAGTTTGTCCTGTATCTCCTGTCAAACCTGTTAAACCCGTATATCCTGTTCCTCCAGTAAATCCACCTGTTGGTCCTGTTGAACCTGTGGGACCTGTGTCACCTGTGTCCAGTACTATACCAGTAGGTCCTGTAGGGCCTGAAGCTCCAACACCAGTTGGTCCTGTGGGACCTGATACACCTCCGCCACCTGTTTCTAATTCATTCCATTGATTATTATAATAAACATAAAAAGCCTCTTCATCTATAACCCAAGTAATCATACCTTCTAAATATAAAGTATAAAACCAATCTGAACCATCATACTCTGTAATATATCCATCATAACCAGCCCAAGCCCCTCCGCTATCAGCACTAATAATAAGATATCTATCACCAGCACTCGGTCCAGATGGCGCATCTATTAAGTCTTTATCCAGAACAGGAGGTTGATAATATCCACTTGCTGCATAGGAACTGTCTTGATAATCAGCTTTGTATGCGTGATTGTAAATAAAAAAGTTTTGTTTGTTAGCTAAAGAACTTGTAGAAGTAATAAAATAATTTCCTTCATATGCATAATTACCAGCGTTTCTTATCGTAACATAAATGTTAGAATTATAAGAACACCAAGCCCAATCTTCTTGTTGTATTTGGGTTGTTGATAATGCAAGTTTTGCAATAACCGAATCGCCTGGAATTAAATAAGAACACTGCGCAACTGTTACAGGAGTAGTTGTGGTAGAGATACGAATCCAATACTTTGTTTGGCCATTGACTGCTGTTGTTGTCCAATCACCAGGAGTATCCCAAGCAATCCTACCATCAGATTCAAAGTTAGATGTATCATCAGTTAGTTCATTAAGATTTGCAGTTAATTCTGTCCAAGCTCCATTCCAATATTCAACCTTTAAGGTATAATATGAACCTCTTGTTGCCCATTCAAATTTAGCAGCAGCAAAAGTATTTGCTTCTCCAAGATAAACATAATCATTGGAAGAGTCCATCATCGCAAAATAAGTACCTTCTTCAGTAGAAGCGGATACTGTATTATCAATATACTCTCCTCCTCCACTTCCTTCTGCATCATAGGTATAAACAAAATCAAATGCAGTAGCTGTTTCAGAATCTGCCTGTCCTCTATTTTCCAAAACAATATTATCGAAATAAAGATTATTGACAGCATTATAAGTATAACTTGCTGGAGTTATTCTCCAAATATTATACCCATCTTCTTCTTTAATATAAGTCCAATTTCCACAGGTAGTCAAAGTATTGCCTAGGGGAATATTACGCCTAAACTCCCTATCTAAAACCAAATCATTATAAATTTGACCCAATTCGTTTATATCAAATTTACCCTGCCCTACTAAACCATTCAATTCCATGACCATATCATTGATAAGGTCTATCCTATCCGTGTTTGGCAGATTTTTATTTGTTTTATAAATAGTCATTTAGTTTGATTACTCCTTGTCCATATATATTAAGCTAAAATTACTAAATTCCAAGTACCTGTTAGTGTTCCTTGAGAACTCAAGTCTATACTTGTATTATTAGCATCTGTAGCCACAATACTATCTGGTAGTACCACTATGTCACTGTTATTATAAATTGCTACAATATTATATTGACTGTTTAAGCTATGAGTGACTGTTAAAATGCCACCTGATTCTAAATCTACATCTGTAAAAGTAGTTCTATATTGTGTTTTTGTACTGCTATATGTAGTATCTTGATAATCAGCTTTATATTCGTGATTGTAAATAAAAAAGTTTTGTTTATTGGAAGTACTACTTGCCGAAGTAAGATAATAGTTTCCTTCATAATTTACGTTTCCTGTATTTCTTATAGTAACATAAACATTTCCACTATAAGAACACCAAGCCCAATCTTCATTTTGCAATTCAGTAGAAGACAATGCTAAAGTTGCAATTACACTATTTCCAGGTATCAAATAATAGCACATGGCAACTGTTACAGGCGTAGTTGTGGTTGAAATTCTAATCCAATATTTAGTTTCTCCATTTACTGCGGTCGTGGCCCAATCTCCAGGAATATTCCAAGAAATTCTACCGTCTGATTCAAAATTAGAAGTATCGTCTGATAACCCATCTAGCTCTGTTGTTATTTCTTCCCAACCATCGCCAGAAGTACCATTATAATACTCTATTTTTAAAGTGTAATACGACCCTCGTGTAGCCCATTCAAATTTAGCAGCTGAAAATGTTGAAGCCTCTCCCAAATATACATAATCAGAAGTAGTGTCCATCATATCAAAGGCTATTCCAGTTTCAATGGCTGCTTCAGTTGTGTTATCAATATATTCTCCACCACCACTACCCTCGGCATCATAAGTATATACTAAGTCAAACCCTGTTGCTGCTTCTGCATCAGTTTCTCCTCTGTTTTCCAATTTTATATTATCAAAATATAAACTATTAACACTGTTATATATATAATCTGTAGGTACATATTTCCAGATACTATATCCGTCTTCTGCCTTTAAATGTGTCCAACCACCATATGTTATTAGAGAATGACCAAGAGTAATGTTACGATTAAATTCTCTATTTAAAACTAAGTCACTATAAATTTGTGTCAACTCATTTATGTCAAATTTACCTTGGTCCACAAGACCATTCAACTCCATGACCATATTATTAATAAGGTCAATTCTGTCTGAATTTGGTAAGTTTTTATTAGTTTTATAAATAGTCATTTAGTTTACTCCTTATGCAATTCCTATCCAATATGCGGCATAGCCTAAAATTCCAGTAACCACAAATTGATATTTTTCTCCACTAAGTATCGGTACTGTGCAACTCATTCTTCCACCATTGCTTAAATATTGTTCTTCAACACATACTATAGTTGAAGGTGATGCTGTTCCATCTGCATATACTGTTATACTAAATAAATTGGAAGAAATGGTTGATGTAGAATAAACCGTCAAAAAACCATCAGTTGTTGCTGTATATACAATACCTTCAGTACGGCTGACTCTAGCCTGAAAAGTACCATTTATGCCAGGAGTGCCTGTACTACCTGTATCGCCAGTAGCACCTGTAACGCCTGTGTCTCCTGTTAGGCCAGTAGTGCCTGTAAATCCTATATCACCAGTATCGCCTGTGTCTCCTGTAACTCCAATATCACCTGTATCTCCTGTTATTCCTGTGTCTCCCGTTGGTCCTGTAATGCCAGTATTTCCTGTTGGCCCGCTACCTACATTTCCAGTGTTTCCTGTATCTCCTGTAATGCCTGTGGGTCCAGTATCTCCTATACCACCTTCAACAATAGCATCATAAACATTATTAGAAATAAACTGAGCATGATTAAATGGAATATTACGAGAAGCTCCACTAGAAATACCACTATAAGAAGAAACTTCGTAATCAGACTTATACTCATGGTTATATATAAAAAAGTTTTGTTTGTTGGCAGAAGTACTAGACGAAGTAATAAAGTAGTTGCCTTCATATGCAGTATTTCCAGTGTTTCTTATGGTTACATAAATATTGCCGTTATAATAACACCAAGCCCATTCTTCACTTTGAATTTCACTAGAAGATAAAGCTAAAGCACCGATTACACTATCGCCTGGAATAAGATAATAACATTGTGCCACTGTAACAGGTGTAGTGGTTGTAGAAATTCTAACCCAATATTTTGTTTGACTATTAACCGAAGTTGTAGTCCAATCACCAGGAACATCCCAAGAAATACGTCCATCAGATTCAAACCCAGTAGTGCCATCTTCTAAATTATTAATGTCATTGGTTAACTCTGTCCAAGTACCGTTCCAATATTCGACTTTAAGAGTATAATTAGAGCCTCTTGTATACCACTCAAATTTGGACGCTGAAAATGTGGTTGCTTCTCCTAAATATAAGTGGTCGTCTGTGGCTGCCATGACAGGAAAGGCAGTACCTTCTTCTGTTGATGCCTCTGTAGTATCATCTGTATAAGTGGTAGAAGTTCCATCATAATTATAAACCAAATCAAACGTTGTAAGCTCAGAATCTACTTCTCCTCTATTTTCTAAGACAATATTATCAAAATAGAGTGTATTTAAAGAATTATAAGTGTAGTCTGTAGGTGCAAAACGCCAAATACCAAATCCTTGTTCATTCTGGAAATGAGTCCACGCACTATAGGTGCTTAAAGTATGCCCTAACGTAATATTTCTATCAAATCTTCTGCTTAATACTAAATTATTAAAAATTTCAGTCAGTTCATTGATATCAAATTTACCCTGTTCCACCATTCCATTTAGTTCCATAATCATAGCATTAATATCATCAATACGGTCTGAATTTGGTAAATTCTTATTTGTGTTATAAATTGACATTCTTACTCCTTGTCTTCTATATTCATTCCTGTTCCAAGATTAGCTCCTGGTGTATGGAAACCTGCCCTATAATTTTCTAAACTTTCTTCTTCACCTTCATCCAACAAAGCCACTGTTACATCAACATAAAAATTTACCTGGACGAAATCTATCTTTTTTCCACCAAGTTTAAAGGTTTGAAAGTCTTTACAAACTTTTTGCTCTTTTTTCTCGTTAACTGATTCTTGTAATGTTTTACCGTCTCTATATTGTTTATATATTTGGATACGGTCTCCAGGTCTGATATGTAAATAAAAAGACCGTCTACCGCCAAATGATGTCATGCCACCAAATTTAAGCTTTTTGCCATCATTGGCAACTTCAGCCTTCATCTCATGGCCACATTTTTGGCAAACCATCATTACTTTTTCAGGGTCAAAATCATAAATACCATCACAGTCAGTATTGCACTCTAACCAGTGGCTTGTTTTGGGATAGCGACCCCATCTATAACCATCTTCGAACATAGGACCATATTGGTCTTTCGGTATTACTTGGTCTATCTTATTTAAGTCGATTGTTGGGACATCTTTTTCTATATCTTTCATGCCTTACTCCTTTTGTTAAACAAAACTACTTAAATTTTCTACCTTACAAGTATCGGGGTGTTTGGTTATATAATTCATGGTATAACCAGAATATTTTAATGATAACTTCTGCAAATCTTTTACTGTCATATTCTCATTGGCCATTGGAAATAATAACGGATTAAGTTCTTCTAAAGTTTTATTACCAATCTCTTTTTTACAATTAAACCATTCTAGAGTGCCAGGAATAGGAGTAAAAAACAAAAGATATGCCTTTACTCCAGCATCTTCAACAAAATCTAAAGTAATTTGAATATCTTCGGTTGTTTGACCGACACATCCACCAAGAACAAAACTTCGAAGTGGAATGTTTAACTCCTTTACTCTATTTACTCTTTTTAACCAAGCCTTTCCACTTAATGTTCTATTCCATCTCTGTTGTAATTTAGCTGATATTGTTTCTACAGGAACTTCAATATCTTTTAATCCTACATCTACCATTTTTGCCAATTTGTCAACAGATAAAAGACTTGTATCCATTCCACCATAAGTAGTGTATTCTGCTCTCAAACCTCTTCTTAACAGTTCATCTATTATCACTTCAAAATGATTTTCAAAGTCCCATAATATATTTGAGTCTAAAAATCTAATACATTGAACACCTTTAGAAAGAGCCGCTTCAATTTCATCAACAACTTCCAGTGGTTCTCTCTTTAAATGCTTTCTACCTTCTAAAACATGAACAGCACAATAAGTACAAGAATTGTAACATCCATATCCAGTCATAACATCTATTGCTATTGGTATTTCGTCCCAGAAATCAAGATTAACTTTAGGGAGTAGGTCGACGCCACATATTCTTTCAGTATGTAGTTCATCTGCTCCTAGAGTTTTAGCGTGGTCAGAACATAATGTTGGATAAATGCCACCTAAAATAATCTTACTTTCAGGTGAAAACATTCTACAATTATTAATAACTTCGTATGCACCTTCCCACAAATAAGTAAACATAACACTTATCATAATCTCATCATACTGCTTAGATACTATCTTTGAAACTAACTCGGAGATTGGAAGCCCAACCCTTATAATTGACTTAGAATAATGTTCGTTATCCCAATTACCACAAGCTCTTCTATTAACAGTTTCGTGCATCTTAATTCCATTAAAATAAAAATGGTCTTTGTTAAAAGAAACTCCTTTATTATAATGTTGATGTATCTCAGGTCTTAGATTTAAGACTTCTACATCGTGACCCAAGTTCTTATAATAAGTGGCTAGTCTATAAATAGACGAATTATAGCTATGAAACATAAACTCTATAGTAGTGTAAGCTGGTGGATTTATAAATAAAATCTTTTTACGTTTGACTGTCATCAGTTTTTTCCTTTACTAAACTCTTTAACAGTTTAATAATAGTTTCATTCTGATGTTCAATACTATGCAATACCTTTAATGATTTAGATGCTGCTTGAATCATCAAGTCTTCTGAATCCTCACCAAATAGTCTTTTACCATTTTCCATTTGAATACCTCGCCTTTTTGTGGTTGGTGACTTATAACAGTTACCTTCCTGTAAAGTCCACTTACTGTTAAAGAAAATTCTATCTGCTCTTTTGTCTACTTCTTCTTGAACAATCCTTACAAATTCACAATATCCTGTAGCTGGTCTATCTACTAAATTCTTATTTAATGTCATATTAGTAGCATAGCATTTATTACAACTAAAACTATCACAAGCATTACAAACATCATTTTTCATGTGCATTGTTGTTACTTCTTGTGTCTTAGGACTATCTATGTCAATCCCATCCCAGATATTACCCATCTTATAATCAAATAAATGCCGATAAGATAAAAATCTATGACATGGATATATATCTCCGTCTATAGTAATGCCGACTAAATGTTTTCCTGCATGGCAACCACGATATGAAACTGATTCTCTAAATTTTGACGCTAAATTACCATTTAATAATGAAAATGTTTGAGAACAATTATTTTCTAACTGTTCTTCGTACATATCAAACAAAGTATTAATAGCTTCAGGTGCTTTGTCTAATACTGCATTCCAATCGGCTTCAACTATTGGGGTAAATGAAACAGTATTACTTATACTGGACAAACACTTATAGTCCTCTATCCACGAATCAATATTTTCAGGAACCAGCGTTTCTCTTAATATTAATATAGGAAATATTTCCCTATATTTTTTAGCGTTCTCAACAACTTTTTTAAACGTCCCTTTCCCACTATTGAAAATTCTAGTTTTATCATGACTTGCCTCACATCCATCCATTGAAATTTGCATTACTAATCTATGTTTTAATTTAGCATATAAAGCCTTTAAATAATCGTGAATTTCTTGTGTCCAAACTGAACCATTGGTAAGAATATAAAAACTAAATGGCATATCCTGTTCATCAAATGTTAAAGCATATTCAATACCGTATTTAACTACTTCCCAATTCAATAAAGGTTCTCCACCAAAAAAAGTGAGAGATATTTTCGATTTCTCATTAGAAGATAAAGAATGTTTCTTGTGTTCTTCAACAAGATAATCAACAACACGCTTCATTGTTTCTTTGGTCATGTCACCAGTACGATTCTCCTCGTAGCAGTAACTACAATCAAAATTGCACCTATTAGTCACAAAACAATAGGTCGAAGTTATTTGTGGTTCATTCATAATACTTTTCCAAGTTGGTTAAAATCTACTTCCATGTTTTGATGCACAGGGTGTTCACTAAAGGGGTTCTCAACAGTTTTACACTGAAGTTCTGCCAATAGGTAGCCCATCCACAATGCAATATTTCTATATAATAAATCCATATATTGTGATTCATACATCATTTTCGAATATAAACAAATGACCTTAGTTGCAGGCTGACAAAATACTATATTAGCCAACCCAAATCCATTAGGAGAAAGAATTGTATCCGCAGTATTATATAAGGCAATCTGTTCTGCAATTGGTACGTCTCTAAAATTTAAAACGGTAAACCCTTTACTTGTTACAAATTCTACCATCTCTTCTTCATTAACTACCATCTTGCCTTTGCTCTCTCTACGAGTAACATAAATTTTTTTATCCTGAACAGTATTAGGCATATACTCACTAAATTTTTCTCTTAACCAAGTTACTCTATTAAGTAAATCATCTTGATAATCTTTTTGTCTATTATGAACAATTCTAGCACAGGGAACTTCGTCAACTGGTCCATCAATCTCATACTCAAAAGCATTAATAATTTTAGAATCATCAATTCCCAACAAAGAAAGCATTTCGTGTTGAAAAGGTTCTCTATAATGAAAATAGTTATACTCATCTGGAGTTATATCATATAACGTTTCATATAACCATTGAGGATATATTAATTCGCCCTTTGTGGGGCCACATAAAGATTTTACTATTTTATCAGTTTTAAATTGTTCCACTTATCCTCCTAGCAAGTCTTACAAGTACAGGTACAATTACAAGTACAGCCACAATCTCCAGTACATTGGCAAGTACAAGTACATTGGCATTCACACTCGCAACAAGCATCATGCGTATGAATATTAAATCCTTCTAAGTACGTTCTCAATTCAGTAGTATGAACCGCTTTTATTTCAGTAACATCTGCTACAATAGGGTCATCTGTAAAAGTTAGTGTTGGGTCATAAGTTGTAGTATCCTTATTCATATCTTGACCAGCAGTTCCTGATTGACCATCGTAATTAACTAATGTATGGTGATGACCATCGAAGTCTTTTAAATATCCAATTAATTCATTCATGTGTTGCGCTTTAACTTTTGTTTGGTCTACTAGAATAGACGCATCTGAATCTACATAAGTTACTGATACGTCAGGTATTTCCGTGGTAGAAATAACCGATGGATAAGAGGTTCTAGCAACCGTGTGAACATGTCCATCAAGCTCAGATACTGCAGTCCTTAATTCTACCAAATGAGATTTCTTTATTTTAGTAACATCAACTGTTAAAGTATCGACCCAAGATACTGAAATTACTGGGTCAGAAGTTGTGCTTGTAAAATTTGGCATATTTTCTCCTACGCATAAACTGCATGCGTTAATTTGTTAGTCCATTCTGAACCATTCCACATTAAAGATTCCCATTCAACTGGACCAGGTGATGTATAAGTTACATCATTTAAGTCTTCTAAGTTATTATATTCATATATATCTATTCTACCATCACCATAAAGTCTCCAGCCCTGAGTATTAGCCACAAAATTTTCTGACTCCATATAACCTGCATCAACACCAGATACAGACCCAGGCATTGTAACTTTAAAACTACCGTCTCCATAAAAAGCCCATCCATATTCGGGTCCTGCGATATCTAAAAACCTAAAAGATTTCATAATACTATTAGTATCAACTTCCATCTCAACAGGATTACCAGAACCACCCATAGTACCACCTGATAAAAAAGATACGGATAAATTACCAATAGTTACATCCGAAGCATCTAAAAGTCCTCTAATCCATAATGTGGCTGTTGATTTATCCCAAAATAGGCCTTGGTTATTGACATAGTCTCCAAAATACATGTCTCCCAAGTCACCCCAACCTTCTCCAGGAGTTACTCCAGAAGGATGAACATCGTCCATAAATATCTGAAACAACAAATTTTCATTATCATCATAAGCAAAAAATCTCTCAGTATTCATGTCAATACGAGAACCACTTATTGCAGTTTTAATTCCCAAAGCAAATAAATTTCCTTTTAAATATGCATTATCTGAGTATAAACCATAACCACTTAATTGTCCGAATTCAGGGTCAACTACACCTGCAAGATTTCCTAAACGAACCTTTAAACTGATATCATCCCAAACATCTGAATCACGGGCTATAATATCTAAGAAAGGAGCATAATTAGAAGTTGCATCCAAAATAAGATATCCTTCTCCTGCTTCTCCTGTAGAAACTACTGTGGTTCCTTTATTCCAATCTTGAGCAGAATACCCACTACCTTTTAAGTTTCTTTCGATTGTATAAGTTGGAGCTGATACTGCACTTGTAATTTTCAAATATTCTTCAGTACCTGCGTCTTTAATTATTAATACTTCACCTAAATTAAAAGCTTCATTATCAACAACCATTGTTGTATCCGTAGCTGCTAAATTACTTACCAGTGTAGCTGCGTTAGCAACTATAAGCTGACCGCCAACAGCAGAGACCGTTTCTTTTTCAAATACTGTAGCCTTAAGAACTCCACGAATACGAGCGTCTTCAAACTCTGCATAACCATCGTCAGTGATTCTAAAACCACTAAGATTACTCGTGAAGTTTTGACTTTGGATAGAATTTTTAGTAACTTCAATATTACCAACTCTTGCACCATCTACACTAAACTTGGCCAATTCAATTCCATTTGTATCATAGAAAAAAGTTCCGTAACGATTGAATTCAGCTAAATTATTAGCATCAGTGTCTAAAATTCTAATAGCCTGACTATCAAGTTCTAACGTACCTTGGGTATTAGTGATTTTTAAATCTTCACTAAGACGTATGTTTCCAATTATATTATCGGCTAAAATATCACCAATATTATCTCTTAATAGTTGTAAAGTATCTTCCTCAAATTTACCTGCATCATTTCCATATAACTTATATTCTCTATAATTTACAATCCAAGCATGCCAAGGATTAAGTTCTAAGTCTTTATCGTCTCTAACATAAACAGTAATGGCAGGTTTTGGAACAACAATTTTTGCAATTGTTAATCGTCCAATCATAGGAGCCTTACTAAATACTATTCCATTAGTACTGAAATTTACATACCAAATATAAGTCTCAGGGTCAAAAGGAACAACATATGTTCTATCGGTCGGGAGTTTAAATATTCTACCACCAACTGTGCCTTCTCCTGCACTAATAACTACTTGATTACTAACAGGGTCTGTTGCTTTAACTGTTAAACCTGTTTTAATCTGAGGAGGAACAGTATGAAGCATTAATTGCATAAGTGAATTAGTAATATTTGCGGCATCTATTATAGACTGAGCTGTAGTTGTTGATACTCCAGAAATAACCTGGTCTTTGGAAACCTGTTGGTTGCCTGTTAAGGGGCCAGCGTACTGACTATTCTTCTGAATTTCTTCATATACTAATGTATAAAGGTCGCTATATGTAAAGGCCATTTATTGTTTTCTCCCCAAAATAATTTCTCCGCCGTCAAGATACGGCATCTCATATTCTATTCTTTTGCAATTTCCTAAAAGAGATTGCACTATCTCTGAAATTTCATCTGCTATATCAAAATGACACTGAATTACAATTACTCCATCTTTGTAAAGCAAGTCAGAAAACTTTTTTATATATTCTTTACTAAATAATTTTTTTAACTCTTCATTGTTTGGGTCTGGAAAATCACAAATAACAATATCCCAAAGCGGATACTGGATACGAGATTGATAACGCAAACTATCAACCCAACTCATTGCATCATCATGTATGAGCCAAACATTATCTAAACTTCCTTCGTTTAATTCTACCAATCTATCCCAGCTCGAAAATATTTCTGTAACTTTCGGGTCTAGTTCAATCTGAGTGATTTGCACTAAAGGGTTTAATTTAAACAAGTTACGAGCTACAAGTCCATCTCCTCCACCCAAGATTAAAACTTCTTGAGCCAATGGGCACATCTCAAAAGCTGGTCGGGTAATTACATCATGATAATTTTGTTCGTCTTCACCTTCTACAAACTGAATAAAAGTATCAAGCGTAAATACTAATTGACTTTCTTCGTACTCATAAAAACGGATAGTTTGATAATCAGTTTCTATGGGCGCTCCTAAAGGAGCCAAATTATCTAATGACATGAGTTAACCTCTTCTTCTATTGGACTGTTTTTATAAACATCTATTTTTATTTTACTAGCCAAAAAGAACCCATCTTGTATAACTTGTTCAATTTTAGTTTCATCAAAAGGTTTACAAGAAGCCAAAAACAATCTAACAAAATTTAACTCTCCCCAATATCCTAAATAAATACAAGATTCTTTAATTCCACAAAGGATATCAAATCCTGGAGGAAGTTTATTTACTGACATAGAAACTTTTTTAACTCCCATAGCTTTAATTAAATCTTTAACAAACATTTTTGCTTCTTTAAGTTTTAAAGGTGAAGTTAATTGAAAGCTAACCCCTACTTCTTGTAAGTGCTTACCTTGTTTTAACATTATTCACCCTCCGCTTTGACTCTAACATCTAAATTCCACATTGCTGTTAAATCCTTAAACATGTCCTGGTCAAACTTTGCTTTAAATCCATAATCAGTTCCAATTCTTAAACCTGCTTCACAAAACTTTGCTCCTCTGAAATCTGAATATTGATATTCACAATCTATCATAACACAACCAGAGAAATCTGCATTTCTAGCATCAACACGTCTCATATACATTATACCTTCAATATGAGCATCACACCAAACACTGCTTCTCATCTTAGCGCCAGAGATATTATTAATACACCCCTTTTCACCGATAATCGCTTTACTAAAATTGGTACGGGTTAAATCATCTCCAGGACGTACTAAAGATTTAATAACAGCGCCAGATAAATTTTCACCTTTAATTTCAACATCATAAATTAATTCACTAATATCAATACGGTTCTTAATATATTTTTGAATTTTCAGTCTCAAGACTTCTGTCATAGGTTTCATATCTTATTTCTCCTTACGGGTAACGAGCCAATACTAATGAAGTTTGGCCCCCTGTTCTATCAGAAATACTTTCAATAAAATAATTTACATTTAACTTATTGTTATATGGGTCAGTAACACTTATAGTCTGTCCTACTAATAAATAGGGAGAATACATAACTGTCACTTTTAATTTACTATGGTCTTTATAATATTCTGTTAAATAGGCTTTAGCTACTGCATTTGTTTCTGCTTGACTATATAAATTCCTATCACTAATAAAATTTTTCTTTTTTAATCTATCGCCAAGTTGTGGTAGCAAACTGTCATCATCATATATATTAGTATCATCGGATATTGTTTGACTAACTCTACTACCTGCTAAATGAGCAATTCCAGTTCCAATTACACATCCAGTTAAAACACTTCCAGATTCTATTCCAGTATACGTAAAACTATCTTCTCCTCCAAGATACGCCGTAGCAGATTCTCCAGATTCAGGCTCTGTAAATTGAGAAGCATCTTCTAAATATACTTCAGTATCTCCGAAACTGGCATTTTGTTCTAAAATACTAGTGGCTATAAGTTTTGCTTCTCCTGTCAAAACTATATCATTATAAATTGATATCTCTGTTAGTGCTACAACATACCTACCCCTACCATAAGGAATTCTTGCAACATCATATAAATTAAATTTAATATATCTGGCTTCTAAGCCTGCTCCTAAAGTATCCTCTTCAAATGTTACCGCTTCTCCGCCAGTAACTCCAAATTGTTCTGTCTCTTCACTAATAGCATAGAATTCTACTCCGTTTAGAGAAGACTGCATTGATATAGTAAAATCAACATCAAATTTACGATTATTATCTGGCTTAAAAAATCCTCCAACAAGGTCTATGGCCTGAATATTATATACATCTCCTAAATCTAAAGTAACCAAATGGAAACCAGCTAACGGCTCTCCAAAAAACTCAAGCTGAAGCTGTGTGTCACGCCTACCATCAACAACCGAACGTATATCTCTAACTCCAACGGCTATAGCCCAATATTCAAAAGTAGCTCTTACGCTTACCTGGTCAGGTTGTGGTATTAAAGATTGGTCGATTTTAAAAGCAACATTTTCATAATCTATTTCTAGTTTACTAGCATCATATAATACATAATATGAGGCAGTAGAAACAGAATCTGCAATAGAGTTTTGTTCTATTCCTGGAACAATAAAATGACCTGCTCCATAATCCATGTTTGGGTCATTTGCTGCAATGGTATATACACTAACACCGTTTTGGTCAAATAAGGTAATTTCTTTAGTTGGTTCTATTGAAGAGTGTGGGAAATAGATATCGTAGTAGTAGTAAGTATGAACACTTACGCTCTTACTTTTACCTCCACTTTCTGTAATTGTTTTTGTAGTGGTTTTAACCTTACACGGCATTTGCTCAACTAAATGAATTTGGTTGTCTATTGGAACTCCATTTAAGAATACTACAGGTGTTATTTGGTCTAAAATAATACGCCCGTGTTCGTCAGAAATAGGAGTTGCATAAACTCTATATCCAGTTTGAGGTTGATTTGTATAATCTTTATCAATAAAAGTTTCTTTTAAATAATTAATAACGTCCACAACATAATCTGTACCAGGAAATAATTCCCCTTCTGCTATATAAGCTCCAGCATCTGAGGATAAGACATCAGATTTTTCTACACCTATGTACATTAACTCTTCTTTAGAGGCAATACCAGTATAAGAAGATTCTTCTTCTGATTCGTAATCTATATCATCACCGAACATAATATTTGTAGGATTTTCATTTTTTGTCCAAATCTTTACCCTGCTATATAAGTCTTCGTCTTCTCCATAATCCATCTGAGTTGCTAATGTCAAATCATAATCTGCAACAGATTTTTGAGTTAAATAAGAAGCCCAAACTTTGTCATCTCCGACAGTTCTAATAATATAGTTTGGAGCTACGTATTTTCTAAGTTCATTTAAAGCATCATATCTATTATCAATTTCTCTTTCTCTAAAAATTATACGATTAATCTCAATGCCTGTAGCCTGTAAAGTTGAAAATGAATAATCTACATCACATGTCACTATAGCAGATTCTGGATTTAATACTGGAGCAGATAAAACAATTCTACCATATCTTTTATCAAAGTAGGTCATTTCACCACTATATCCACTAGGATAAGTAAAATTGGCATCTACTAAATCAGTATAGACGTTTGTATATGTTAAAGCCCAAACTTGACCTGCAGGATAAGTTTGTATATATTGAACATAACTACCATTAGGTTTAGTTGATAAGGCATATTCGCCTGAAGTAGGGATGCCTTCTAAAGTATTGGGTGTGCTTCCAAATGCAGAATAAGTAAAAATATCTCCATTAATTTCACACTCTATAACTTCTCCCGATTGGGGCTCTGGAAATCCCGTTAAATCTTCTACAAATAATATACCC
>Ga0307376_10003218_pt1 | contig 15338 bp, 12 predicted proteins | sample TR2MG_FD_202536 | JGI IMG/M metagenome (GOLD analysis project Ga0307376, IMG submission 202536) | Soil microbial communities from Risofladan, Vaasa, Finland - TR-2 | ecosystem: Environmental > Terrestrial > Soil > Coastal area > Acid sulfate soil | place: Finland: Risofladan, Vaasa | collected...
TGTATCTCCGACGTCAGGTTCACGTACCACTTCTCGCCGTGCAACTTGACGTTGACCCGGCTGACCAGGGTGGGATCGAACTCATGGTGTGTGTTCAGTTTGACATAACCAATCTTGGGCAGGTAAATGTAGCCGGGCTTTTTAAAGTGGTCTTGTTTGTCGGCCTGCGGATAAGTGAACGACTTGTAATGGTACATGTCCTTATATCGAGGATACCCGGAGACGCCTTCAAAAAACCGCTCGTATGATGTGTTCAGCCTCTTTAAGCAATCCTGCAGCACCTGGGCGTGGACCGTCTTATACTCGGGAAATGCCTTCTTTAGGTCCGGCAACTCGTTCTGCTGCCGTGCACATGAGACCGACTTGCGAAATTGACGGTACGCTGTCTCTCGCTGTTCCAGGGCGGCGTTGTACAGCCTGCGGCAAAGGCCCAGCGTCCGGAACATTTTCTGCTCCTGCTCCACAGTCGGTTCAATATTGAATCTATGCACTATCACCATCATATTCGTCACCCCCTAACAGGCAATGTATGTATCTTCAACATTAATATGCTATAAAAACCCTTTTCCGCCATTCACCTCCCGTCTTCGCTGATACTTAGAGGCGGGAGCCCTCTGGCGAATACGTGGTAGATCCGGTAGCTGAACCCGGCCCGGGTGACCGGAGTACCATTCCCCTTCGAGTGTCCTCTGCAAACTCCACCCATCCCAGCTTCGGGAGCTTTAGCCGATTCCCCTTAACTCCAATGTTGTTGTTCGTAAAGTTCGTCTGATAAGTCTGTTGCGGCTCGCGCCTACTCTTGAACTGCGGGTATTCCGCCCGTCCCTCGAAGAAGTTCGTGAACGCCCTGTCCAGATGCCGCAGGCTGTTGTCGGCTTCTCCCAACCACTTGGTGGCAGGCGACGCTTTGATTATTGTCAGCATCCGGCACGATTCCGGAAAGCCGAGATACCGCCCTTCGGCCTTGTAAAGTTCCTGGTGCCACTCCAGGAAATGGTTATAAACCCACCGGGCACATCCGATGATTCGGTTGGCCATCGCTATCTGCTTGGGTTTTAGGTAGATACGCACCTTGTACGCCTTATCCGCCATCCCTTTTTTACCCCCCCTCCTTGAATTCCCAACGGCCCCTCCGTTGCCTCACCGAATGCGGCCAAGAGGCAGGTGGGGTTAACGGTGCCCCCTCCCAAGCTGAGTGATGCCGTGCCCTTGCAAATTGGCATGCCGTTCACGTTGTGCGTACATTATATCATACGGACATCCGGTAGACAAGCCCTTTTTTCACATTTTTTAGATGAAACGGAATAGAATTTACCGCCCTTACCCATGTCTGAAGACACGGGCGTGCGGGCGGAACCTGTCAACTACCATGTCAGGGTACCTCTATGGAAAAGTTTTAAAAATAGCCCTCTCAAGAAGGAATTGGCAAACATCCCGTAGAATGGATAGGTGCCGGTGTATCGTTCTTGGCAACAGGGCGGGTCCTGCGGGGGAAAGGTGGTGACAGCATAGCATGCAGGTAACCGACGTAAGGGTGCGCAGGGTGCTCAGCGAAGGTAAGATGAAGGCGATTGTCTCGGTCACCCTGGATAATGCCTTCGTCATTCACGACGTAAAGGTGGTGGAAGGACAAAACGGCCTTTTTGTGGCTATGCCCAGCCGGAAGACGGCTGACGGGGAGTTCCGGGACATTGCCCACCCCATCAGTACTTCCGCCCGGGAGATAATTCAGAGCGCGGTATTGATGGCATACGAGCAGGCAATTTAGATTCGAAAAATCGGGCGGTTTTTCGGGAGAGCTTCGGCTCTCTTTGTTTTTTGCCATTTTCTCGGAGGATGTGAAAAAAATCTCTTTGTGGAACGTTAATCAATAGTATATAATAGGACGTGAGTTTGTCTTTCCCCGGCAGGGTGGACAGATTTGGTGCAGAGTTAAGGAGGCCGGTCCATGCCCCTGGCAGCGGTGATTCTGGCGGCAGGTCAGGGTACCAGAATGAAGTCGGCGTGGCCGAAGGTGCTGCACCGTGTGGCGGGTCGGCCGATGATTGAGTATGTTCTGGAGGCTGTACGCGGGGCGGGGGTAGACCGCGTAGTCGTGGTGGTGGGACATGAAGCCGGGCAGGTGGAAGCCTGGCTTGCGAACCGGGTGGAAACCGTCCGGCAAACGGAGCAGTTGGGCACTGGACATGCCCTGCTCCAGACAGGGCCGTGCCTTTCGGACTTTGACGGCGACCTGTTGGTGCTCTGCGGTGATACTCCTCTTGTTTCAGCCGGGGATTTGGCTTCTCTGGTCCAAACCCATCGCGAGGCGGGAGCTGCCGGTACCGTGTTGACGGCTCAACTGGCCCAGCCCGAGGGATATGGCCGGATCATCCGGGATGCCGCGGGGGCTGTGAGTCGCATCGTGGAGCAAAAGGATGCCGGCCGGGAAGAACTGGATGTGCGGGAAGTCAATAGCGGCATCTACTGCTTTAACGCCCGTGGGCTCTTTGCTGCCTTGCGCTCCCTGACCCCGGACAATGCCCAGGGCGAGTATTACCTGACCGACTGCATCCGGTATTTCCAGGAGACCGGATTGACGGTGGCAGCAAAGCAGGCTCTGGACGGAACACGGATTTTGGGCATCAATTCCCGGGTCCAACTGGCCCAGGTGGAAGCCATAATGCGGCGCGGGATTGTGGAGCGGCTGATGCTGCAGGGCGTGACCGTTGTGGACCCTTCGTCCACCTTCGTCGATGCGGGCGTGAAGGTGGGACCGGACAGCGTCATTTACCCGTTTACCTTTCTGGAGGGCCAAACTGTTGCGGGTGAGCGTTGCCGGATTGGTCCGGGAGCACGGTTGGTCGACGCAAGGCTGGGAGACGGAGTAGAGGTGCAATATTCGGTGGTCACGGGCAGTTCGCTGGCCGGGGGAGTTACGGTAGGTCCCTTTGCTTATATCCGTCCGGACTGCACCATTGGGCAGGGGGTGAAGGTAGGCGATTTTGTGGAACTGAAAAAGACGGTCATTGGCGCTGGTTCCAAGGTGCCCCACTTGAGCTACATAGGAGATGCCACGCTAGGTGAAAACGTCAACATCGGTGCCGGCACCATTACCTGCAACTACGACGGCCGGCAGAAATGGCCCACCTGGATCGGATCAAGGGCCTTCATCGGCAGCAACACCAATCTGGTCGCCCCGGTCAGAGTGGGCGAGGAAGCGGTTACCGGAGCCGGATCCACCATCACCAGGGATGTGCCGGGCGGTGCCCTTGGTGTGGCCAGGGCCAGGCAGAGCAACCTGCCCGGCTGGTCGGCCAGACAAGACGGACTTATTAAAAAATCATCACCGCAGGATGAATGACGGAGGTTTGTCACTCATGCCGTCCCGTGACAACAGGTTAAAGATTTTTAGCGGTAATGCCAATGCTGAGCTGGCGGAGGAAATTGCCCATTATGCCGGGGTTCCCTTGGGCGCGGCCCAGGTAACCAGGTTCTGCGACGGGGAAATCGAGGTGCGGATCAACGAAAGCGTGCGGGGAGCCGACGTTTTCGTGGTGCAACCCACCTGTACGCCCGTCAACGAGACGCTCATGGAACTCCTGGTAATGATTGATGCCGTGCGGCGGGCCTCGGCCCGGCGGATCACCGCGGTGATCCCTTATTACGGGTATGCCCGTCAGGACCGCAAGACCAAGGCCCGGGATCCGATAACGGCCAAGTTGGTGGCCAATCTGCTCACGGCCAGCGGAGCTCGCCGGGTTATGACCATGGACCTGCACGCCGGGCAGATTCAGGGATTTTTCGACATACCTGTGGACCACCTGCCCGGCGGACCCATTCTGGCCGAGTATTTTCAACAAACCGGTATGGATGACCTAGTGGTGGTGGCACCGGACCTGGGCGGGGTAACCAGGGCCAGGGACATGGCCGAACGGCTGGGAGCCTCCATCGCCATCATCGACAAGCGCCGACCGGCGCCGAACATAGCGGAGATTTCCAACCTCATCGGCGAAGTGCAGGGGCGCCGGGTGCTTATGGTGGATGACATTATCGATACCGCCGGTACTATTACCAAGGGAGCCGAGGCATTAAAGGTGTGGGGGGCCGAGGAGATTTACGTGTGCTGCACCCACCCGGTACTTTCGGGGCCGGCCATGGAGCGGCTCAACGCTGCTCCCGTCAAGGAAATTCTGGTGACCAACACCATACCGGTGCCGGAGGAGAAAATGTCGCCCAAGATGAAGGTTCTTTCGGTGGCGCCGCTTTTGGGCGAAGCCATAATCCGGATCCACGAGGACCTGTCGGTGAGCAGACTGTTCGACTAAGTCTTTCCGGGCCGCCGGCCCCAACCGGGGCTGGCGGGTACCCGGCGGGTGACACTTTGGGAGGGGTCGTTTTTCCGTCTCTTGGTCTGACCACCTGGTTGCCGTACCGGTACCTTTTGCCAGGAGGCTTTGGGAAAAACCATACATTTTCAAAGGGGGTTGTTTTCCATTGGAGAAAAAGTTTCAACTGCCGTACGGCAAGGGGCACTTGGAAGTAGCGGTGCCGCAGGCTCGCCTGGCCGGGGTGCTGGAGTCCCGGGCTCACAGTTACGTGCCCGGAAGAGGTCAGGCGGCGTCGGTCCATTTTGCCCTGGACAACCCCGTGGGGTCGGACCGTCTGGAGGATCTGGCGGAAGGCAAGAGCCGCATCGTCGTAATTACCAGTGACCACACCCGGCCGGTGCCGAGCCGGGTCACCCTGCCCATCTTGCTTTCGAGGCTGCGGGCGAAAAACCCCGGGGCGGATATCACCATTTTGATCGCTACGGCCTTTCACCGGCCCACCACCCGGGAAGAGATGATTTTCAAGTTCGGGGAGAAGATTGTCCGGGAAGAGAAGATTCTGAATCACGACTGCCGGGAGCAAAGCGCCCTGGTCCACCTGGGCGTTCTGCCGTCGGGTGGCGAACTGTGGCTCAACCGCCTGGAGGCCGACCTGCTGGTAGCGGAAGGATTCATCGAACCCCACTTTTTTGCGGGATACTCGGGCGGGCGGAAGAGCATTCTGCCCGGCGTGGCCGGAGCCCAAACCGTGCTGGCCAACCACTGTTCCCGATTTATTGCCAGCGAGCGGTCCCGCACCGGCATCATGGACGGCAACCCCATGCACCTGGATATGGTCGATGCGGCCCGGCGGTCCGGCCTCCGGTTCATCTTAAACGTGGTGATCAATGCCGACAAGGAAGTAATCAACGCCTTCGCCGGCGACCCCATCCTGGCCCACGAGGAAGGCTGCCGCTTCGTGGACAGCCTGGCGCGGGTGGATGCCGCCCCCGCCGACATTATCATAACCACCAACGGCGGCTATCCTCTGGATCAGAACATTTACCAATCGGTAAAGGGTATGACTGCGGCGGAGGCCACCGCCCGGGAGGGTGCCTGTATAATCATGGTCTCGGCGTGTAACGACGGCCACGGGGGTGAAACCTTCTACCGGACTTTCTATGAGGCGGCCGGTGCCGGCCAGGTCATGGAAAAGATCCTGGCTACCTGCATGGAGAACACCGCGCCGGACCAGTGGGAATCACAAATCCTGGCCCGTATCCTGATGAAACACGAGGTCGTCATAGTGACGGACCAGTGCGATCCCGCGTTGATAACCGGCATGAAGATGCGCCACGCCTTCACCTTCGCGGAGGCTTTGGCCAAAGCGGACCAGATGAAAGGACCGCAGGCTTCCATTACGGTTATTCCCGACGGCGTGTCAGTTGTGGTAAAATAGACGAAAAGCCATTGAGCGGGAAAGGTGTAATGACCAATAGCGGCGATAAAACTAATCGTGGGGCTGGGCAACCCGGGGCGGGAATATGCGGCTACCCGCCACAACCTGGGTTTCCTGGTTGTTGATACCCTGGCTGCCACTTGTGGGGCGGGCCTTGACAAGAAGCTTTTCCAAGCCCTGTTTGGCAATGCGGTGATAGGCCGGCAGAAGGTGGTGCTGGCCAAACCGCAGACCTACATGAATCTCAGCGGACAGGCCGTGGGCCCCCTGGTTTCCTGGTATAAGATCGCACCGGAGGATCTTTTGGTAGTTTCCGACGATTTCGACCTTCCGCCGGGACGCTTGCGTCTTCGGCCGTACGGTGGTTCCGGGGGGCACAAAGGCTTGGCCTCCGTTACCGAGGTCCTGGGCACCGACCGGTTCGCCCGTTTGCGCATCGGGATCGGGCGGCCCCCATTCCCGATCGAGGCGGCTGACTGGGCACTGGGCACCCCCGCGCCGGGCGAGCGGGAGGAAATAGATGCGGCGGTGAAAAATGCCGCACTGGCCGCGGCCGAATTCGTTACCGGCGGGTTGGTGCGGGCCATGAACCTGTACAACACCGGAACCAGGGAAGGCGGTTGAACCGGTTGCCCAAAACCCCGAACGGGTGTAGAATATAACCAAAGTACGCTCTCCAAAACCCCTGTTTTTAAACGGGGGTTTTGGAGGAGTCGCCAGGACGAAGGCTTTCCGGCTGAAAGCAGGAGGTCCGGCTACTCAGGAGGTTTGGGGGAATTCATCATGACAGGTACGGTCCCGAAGTCCTTGGAGGAAATCGTACAGGCCTTGGGCAAAGCCAAAAAGGTGCTGATTGTGGGTTGCGCCAGTTGTTCGTCCACCTTTCATACCGGTGGCGAGCCGGAAGTGAAGGAGATGACCCGGGCTCTGTCGGAACGCGGGTTTGAGGTGGTGGCGGCGGGTCTTCCCCAGGTCAAAACCTGTGGCGTGGATAATGTGGCGGATTTCTTCTTCATGAACGAAGAGGCGTTGGCGGTAGCCGATGCCGTGTTGGTGCTGTCCTGCGGCGAGGGTACACAGATTGTCCGGCAGTGTACCGAAGAAGAGGGTTTGACCATACCCGTGGTCAGCGGTACCAATACAGTCGGCCATATGGGTACGCAGGTTTCACCGGTCGAGAACCCCTACGGCGAATTTCTGGAGCAGTGTGCCGAGTGCGGCGAATGCCTTCTCAATTCCACCGGGGGAATCTGTCCGGTGACGAGGTGCGCCAAGGGCCTGTTGAACGGGCCGTGCGGCGGGGCCAAAGACGGCAAGTGCGAGACCAATCCCGACCGGGACTGCGCCTGGGTGCTGATCTACAATCGCTTAAAGGCCCTGGATGCCCTGGACAACATGAAGGAGATCAGGGAAGCGAAACATTACAGCAAGGCGGCCCATCCCCGCCGGGTGATTTATTCCAGGGAAAATGGCCACACCATCGCTTGAGCCCCGTTTGGGACCGGCCTGCTGAGGTTAAAAAGCCAGTGATGGACATATAACTATATAACAAGGGGGCTTTAGGGGCTAAAGCCCTTCTTTGTGGTGCCCTTTCCGGGGCGGGAGCGTGAATATGCAGGGAATCCTGTCCTTCCTGGCCGGTCTACCCGAGTGGCAGAGCGTGGCCCTGGGTCTGCAAAACAAATTGCGGCAGCAACTGGTCTTCGGGGCCGGCGGTGCGGTACGTGGCTTTCTCATGGCCGGTTGGGCCGTCCGCCCGGGTCCGGCCCTGATCATTACCCCGCAGGAGGGCGAGGCCAGAACCCTGGCCGACGACCTACGAAATCTCCTGCCCGGCCGAACGGTGCTCCTTTTTCCCAGCTGGCCGCTGCCGACTTTTCAGGTAGTGGCTCAAGGCAGAGAGGCCCTGGCCGGACGTCTCCAGGTTTTGAAGGAACTATGTCTCGACGGTTCACCTGTCGTGGTTGCTCCGGTGGAAGCGATTCTGCGCGGTCTGACCCCCCGGCCGGCTTTTTGCCGGCAAATGCTTTCCCTCCGGGAGCACATGACCCTGGAGCCGGGCGTCCTGTTCCGGAGCCTGGTCGACCTGGGTTATGAGCGGGTGGAAAGGGTGGAAGGGGCAGGGCAGTTCGCCGGACGCGGCGGCATTGCGGATGTTTTCCCGGCCTCCGGACAAAGTCCCGTGCGCCTTGAATTTGACGGGGATGAACTGGCCAGCCTGCGCGAGTTCGATGTGGTTTCCCTGCGGTCCCAAGGTCACGCAGACGGTCTTATCCTCACCCCGGCTAGGGAACTGGTTATGGATGAACGGGTCCGGGCCGAAGGGCTCAAGACCATGCAACGTGACTATCAGGCCCAGCTCAAACGTCTGTCCCGCACCGCCACGGTGGATGCCTACCGCCGGCTGGCCTCCCAGTGGGAAGAGCTGTCCGGCCCCCTGGCCGGAGGCGGCCGCTCGCTTTCCCTGGAACAGTACCTCCCGTACTTTTATGCCGACACCACCGGTCTGGCCGAATATTTACCACCGGACAGCCTAGTGGTGCTGGACGACCCGGTCCGCGTCCAGGAAGTGGTGGACGCCCTTTGGCGGGAAAGGACGTCATCCTTTACGACGCTTCTGGACGAGGGACGGGCCCTGCCGGGCCAGCTCGATACCTACCTCCGGTGGACGCAGGTGTTGGCTTCCCTAAACCGGCACCTTTTGGTCGCCTGCGTGGGTCTGGTCCGCAAGATTGATTTTCTTCAGCCTAAAAACGTAGTCACCGTCAGCGCCCGCGCTTTGGGCGGTTTCCTGGGGCACGCCGAAGTGCTGACGGACGAAATCAACCACTGGCTCCGCTTGCGCCGGGTGGTAATGATGTTTGCCGGCACCACGGCCCGGGCCGGACAGATGCTGGAGTCCCTGCGGGACCGTCGTATTGAGGCCGTGTGCTCTGATTTACCCGGCTTATCTGTTCGCCCCGGACATGTGGTCGTCGTGCCCGAACACTTTTCCGGCGGATTTGAATTGCCGGGCCTGGACCTGGTGGTTCTTACCGAGGCGGAGATTTACGGGCGCCAGAAGGTCAGGCGGCGGGAGGCGGCCAGGGAAGGACCGGCAAGCCGGCTGGACGATCTCAAGGCCGGCGATTACGTGGTCCACTCCAGCCACGGCATAGGCCGCTACCGCGGCATCGTGCAACTGGAGATCGGTGGTACGCACCGGGACTATCTGCTGGTTCAATACGCCGGGGAAGATAAACTTTACGTGCCCACGGACCAACTGAGCCTCATAGGGCGCTATACCGGCGGAGAAGGTGAATCACCCCGCCTTTCCCGGTTGGGCGGCCAGGAATGGACCAGGGCCAAAACCAGGGTCAAGGAAGCTGTGCAGGAAATAGCCCGCGAACTACTGGCCCTCTATGCAGCCCGGGAATCCCTGTCGGGCCATACCTTCGGCAAGGATACCGTCTGGCAGCAGGAATTCGAGGCTACCTTCCCTTACGAGGAAACCCCCGACCAGGTGCGGGCCATAGCCGAGGTAAAGGAAGACATGGAAAAGAGCCGTCCAATGGACCGGCTTCTTTGCGGCGATGTCGGTTACGGCAAGACCGAGGTAGCGCTTAGGGCCTCCTTCAAGGCGGTCATGGACGGCAAGCAGGTAGCTATCCTGGTACCCACCACCATTTTGGCCCAGCAGCACTTCAACACTTTCCGGGAACGTTTGGCCGGTTTCCCGGTCCGAGTGGAGACATTAAGCCGTTTCCGCACGGCCCGCGAGCAGCGGCAGGTGCTGGAAGGTCTGGCGCGGGGTTCGGTGGACATAGTTATCGGTACCCACCGCCTGGTGCAAGAGGACGTTCAGTTCAAGGATCTGGGGCTTTTGGTGGTGGATGAAGAACAGCGTTTCGGTGTTTCGCACAAGGAGCGGCTGAAACTCCTGCGGCAGAATGTCGATGTGCTGACCCTGACGGCTACGCCGATTCCCCGCACCCTGCACATGTCCATGATCGGCGTTCGCGACACGAGTCTTTTGGAATCCCCTCCGGACAACCGCTTCCCAGTGCAGACGTATGTCCTGGAAGAGGATCCCGTGGTGATCAGGGAAGCCATCCGCCGCGAACTGGGCCGGGGCGGCCAGGTCTACTTTGTGCATAACCGGGTGATGGAACTGGACGCGGTGGCCGCCTCCTTGCATCAACTGGTGCCCGAGGCCCGCCTGGCCGTAGGCCACGGACAGATGAAGGAGGAAGACCTGGAAGATGTCATGCTGCAGTTCATTGACGGCGCCTACGATATTCTCTTGTGCACCTCCATCATCGAGAGCGGGCTCGACATCCCCAACGTAAACACCCTGGTGGTAAAAAACGCCGACCGCCTAGGGCTTTCCCAACTCTACCAGCTCCGCGGCCGGACCGGGAGATCCAACCGCCTGGCGTATGCGTACCTGACTTTCCAACGGGACCGGGTCTTAAGCGAGGTAGCCGAGAAAAGACTGGAGGCCGTCCGCGAATTTACCGAGTTCGGTTCGGGTTACCGGATCGCCATGCGGGATCTGGAGATCAGGGGGGCGGGTAACCTCTTGGGGGTGGAACAGCACGGTCACATAGCCGCCGTGGGCTTTGAAATGTATACGCGCCTTCTGGCGGAGGCGGTCCGGGAGGCGAGAGGCGAACCGCCCGAACAGGCGGTGGAGACGTCATTCGAGCTCAATGCCGAGGCCTATATTCCCGATGCCTTCGTGGCCGGACCGGATCAGAAGGTGGAAGTGTACCGGCGTCTGGCTTCCGTCCGGTCGGAGGAAGAGGTGGCCGAACTGCGGGAGGAAGTGGCCGACCGTTTCGGTTCATTGCCCCTGCCGGTGGAGACTCTTTTCCTGGTCGCGGGCATCAGGGTCAAGGCCGGCAGGCTGAAGGTACTTACCATTTCCCGGCAGGCCAACAACTACCGCTTCCGTTTTGCTGGCGACCACAAGTTGACCGGGGACCGATTGGTCAGGGTGGCTGCGGAATACGGCAGCCGCATCAAGTTCATTCACTCGGCGGACACTTTCGAAATCAGGATGGCAGCGTTGAAGGCGGAGCGGGAGACGCCGGGTACTCTGGGTAAAATTGACCGTTTTCTCGACATGCTGACCGGTTCCTAAACCGGTAGAAATTGGCCTTAAAAAATTCGCTTACCGTTGGAAAAAAATGAATAACCCCTCTACCTCTGTTATATACTATCATTGAAAGTCATTTCGCGAAGATTATGCAGAAAAAGGAGGGATGATGGCCTCGTGAAAGCAACGGGAATTGTGCGACGTATAGACGATCTGGGCCGGGTGGTAATTCCCAAAGAGATTCGCCGGACACTTCGTATCCGCGAGGGAGACCCGCTGGAAATCTTCGTTGACCGTGACGGTGAGGTTATTTTGAAAAAATACTCGCCGATCGGGGAATTGGGGGAGTTTGCTAAGGAATATGCTGATTCCCTGTATGAAGCTTTAGGTCACATTACCTGCATTACGGACCGGGATACCATAATTGCCGTGTCCGGTGCAGCCAAAAAGGAATACATCAACAAGCCCGTCGGGCCGGTGATCGAGAAAGTGATGGAGGACCGCCGCGCCGTAATAATCAACGCGCCTGGGGAAGACCCGTTCTGCAAGGATTGCATGATCATGGACAACGGCGAATGCAAGTACTCGGCAGAGGTGATAGCCCCGATAATTGCCGAGGGCGATCCCATTGGAGCGGTTATTCTGGCGTCTCGGGAACCCAATGTTAAAATGGCCGAGATGGAGTTGAAACTGGCCGAGACCGCCGCCGGATTCTTAGCCAAACAGATGGAACAGTAAAAAACCGCCAGGCTACCCTGGCGGTTCGCTTGAGCGCTTGTTGTATGACTGTCTAACTAGCAATGGTAAGTATTCGGTGAACCCCCCAGTAGTAGCTGTCCGATCTCGTTAGTCGAGGTTTTTTATGCCAGGGGGCGGACCGACAAATGGTCTGTCTCATGTTTTTTCGGCGAATGGTCGAAATTGCGGGCTGAAGGTCTGGACACACCAAAAGGTTTATGTTATAGTGGGAGCATGGAAACGCAAGTACTCCCACATGGGACAGAACTGGAATATTGGAAAGAACGGGCCGCCTACCTGTGGGCCGATAAGGCCTGTCTTGAGGCTGAGATTGGCTGGCTTGAGGGCGAGAACGCCCGCCTACGGGCCGAGAATACAGCCTTCGTGGCGCAGGTACAGGAACTGGAGGGCCAGATTGAAGCATTGAAGGCCCGCGTACTCAAGTTGACGCAACAGGTCTACGGCCGCAGATCCGAGCAACAGTCACCCAAAGACAAGGATTCGGCGGACGAAAATTCACAGCCTCAGAGTAGTCGACGTCGCGGGCAGCGGGTTGGTAGTAAAGGTCATGGCCGACGCAAGTACACTAATCTGCCTGCGCGAGAAGAGATCCACGACATCCCTAAGGAAAAGCTGCATTGTCCGAACTGTGGTTTACCCTACGATCCCTTTCCGCCGGGCGAGGAAACCTCGGAGGAAATCGACTGGCGGGTTAGGGTAGAACGGATAGTGCACAGGCGCCTAAGCTATCATAAGACCTGCCAGTGTCCCGAGGTTCCAACGATCATAACCGCTGCCCCGCCTCCCAAGGTAATCCCCAAAGGACTGTTCACCGCCGACTTTATTACCCGGCTTGTAATAGAACGTCCCATGTCAGGTTGACACAGCCAGCAATGAAAATATTTGTATTGTGCCCATATGGTACCAATTGTGGGCATATAAATTGTTTGTTTATTTGTAATAATTGTTGTTAAACACTCCATGTTATGGCATAATTCAGTTGGGGCAGGGTCGTAAGGTCGTAGTACTTTTTGGTGGTAGTGCAACCCCGTAATAGAACATGACATCACAACCTTCGAGCACAGCCAATTGTTGCACCGATATAAACGGTAGCACGTATGTTAAAATTCTTTATCTCGGGTTGTGTCGCACGGCCTTGTTACTTTTTATTTGAGAGGGATTCGTATGGGAGGCTTGCCGGCGCTATTAGAATGTTGTTGTGGGTTAGACGTGCATCGTGATACTATTGTGGCATGTATCCTTCGTGGTTCTTTAGATGAAGAACCAAAATCGGAAATTCGGACATTTTCAACGCTACCAGATGGTATCTATGAGTTGCGCCAGTGGTTAGAGTTGGAGTTGTGCATGTTTGTCGCAATGGAGAGTACAGGAATCTACTGGCAACCAGTGTACGATGAATTGGAAACGGCATTTGATGGCCAAATGGTTTTACTTGTGGTCAACGCTCGGCACATTAAGAATGTCCCTGGAAGAAAAACAGACAAAAAAGACAGCGAATGGATAGCGACGTTACTGCGTGCTGGTCTATTACGTGGGAGTTTCATTCCTACTTTAGAGATTCGCGAGTTGAGAGATTTGACCCGCTATCGCGTATCTTTAGCGCAGGAGTTGACGGCCCAGAAAAACCGGGTAGAGAAATTACTCCAGGGGGCCGGTATTAAGCTGTCGTCTTTTGTGTCGGACGTTTTTGGTGTGTCAGGTCGAAATATGTTAGGTTATATTTCGTTGCATGGTTCATTGCCGTTCGAATTAATGAAAGACATGCTAAAGGGGCGTCTGAAGTCTAAAGAAGATGAGATAACGCGAGCGTTGCAAGCAACTCTTTCACCCCATCAGCAAGAAATGCTACAGATGCTCTTGCGTCATTTAGACCAACTGAATTTGAACATTCATGAGGTGGAAACTAAAGTAGAGACAAGGCTTAAGCGTTTTCAGGAGCAGGTTGAGCTATTATCTTCAATTCCCGGCATTAAGTTTACAGGTGCTGCGGCCATTATTTCAGAAATAGGAATAGATATGTCCCAATTTATGGATGCTGGGCATATTGCATCCTGGGCCGGTATGAGCCCTGGTAGTAACGAAAGTGCAGGGAAAAAGAAGTCCGCGCGAGCCTTAAAAGGAAACCCGCGTATCAAAAGAATACTTTGCGAGATTGCGTGGGTTGTAACAAGAATGCGAAATACGTACTTGTCTCAGTGGTACTGGAAAGTTAAAGCACGCCGTGGCGCCAAAAAAGCGATAGTCGCCTTAGGGAGAAGGATTCTAACTATTATATACGCTATTCTAAAAAGTGGATCACCATACGCTGAGAGTAAAGTGACAAAACGACAGACAGATCAGACAGATCAGACAGATCGTCGAAAAGAATCCCTCCTACGTGAATTGAAGCGCCTTGGGGTCGAAGTGCAGGTAGTAGAAAAGGATTTATCGCTGCAGGTCTCGGCTTAAGAAAGTTCTTCCTTAGATGGATTTATCGATTTGTAGTACCATTAAGTGGCACTACCTAGGTTTATGCTGCCTTTTGTGGGAACTATTTTCATGTTAAAGTACGTTCTGGGCCGTCCCCTCTACCGCATCGGTACCGCTATGCGCATGGAGGGTCTGGATCTGGCTCAGGGCACCCTGGTAGGGGTGTTCCACCAGGTGTCTGCTTTGCTGAGCCCTCTGTACGACGCCATCCGTGCCCATTGCCTGACTGCTGGTTTGTGGCAGGCCGATGAGACGGGCTGGAAGGTCTTCGAAGAGGTGGAGGGTAAGGCCTCCAACCGCTGGTGGCTGTGGGCGTTTGCCTCCCCTGATACGGTAGTGTTTGTCATGGACCCTTCGCGTAGCGCCGCCGTACCCAAGAAGTTCTTCGGCCTGACCGGCGATGACCCGAATCCGGCCCAAGGCTTTTTGGGTTCTGATATGTACCGTGTCTATCAGGCATTAGGCGAAAGTATCCTGTCCTTCTTCTGCTGGGCTCACATGCGGCGCTACTTCTTGGACGCCGCCAGGGGATACCCCCAGTTGCAGAGTTGGACGGAGGAGTGGCGGCAGAGAATCGCCAGCTTGTACCGCCTCCACGAGGCCCGGCAGGCACTACCATCCGGCACCCAAAGTTACCTGGAAGCCGACGACGAACTGCGCCGCTTCGTCAACGACGAAATCGAGGCCACCTGGCGCGCCCAAGTAACGGACAGGACAATACCTCTGGCTGGCCGCGATGTGCTCGGGACAATGGAACGGCACTGGGAAGGCCTGACCCGTTTCCTGGATAACCCCCTGTTGCCGCTTGACAACAACGAAATGGAACGTATATTGCGCACTCCAGTCGTAGGACGCAAGAACTTCTACGGCTCCGGTTCCCAGTGGAGCGGCGAGTTTGCCGCCATCGCATGGACCATAACGGTCACGGCCTCTCGAGCAAATCTTAACCCTCTGACCTACCTAATTGACATCTTGACTGCTTGTGCCAACAACGGCGGCAAGCCTCTGCAGGGAGATGCCCTTGACCGGTTCCTGCCCTGGATGATGAGCGAAGCGGACAAGAAGGCCTGGGCCATTGGGAGGAGCCCATGACAAAGGTTCGTTATTGCGGCCGGGACTTTACCGCCGCCGAGTTGGACTTGATCCGGTCCATCATTGCCCGGTCCGAAGAGTATCCCACCAGAGCTGCGATTGCCCGTGCCGTATGTCAAAGCCTCGCCTGGGTCAAGCCGGACGGGGGTCCCAAACTTATGTCCGCCCGGGTGGCTCTTCTGCGCATGCA
>Ga0307376_10003221_pt1 | contig 15335 bp, 13 predicted proteins | sample TR2MG_FD_202536 | JGI IMG/M metagenome (GOLD analysis project Ga0307376, IMG submission 202536) | Soil microbial communities from Risofladan, Vaasa, Finland - TR-2 | ecosystem: Environmental > Terrestrial > Soil > Coastal area > Acid sulfate soil | place: Finland: Risofladan, Vaasa | collected...
GGTGCCGCCTGCGTCCCCATCATCCATCCGCCCTCCTGCAAATCACAAGGAGAACGGAATCACGCCACCACGCCCCGATCAAGCCCCGACTAAATCAACAAAATCGGCACTTAGCGGACTCTTTGTGGGGGGCTCGCTTCACCTGCGCTATCGGGGGCAAAGCGAACACCCCGCAATGGTTCAACTGATGCCTTTTTATGAGTATACGGCCTAGCTCAGCTCGCGGATGCGGAAGGGGAGGCCGCCCTTGGGGCAGAGCGTAACCGTGGCGTGGATCTTCGCCGGCACCGGCCCGGCATATTCGGGGGTGAAGCGCCGCAAGAGCTGCACCAGCGCCAGCGTGTTCTCGATCTGCGACAGGGCGCCGCCGATGCAGGCCCGCTTGCCGGCGGCGAAGGGCAGATAGCTGTATTTCACTCGCTTCTTCGCCCGCTCCGGGGCGAAGCGCTCGGGATCGAACTTCTCCGGCTCGTCCCAATATTTCGGACTGTGATGGGCGATATAGGTGAGCATCACCACCTTGTCGCCGGCCTTGATCTTATGGCCGCCGATCTCGTCGTCGCCGGCGGCGATGCGGATCAGGGCCCAGATCGGCGGGAACAGCCGCATGGTCTCCTGGATCACCATGCGCGTATAGGAGAGGCTCTGCACCTGGTTCCACTCCGGGTCGTTCGTGCCGCAAACGGCGTGGGCCTCGGCCCGGATGCGCTCAAGCGCCTCCGGGTGCTGCGACAGCAGATAGAGCGACCAGGCGAGCGTCAGGGCCGTGGTCTCGGTGCCGGCCCAGAGATATTGCTTCATTTCGTCGATCACCTGCTGGTGATCGAATTCCGGGAAGTTCGGATCGGCTTCAGCCGCCTCGATCATCTTGAGCAGCGTGTTGTCGCGATGCTCGAGGATGTTGGCGCCCATGACCGTGTCGGGGATCGAGCCCCAGACCTGCATGGCCTTGGCGGCGTCCTCCTGCGTGATCTCGACCAGTTCGCCGCTCACCTTCTTGAGGCGAATGGATTTGTGGTTGATCACGTCGGTGTAGGTCTTCACCTGGCCGAAGACGAAATGCGGGTTGAACGGCATCTCGCGGTCGAATAGCGCCTTGCACACCATGTCGGCGGCGAGCGTCCAGGTTTCCTCCACCATCTCGATGGTCTCGCCAGTCTCGGCGAACTTTTTCCAGCGCGCCATCTTGGAGTCGATGGCCGCCATCAGATAGGGGAAATACACCTCGAACATATTGGGGTGGAAGGCCGCTTGCTGGGGCCTACGGATCTTCTGCCAGAGCGCGCCGTCGATCGTGATCATGCTCTTGCCGAAGATGGGCCGAAGCCCTTCGAAATATTTGGTGTAATTGTCGGCGTTCGTCACCAGAACGCGCTCGGCATGCGCCGGCTCGCTCAACAGGATGATGCGCTGGTTTTTGAGATTGATGGGGATGACGCCCCCATATTTCTCGCTAAGCGCCATGAGAACCTGCATCGGGTTCTCTTGGGCGAGCAGCGGTGTGAGCTTGAACCAAATGCTCTGCTCGTCGCCGAGCCCATGCTCTGGAGAATAGGCGACGTTCATATCGGCCATTTTCCCCCTGATCCTATAAGAGACGAGGCTGGCGGCCGTCTGATATCGGCGCGGCCGCACAATGTTGGGAGAGACCCGCCGGATTGGGCGGCGGAATGCCTCGAATTGACCTTTGTCTGTAGCACTCGGGGTTCGTCATTGTCCATCATTGGCGCCAAATCTTGACTGCATCTTGTCGTGCGACCAGCCGCCACGTCTAGAACATGTTGGCGAGGCCGTTAATGATCCCCGTCAAGTTCGCGCACGAAAGCCCTTAGGCGAGTGGAGGCGAAAACAGCGGCCCCTGGTCGCGTGGGTCGGCAAGCCCCAAAACCCGCTCGCCAGTGACGGAGACTGCGCCTGAAGCAACCAGCGCAAGGGCATGAGGATAAAGGCGATGCTCGGCTCCAAGCACCCTTGCGGCCAGGCTGTCGGCAGTGTCGTCGCTAAGCACCGGAACCGCCGCTTGCGCCACGATCGGGCCGTCATCCATCTCGGCGCGGACGAAATGCACGGTGCAGCCGCTGATCTTGGCGCCGGCGTCGATGACGCGGGCATGGGTGTCGAGGCCCCTGAAGGCCGGCAGCAGCGAGGGGTGGATATTGAGGTGGCGGTTGCGCCAGCCCTCGACGAAGCCCGGGGTGTGTAGCCGCATGAAGCCGGCATTGCACAGAAGCTCGATCCGGGCCTCTCTCAGCGCTGCGTCGACGGCGGCGTCGAACTCCTCCCGTGACGGGAAGTTCTTATGGTTGATGGTGAGGGCCGGAATGCCGGCAGCTTCGGCGCGGGTGAGGCCGTAGGCGCCAGGCACGTTGGAGATGACGAGCACGATCTCCGCCGGGTAGCGGCGGTCCTTGCAGGCGTCGATCAGCGCCTGAAGATTGGAGCCGCGGCCGGAGATGAGGATGCCGATGCGCTTTCTGGTCATCGGGCCACACGCGCCAGGCGGCCGAGATAGCGCACGGCTGGCGCCTTCGCGCGCCGCACGAGGCGACCAAGGCGCCAGGGGGCGTCGCCCGATGCGCCGAGGCTCGCGGCAACCGCGTCGGCCTGCGCGCCCGGCACGATGGCGACCATGCCGATACCGCAATTGAAGGTCCGGAGCATTTCCGCATCGTCCAGCGCCGCCTGCGTCTGAAGCCAGTGGAACACGGGCGGAAGATCGAACGAACCCAAGTCGATCTCGGCCGCGAGGGCGTCTGGAAGCACCCGCGGGATGTTCTCAGTCAGGCCGCCGCCGGTGATATGGGCGAGCGCCTTGACGTTGCCGGTTGTGCGAATCGTTTCAAGCATCTGGCGGACATAGATGCGTGTCGGTGTCAGCAGCGCCTGGCCCAACGCCCGGTCCGGCCCGAAGGGTGCTGGGTCGTCCCAGCCGAGGCCCGATCGTTCCACCACGCGCCGCACGAGGGAGAAGCCGTTGGCGTGAATGCCGGAGGATGGCAGCGCCAGGATGACGTCGCCGGCTTCGAGGTCGCCCCGCGGCAGGAGTTGGTTCCGTTCAACCGCGCCGACGGCAAAGCCGGCGAGGTCGTAGTCACCGGCGGCGTAGAGCCCGGGCATCTCGGCGGTCTCGCCCCCGACAAGCGCGCACCCAGCCTTGCTGCACCCCGCCGCAACGCCTCCGACCACCCGCGTGGCCACGGCCACGTCGAGCTTGCCGCAGGCAAAATAGTCGAGAAAGAACAAGGGCTCCGCCCCCTGCACGACGATGTCGTTGACGTTCATGGCGACGAGGTCGATGCCGATGCCGTCATGGTTGCCGGTCTCGATGGCGAGTTTGAGCTTGGTGCCGACGCCGTCGGTCGCGGCGACGAGGAGAGGGTCCTTGAAGCCGCAGGCCTTGAGATCGAACAAGCCACCGAAGCCGCCAATGCCCCCAAGCAGCCCCGCGCGGGCCGTCTTCGCGGCAAGCGGGCCGATCGCCTTGACCAAAGCGGTACCTGCGTCGATATCGACGCCGGCATCGCGATACGTCAAAGGGGCCTTGTCGCTGGATTTTATGGGCAACCTGGCCGTTCGGGATCGAGATGCGGGTTCAAGAGCGTTGGCATATCAATAAGGGGGCACCCGTCAAGGCCGCTGGCGGCGCAAAGCTTGCGATGGCGGCCCTGCCGCCGTCACATTTGCGCAGTTTACCGGCCTCTGGTGAAATGGCGGTGGCAGGGTAGCAAGGTCTGGATGAGCGAAATTGGCTCGGTGGCGCATGGTTAAGTCCGGTGTATCGCAGCGACGATCGCGTCTGCGCGCGGTTGGTTTGGCCGCCTGCCTGCTTGTGGTCGGGCTCGTCACCGAAGCCGCCAATGCCGCGGGTGAAAGCCCCTATGCCGTTTCCAAGATCGCGGTCGACGTCACCGCCAAGAGCGCCGTCGCGGCCAAGGCCGAGGCCATGGCCGAAGCGGAGCAACGCGCCGTCAATATTGTGTTGCGGCGCGTCACCCCCTTCAACGCACATGCGCAACTGCCGGCACTCGACCCGCAACAAGTCGAAGGCATGGTGAGCGGTCTCTCCATCCGGAAGGAGCAATATTCCACCACGCGCTACATCGCCTCGCTCGACATCATCTTGAACCAGCAAGCGGTGCGGCAGTTCCTTGCGAACCTTGGGGTTCCCATCAGCGACGAGCGCGCGCCGATGATCTCGGTGCTGCCGCTGGTGATGGAGGGGGATAAGGTCAAGGCTGGCGGCAATGAGAATTGGCGGCAGGCGTGGCTCGACCTCGACCTGACCCACAGTCTGACCCCCGCCAATATCGTCCGGGCAAGGTCCGATCTCGACGCGGGGGCGGTGAGGGCGGTCCTCGCCGGCGACGTCGGGGCCTATGCCTCGCTGCAGGGAACTTATGGCAGCGCGCCGCTTGTCATTGCGGTCGGGCAGCAGGTCGACGGTGGCCAGTTCGTGACGCGTCTTGCCGGTGCCGACAGCGTGGGGCGCATCAACTACGGACGCGCCGAGCAGTTCGATGCCCGGGGCGCCAAGGTGACCACCGGCGACGCGGCGGCGCTCGCTTATGCCATCCTGGAGAACCGCTGGAAGGCGACGCGGTCCTCCGGCACGCCGGTCGAGCCAGTCCGCTACGAGGAAGGCGTTCCTGCCGGCGCGGCATCCCAGGGAGAACCGGCGCGGAGCGTCGTGGCCATGGTGCCATTCTCGGGGCTCAAGGAATGGCAGGACATTCGCGCCCGACTGACGCAGGTTCCAGGCGTCCAGGGGCTCGAGATCAATTCGCTGTCGCCGCGGATGGCCTCTGTTGGGTTCAATTTTGCCGGCTCGCTCGGCCTGCTGCAAAAGGTGCTCGGAGATTATGGTTTTGCCTTTGAAAACAGGGCGGAGGGCTTTGTCGTCCGCGCCCGTTGAGCCGGGGCTACGAAGCGGGTCATAAATCTGATACCTATTTTGGCCTAAGCACTTGAGTCGGACCCCGGGTCGGACCGGGCCAGGAGTGTGACGAGTGAATATACCCAACACGCTGACGCTGGCGCGGATCGTGCTCGTGCCGCTGGTTGTGTGGCTGATCGTCACCCATGAGATGCGTGGCGCCTTCATCCTGTTCCTGCTCGCCGGGGTTTCCGACGCGGCCGACGGCTATCTCGCCAAGCGCTTCGATTGGCGCACCGAGCTCGGCGCCTATCTTGACCCGATCGCCGACAAATTGCTCCTGGTCAGCATCTACGTCACCCTCGGTTTCGCCAATCATCTGCCGGCTTGGCTGGTGATCGCGGTCGTCAGTCGCGACATTCTCATCATCGGCGCCTTCCTGTTGTCATGGGTGCTGTCGCGGCCGGTTCCGATCCATCCGCTGCTTGTAAGCAAAGCCAACACGCTCGCCCAGATCGTGCTGGCGGGGCTCGTGCTGGCCGAACTCGGCTTGGGGCTCGGGCTGGAGAAGCTCGTCTTGGTTCTCGTTCCCGTGACCGGCACGCTCACCATCGTCTCCGCCGCGGCCTATTTCTGGACCTGGCTCACGCATATGGCGAGCTATGAGCCCACGCCTGCGCCGCGGCCTTCGCGCCCTGCCAAGTCCGTCCCGCTGAAGCGCCCGGACCAGTCCCGGGTCAGGGCTTCGTGACGGTCGAGCAGCTCATTCTCGACTTGCCCCACCGCGCGGCCTTCGGCGCGGAAGATTTCCTGGTCAGCGAATGCAATCTGGGCGCGGTGCGGCTGATCGATTCCTGGCCGGCTTGGCACGGCAATGTGCATCTCCTGATCGGGCCGCCGGCGAGTGGCAAGACGCATCTTGCCCTTGTGTGGCAGGCCTTGTCCGGCGCCGAGGTCCTTTCGCCCGACACCCTCGACATGACCTCGCTGGACGCGGTGAGGGAGGGCGCGACTCTCATCGTCGAGGATATCGATCGCGCTGGCTATGACGAGAAGGCGCTGTTTCACCTGCTCAATCTCGCAAACGAGAAGCGTCTCTTCGTGCTGCTCTCAGCTCGCGAGGCGCCGGCCCGCTTCGACTGTTCGCTTCCGGATCTGAGGTCGAGGCTCAATGCCTTGCCGACCGAGTGCATCGGCGCGCCCGACGATACCCTGTTGAAGACGGTGATGCTCAAGCACTTCGCCGACCGGCAGCTCGCCATCGATCCGAAGGTGCTCGATTTTCTTTCGCTCCACGTCGAACGCTCTCTGGCCGCGGCGGCGATCGCCGTGGCTTCGATCGACCGGGCCGCGCTTGCTTCGGGGCGCAGGATCAGCCGTCAGCTCGTGGCGGAGGTACTTGGCGCGGAGGATGAGGCCGATTAGCCGGGCACACATTGGCCTTGGCCGTAACCCAAGTGATACAATTGTTGAGCTATGCTCGCTACCGCCCCGTTTCAGCGGCCGGGAAACATAAGTTTCACGAGGTTTTTCATGACGTTATCAGATCAGGTGCAGCCGGTCGACGGCAGCGTCGGCATTGCCGCCTACGGTCCGAGCCGGTTCTTCAACCGGGAGCTGTCCTGGCTGCATTTCAATCGGCGGGTGTTGGAGGAAGCCGAGAACGAGCGGCATCCGCTGCTCGAGCGCCTGCGCTTCCTTTCCATCTCGGCGTCCAACCTCGACGAATTCTATATGGTGCGCGTGGCGGGCCTGCGCGGCCAGGTCGTCGCCGGCATCGATACGCCGAGCCAGGACGGACTGACCCCGGCCGAGCAGCTTGAGCGGATCAAGCGGTTCGTGGCCGAGCTGACCGATGAGCAGCAGGAAAGCTGGGTGCTCCTCAAGGGCCTGCTGGCCGAAGCGGGCATCCACGTGGCGCAGGCCGATCAGCTCTCGGACAAGGAGCTCGGCTGGCTGGAGCAGCATTTCCTCAGCCAAATTTTCCCCGTGCTCACGCCGATCGCGGTCGACCCGGCCCATCCGTTCCCCTTCATCCCCAATTTCGGCTTCACGCTTGGGCTTGAACTCGTGCGCGAGGGGTCGCTCCGCACCATGAACGCGCTGATGCCGATCCCCTCGCAGTTGAGCCGCTTCATCCGGCTGCCTTCGGACGGCGAAGGTCACGACGCGATCAGATTCATCCGGCTCGAATCCGTGGTCGGGATCTTCGTGTCGCGCCTGTTCCCGGGCTATCGGGTGAGAAGCCAGGGCGCGTTCCGCGTGCTGCGAGACAGCGACATCGAGGTGCAGGAAGAGGCCGAAGATCTGGTGCGGTTGTTCGAATCCGCGCTCAAGCGCAGGCGCAGGGGCTCGGTGATCAGACTTGAGATCGAGGCCTCGATGCCGGCGCGTCTGCAGCACTTCGTGATGAAGGAGCTCAAGGTTTCCGAGGGCGAAAGCTTCGTGCAGAAGGGGCTGATCGGGCTCACCGATATCAACCAGCTTATCGTCGCCGACCGGCCCGATCTCAAGTTCCAACCTAACATCAGCCGCTTTCCGGAGCGCATCCGCGAGCACAGCGGCGACTGTTTTGCCGCCATCCGCGCCAAGGACATCGTCGTGCATCACCCTTACGAGTCGTTCGACGTGGTGCTGCAATTCCTGAAGCAGGCCACGGCCGATCCGGACGTGGTGGCGATCAAATGGACGCTCTACCGCACGAGCAAGACCTCGCCCATCATCGAGGCCTTGAAGGACGCGGTGGAGGCCGGCAAGTCGGTCACCGCGGTCGTGGAGCTCAAGGCCCGCTTCGACGAAGAGGCCAACATCAAATGGGCGCGCGACCTGGAAAGCGCGGGCGTGCAGGTGGTCTACGGTTTCCTCGAGCTCAAGACCCACGCCAAGCTGAGCCTTATCGTGCGGCGCGAGGGCGGTGATCTCGTCACCTATTGCCATGTGGGCACGGGCAACTACCACCCGGTCACGGCCAAGATCTACACGGACATCTCCTTCTTCACCGCCGACCGCACCGTCGGCCATGACGTTTCCCGTATCTTCAACTTCGTCACCGGCTATGCCGAGCCGGCGGAGCTCGAGGCCATGGCGGTCTCGCCGCACGGGATCAAGGCGCGCATCCTCGATCACATCCGCGAGGAGATGTACCACGCCAAGGCCGGGCGTCCGGCGGCGATCTGGATGAAGATGAATTCACTCGTCGATGTCGAGATCATCGACGCACTTTACGATGCAAGTCAGGCGGGCGTGGAGATCGATCTCGTGGTGCGTGGCATCTGTTGCCTCAGGCCGGGCGTGCCTCATCTTTCCGAGAACATCCACGTGAAGAGCATCGTGGGGCGCTTCCTCGAGCATTCCCGCATCTACTGCTTTGGTGCGGGGCATGGGTTGCCGAGTCGCAACGCAACCGTTTATATCAGCTCCGCCGACATGATGCCGCGCAACCTCGATCGTCGTGTGGAGGCCATGGTTCCGATCAAGAACCCAACGGTGCATGAGCAGATTCTCGACCAGATCATGGTGGCGAATCTCAAGGACAATATGCAGAGTTGGCGCGTCAGGCCCGATGGCAGCTCACAGCGTATCGGGCCCGTTGATGGGCAGGAGCCGTTCAGCGCGCAGGACTACTTCATGACCAATCCCAGCCTGTCCGGGCGTGGCGCTTCGCTGAAAGAAGACATGCCGCCGCGTTTCGCGCGGCTGGTCGAGTCCGGCTGAAGTTCGGCAAGCTACGTCATGGCCCGAAGACACGAGCTTCTTCCAGTTGCCGTCGTCGATATCGGGTCGAACTCGGTCCGTCTCGTGGTGTATGAGGGCGCCACCCGCGCGCCCACGCCCCTCTTCAACGAGAAGGTCTTGTGCGGCTTAGGCCGCTCGCTCGCCACGACCGGCCGGCTTGGGGCCGACGCGGTTGCCCGCGCGCTTCGAGCCCTTCGCCGCTTCCGCGCGCTGATCGACCAGATGGGCGTGACCCGGGTCGAAGCCGTCGCCACGGCCGCTGCGCGCGAAGCCGAGAATGGTTCGGACTTCATCGCCCAGGCCGAGCGCATCCTCGATCTCCCGATCAGGGTGCTTACCGGCCCCGAGGAGGCCGAGCTCGCGGCTCTCGGGGTGATCGCCGGCATTCACGACGCGGACGGCTTCGTCGGCGACCTCGGTGGCGGCAGCCTCGAACTGATCGACGTGCGCAAAGGCAAGCCGGGCGAGGCCGCGACGCTGCCGCTCGGCGGCCTGCGGCTGATCGATGCCTCCGGTGGCAATCTCAAGCGTGCCCGCGAGATTGTCGATACCGAGCTGGCCAAGGTGGACTGGCTGGAGCAGGGCGCGGGCCGCGACTTCTACGCCATCGGCGGGACCTGGCGGGCGCTCGCGCGGCTGCACATGATTCAGACCAACTACCCGCTCAACATCATGCACAATTACCGGATCGAGACCGCCGACGCCCTCAGATTCTCGGCGCTGCTCGATCAGCAATCGCAAGGCTCGCTTGCCGGCATCCGCGACATTTCAGGCGCCCGGCGAGAAACCATTCCCTATGGGGCCTTGGTGCTCGAACGGCTGCTGCGGCAGGTCCGTCCGAGCGCGGTGGTGATTTCCGTCTTCGGCATCCGCGAGGGGTTGCTCTACGGCCTTCTGAGCGAGGAGGAGAAGCGGAAAGACCCGCTGCTGGCGGCCTGCGACGACCTGGCGCGGCGCCGCTCACGCTCGATTCTCAGTGCGCAGGAGCTCTGCACCTGGACCGACGCCTTGTTTCGGGCGCCGGGCCCGACCGAGACGCCGGAGCAAAGGCGACTTCGCCATGCGGCCTGTCTCCTGTCCGACATTGGCTGGCATGGCCACCCGGATTATCGGGGCGTTCAGTGCTTGAACCTCGTGGCCCATGGCAATTTCGTCGGCGTCGACCATCCCGGCCGCGCGTTTCTGGCGCTCACCGTCTATTATCGCAACGAGGGCACGATCAAAGACGAGATCAGCCAAAGCCTGGTCGGCTTCGTCGACAAGGACATGCTGAAGCGGGCGCGCATTCTCGGCGCGGCATTCCGTGCGGCGCATATGGTGTCCGCCGCGATGCCGGGTGTGCTCACCAACACGCCGATCGCTTATGAGGGCAACCGGCTCGTCTGGACCTTGCCGGAGCCCTATTCCAATCTCGAAGGCGAGCGCGTCGACCGCAGATTCAAGGCTCTGGCGAATCTGCTCGAGCGGGACGGCGAAATTCGCGTCGGGCCATCCTTTCAATTGGCGGCAAGCTGACACCAACGTGCTGGACGAGGCCGCCTTTCCCAAATCATTATGCTATGAGGACTGTTACCAGCCTTTGGCGTCAATCAGCCCTGCCGAGGGGCACAGCCGTAAGCGAACAAATGGCAGATGATCTTTACTCAGTTCTCGGCGTGGCGCGCAACGCCAGCGCCGGCGACGTCGCCAAGGCGTATCGCAAGCTCGCCAAGAAGCTGCACCCCGATCTCAATCCGGGTGACAAGGCCGCCGAGGACAAGTTCAAACAGATCACCGCGGCCTATGACATCCTCGGGGACGTCGAGAAGCGGCGGCGTTTCGATCTCGGCGAGATCGATGGTAGTGGTCAGGAGCGGCCGCAGCAGCGCTACTATCGCGAATATGCGGGCGGAGAGGACGCGGCGCGCTATCGCTCGACCGCGGGCTATGAGGATCTGGGCTCCTTCTCCGATCTGTTCGGCGATTTGTTCGGGAAAGAGGCGGGAGCCGCGCGTGGTGGCGGCCGCCGCTTCTCCACGCGCGGCGCAGACGCGCAATATCGGCTCGATGTCGACTTCCTCGAGGCGGTCAATGGCGCGAAGAAGCGCATCACCTTGCCCGACGGCGGCACCCTCGATGTGACCATCCCCGCCGGCGTGGCGGAAGGCCAGGTGATGCGGCTCAAAGGCAAAGGCAGGCCGGGCCGGGACGGCGGCGGGCCTGGTGACGCGCTGGTGGAAATTCTGGTCAGCCCACATCCCGTGTTCGCGCGCGAGGGCGACGACATCGTGGTCGAGGTGCCCATCACCATCGACGAGGCGGTTCTCGGCGGCAAAATCGAGGTGCCTACAATCGGCGGTAGAGTGTTCGCCACCGTCCCACCCGGATCGAGCACCGGCAAGACGCTGAGGCTCAAGGGGCGCGGCATCAAGGGTAAAGGCGGTAAGCAGGGCGATCAGCTGGTCAAGCTCACGGTGGTCCTGCCGGAGCGAATTGACGAGGACCTGAAGAAGCTCGCGGAAGAGTGGCGCGACAAGCACGGCTACGATCCGCGGCGAAAGCTTAGAGAGCAGGCCTGATGCTGAGCGAGCGCGACATCGTTGCCAAGATCCAGCACCTCACGGTGACGCGGCTGCGCGTGTGGGTGCGGCAGGGCTGGATCAGACCCGTGGCCAAGGCCGAGGAGGCTTTTACCGAAGCCGACATGGCGCGAGCGGCGCTGATCCGGGACCTAGAGGACAAGCTCGGCTTCGACGAGGAGCAGGTGCCTGTCCTGCTCAGTCTGATCGACCAGATCCACGGTCTCCGGGTCGAACTGAAAACCATCCTCGAAGTTTTGGACGACCTGCCAGAGGATGTGCGCGCCACGGTCAAGCTGCGGATCGAACGGCACAAATAGGCGCGCTGCTGGCGCCGCTGCTGCCGTCTCACTTCTCGTCAAGTCTGGCGTTTAGTTTCGGTCTTTACCGGATCGGCCGGTAGCACCGCGACCTCGCCTTCGCTGATGATGAGCGCAAGCTCGCCCCGCTTCAGCGCCAAGGCATCGTCGCCGAACAGCCTCCTGCGCCAGCCCCGCAACACCGGAACGTCGATGTCGCCGGAGCGCGCGATCTCTTCGAGTTCGTCGCTGGTGGCGATCAACTTCGGCGCCACGCCATTCCGTCCCGCCGTGGCTTTGAGCAGCACCCGCAGCAGATCGACCACCGCTTGAGCCTCCGGCGGCATGGGCTCGCCACGCTGGATCGGTGGCACCGTCTTCGGATCGCGCTCCAGGCCCTTGGACACCGCCTCGAGCACGGCGCGGCCGCGGGCGGAGCGGGCAAAGCCGTTGTGCAAGGTGCGGAGCGAACCCAAATCCTCGGCTGTCCGGGGCGCCTGACTGGCAATGTCATATAGCGCCTCGTCCTTGAGGATGCGCGATCGGGGCACATCCTGGGATTGCGCCTCGCGCTCGCGCCATGCGGCAAGTTCCATGAGCACGGCCAACGCCTTCGGCGTCTTGATGCGCATTTTCAGGCGCTTCCAGGCATGTTCGGGGTGGAGCTCATAGGTGGCGGGGTCGGTGAGCACCGCCATTTCTTCGCTGAGCCAGCTGACGCGCTCGGACTTGTCGAGCTGGGCCCTGAGCTTGGGATAGAGGTTGCGGAGATGCACGACGTCGCCAAGCGCGTAAGTGAGTTGCCGGTCGGACAGAGGTCTCCGGCTCCAATCGGTGAAGCGCGAGGTCTTGTCGAGATTGAAGTTCAGCATCCGCTTGACCAGCATGGAGTAGCTCACCGCCTCGCCAAAGCCGCAGACCATGGCCGCGACCTGGGTGTCGAAGATCGGATGCGGAATTACTCGCGCTAAATGATGAACAATCTCAACGTCTTGTCGCGCCGAATGAAAGACCTTCAGCACCTGGTCGTTCTGCATCAGGTCGAAGAAGGGGGTGAGGTCGAGGTCGGGCGCGAGGCTGTCGACCAGCACCTCGGTGCCGTCGGCCGCCATTTGGATCAGGCAGAGCTTCGGCCAGAAGGTCTGCTCCCGCATGAACTCGGTATCGACCGCCACAAAGGGGGCGGCCCCAAGCCGGGCGCAAGCCTCGGCCAGTTCGTCGGTACGCGATATGAGACGCATGGGCTGCCGTATAGCTCAGCCCGCAGGCCAAGGCCAAGAGGCCGATAGTATCAGGGACGCCCTGTCATTCGGACGGAATGCCGCAGAGCGGGGTGGATTCGTATGCTGGGTTCAAGACGCGCCACCCTTACGCGGCGAGGTGATTACGTCAATACGGCAATCGAGCCGCGCTTAAACTCTCGCCCGGATTTGATCCTTAACCTGCTCGATAGCATGCTCCAGGCTCGCTGGGGTATGGTGATGCGTGAGCGTCGACATCAGCGAACAAAGCGTCACCACGGCTGCAACGACCCATACTGCGCCGGGCAGGCGCGTTCGGACCGGAACGGTTTCGGCGATCCTGAGCATGGCCAATCTCCCTCATCTTGCCGTTGTCGATGGAACGCCGATGGACGCGCTTTGTTCCGCGCCTTGCGCCTGCCTTGACAGATGGGTGCCTCCCATGCGCTGTTCCGCGCGACTTCCGTAATCCATCTTTGTCCCCCGGCCCATGCACCCCTATCGCACCGAAACTTGCGGCGAATTGCGCAAAGAGGACGTCGGCAAGACCGTCAGGCTCTCCGGCTGGGTGCACCGCGTGCGCGACCATGGCGGGCTCCTCTTCATCGACCTCAGGGATCATTACGGCATCACCCAATGCGTGACCGATCCGGATTCTCCGGCGTTTGCCGAGGCTGAGAGGCTGAAGCCCGAATGGGTGGTGCGCATTGACGGAGAGGTGGTCGCCCGCACGGCGGAGACGATCAATCCCAACCTGCCCACCGGAGGAATCGAAGTCAGGGTCGCAGCCATCGAGGTGCTGTCGGAGGCGAAGGAGCTGCCGCTGCCGGTGTTTGGCGAGCCCGACTACCCGGAGGAGACCAGGCTCAAATACCGCTTCCTCGATCTCAGGCGCGACAGCCTGCACCGCAATATCATGAAGCGGCAGGCGATCATCTGGTCGATGCGCCACCGCATGCGCGAGGCGGGCTTCTTCGAATTCCAGACCCCGATTCTCACCGCGTCGTCGCCGGAAGGCGCGCGCGATTATCTGGTGCCGTCGCGGGTGCATCCGGGAAAGTTCTATGCGTTGCCGCAGGCGCCGCAGCAGTTCAAGCAGCTGATCATGATGGCGGGCTTCGACCGCTACTTCCAGATCGCGCCCTGCTTCCGAGACGAGGACGCCCGCGCCGACCGCTCGCCCGGCGAATTTTACCAGCTCGACCTGGAGATGAGCTTCGTCACCCAAGATGACGTGTTCGACACGCTCGAGCCGATCATGCGCGGACTGTTCGAGGAGTTTGGCGACGGCAAGGCGGTGACGCATAAATTCCCGCGCATTCCTTACGCCGAGGCCATGCGGAAATACGGCACCGACAAGCCGGACCTCAGAAATCCGATCGAGATGCAGGACGCGACCGAGCATTTCCGCGGCTCCGGTTTCAAGATCTTCGCCGGCATGATCGAGATGGACGTGAATACGCGCATCTGGGCGATCCCAGCGCCGGGCGCCGGCTCACGCGCCTTCTGCGATCGCATGAATGGCTGGGCCATCGCCGAGGGGCAGCGGGGGCTCGGCTACATCATCTTCGAGAAGTCTCCGAGCGGCGCGCCGGCCGATCTAGACCCGCCCGGCAAAGGTCCCATCGCCAATAATCTCGGCCCGGTTCGCACCAAGGCGATTCGTGAGCAGCTCGATCTGAAGGCGGGCGACGCCGTGTTCTTCGTTGCCGGCCTGCCCAAGGAATTCGTCGATTTCGCCGGCCGCGCCCGCACCCGCATCGGCACCGAGCTCGACCTCATCGCCAAGGATTGCTTCGACTTCTGCTGGGTGGTCGATTTCCCCATGTATGAGTGGGACGAGGAGAATGAGAAAATCGACTTCTCCCACAACCCCTTCTCCATGCCGCAAGGCGGGCTCGAGGCGCTCGACCAGAAAGACCCGCTCGACATCCTCGCCTACCAATACGATCTCGTCTGCAACGGCGTGGAGCTCTCTTCCGGCGCCATCCGCAACCACCTGCCCGAGATCATGGAGAGGGCCTTCGGCATCGCCGGCTACGCCAAGGAAGAACTCGAGGCACGGTTTGGCGGCATGATGCGGGCGCTGCAATATGGCGCGCCGCCCCATGGTGGCATCGCGCCCGGCATCGACCGCATCGTCATGCTGCTCTGCGGCGAGGAGAATTTGCGCCAGGTGGTGATGTTCCCCATGAACCAGCAGGCGGAGGATCTGCTGATGGGGGCGCCGTCGGCGGTGGACGAGAAGCAGCTGAAAGAGCTCAGCATCCGCCTCGCTTTGCCGAAGCCTAAGGTCCAGCCCTAGCCGCCGTCCTTGGGCTGAGCGGCTTTCGCACGGCGAGACCGTGCCCTGGGGCCGATCCCGAGCCCCGGCTTCGCCCGCTCCTCCAGCGCCATCAGATCCTCCTTTTGCGCGATGTCACGGCGCCCCGTCTCGACCACGATTCTCAGGGTCTCGACGAGAACAGCCTTCTGCGACTCGTCGGCTTGCGCGATCAGCTGGCTTATACCAACTTGCGCTGATCAGCATGCATTTGCCCAATCGCGCCTGCCGATGGACATGATTTTCCACGGCTGATCGACAAGTTTGTTCCAGGCCTCGCAAGCGAGTGCGACGATCTCTTCGTGA